>Ga0181612_134822_pt1 | contig 17416 bp, 9 predicted proteins | sample HoacroProtozoa21_FD_119630 | JGI IMG/M metagenome (GOLD analysis project Ga0181612, IMG submission 119630) | Hoatzin crop microbial communities from Cojedes, Venezuel. Combined Assembly of Gp0051906, Gp0051904, Gp0051908 | reverse complement strand
TTCCGACGGCTCGTGTAGTCCTAAGGCTTTTGAAACCGGTGTTACGTGGGGACATGGATTTTATTCAGGTTTCTTATATGTCTCGGGAAGTCATATCATGAAAACCCTCTGAGAACATCAGGGAAATTAGCGATGCCTCGGAAAGCCTTCTACCCTGCTGTCACAGTTACCCTAAGAAGATTGTCCCACCTTGGGGATGGGGCTGGAGACTCTGAGATAGCAGTGCTGTTACTGCACAAGGGGCAACAGCCATCGGTGCAGAGCACGAATGTCCCTTCTCAGCATGATGCGGCACCCCAGGTCGACTGCACCAGGCTGAAGGCTGTCATTGTCCTGCCATGGGATTTTAATATCTCTCCTCTAAAAACCTTGGCTGATGAAGAGTAAAACAAACTGAACCACAGCTGCGGCACAGTCTGGAATAGTAAATTGAGAGGTGAGAAGAAAGCAGGAAGAAAAGATACAAGTAAATATAATAATGTTCTTTTTCAGGTATTGTATTTATTTAGGTTTTGAAAACATTGCAGACATTCTGTGCTCATTTTATTTATTTTTTTTAAAGGCCATTTCTCATTAAAGGAATAGGTGGAAAAGATGACAACAGCTATTTCGAATATATAAAGTTCAACACCTGCATAAATGTCCGGAAGACCTAAGGAACAGTCTGTGGGTGGCTTTATTCTGTGTGTTGGTTTGAATCTCTTAATAAAATACATTTGCAATAAATATAAAGGTAGATGCAGAACATTATTACTGAACCTGTGCATACAGATGTTAAATCTGAGGTGTATTAATAGGCTGTACCACCTGATGAATGACTTGTGCATGCACCGGCAGGAGTCAGGTGAGTTAATGAAAAACTGCTATAATTAGGTGACCTTTTTCAAGGTGCATTACATACCGAAATTTTGTTTGAATAGGTGAAGTCAAAAGTAGGTATTTCCATCAATTCCTAAAGTATACATTCTCTTAATAAATGGCGCTCCACACTGAATGAAGCAGAGCTATTTCATAGACAGGTCACTAAATGCTGTCAGTGGGTACTTCTGACTTTTAAGGCCACCACCACCTACAAAAAAAGTTCTAAATATTTTTGAATTCTTTAAGAATCAGTAAGAACCTTAAAATGTTAGGTTTTTGCTGTATTTTTATCCATTAGCCAGTGGTCTGCAGGTAAATAAAAACTTAGTCAGCAGCACATGGGAGGTGCAAGAGGACTGCTCTTGCCCAGGGTCGCTGCCTCCAGTCTCCAAAGCCTGCTGTCCTCCTCCTCACACTGGCTCTGCTTCTGGGTTTTCTAGTATCCCACACCAAATTATCTGAAGAATTGTTCCCAAGGCACCAAGGTTTTAAAGCGTATGGGCGCATGAACTGTCCGTGTGAAAACATAGGTAGTTTCCCCTGCTTTTGCAGTACCACATGCTGCAGGCTTTCCTATGTAACATTCCGCAACAAAATAGACATTTCCATTACATCATGCATGGAATGACTTTAATATTGATCTAACGTTTTATACAAGGAAATAGTGTAACACTGCCTTATAAAAATGACTTTGAAATGCTAAATGTCAGCATTTTTAAGGATTGTGAGAACAGCTGCACTTGGTCACAGACAAGGTCAGGCTAATTTAGCATTCTGTCTCCAGGAGTACCCAATTCCCTAAGTGCTTTGTAAGAAGTGTAAGATGAGGGCAGGCACATAGAGCTGCTTGCCTAGGTTACTCTCTCAGCATCCGGTAAGCTGCACCTCCGGAGCTTTTGGGATCCAGCTTAATGAACAAAAAAAACAAGAAAACAATAACATGTCAAAGTAAGGCATGCACAAGTTTAGTAGTATAGTCACATATATAAATTGAAAACACATAGAAGTCTCTCAAACTCTGATCCTAAGACCCTTCAAGTAGAATTTCTTTCAAAGCTTTTTATTAGCTTTACTAACAGGTAAACATCTTACTAGCCAGCCCAAAGAAAATCCCTCTCTTCATCTTCCTCATTAATCCTCACCACCAATAAAATAAAACATTGAGTGTCCCAGGATAAGTGCTTACACAACGAGAAGAAGTAGTATAAAACAAAGTTTTGATGGTAATATTCTGGGAATTTAGACTTAAAACACCTGTGTGTCAGAAAGGGCCAGTATATCCTTCAGATCTTGAAAAAAAATTGCTGCTTAAGGTTAGGCATCTAGGGCTAGGGGTACAAAAGGATTGGTGCATTACAAGAGCCATTGGTACTTTGCCATCAGAAGCCTCAGCCGTGACGCTAGGCAATTCTATACAATTCAAGGCAGAGGAGACAACCAGTCGGGAGTCAGATTTATAGTGCAAAGAGGGAATCTAGACCTTTATGCTCCAAACTGTCACGCTTAAAACGCTCACTCAGCTGCCACCTAAATCTGGATATAGCTAAAATCTATTACTGACTCAATTTTTTACCTTAACATACTCCAGGTCCCTGTAGTAGTTCTAGTTTTGTGTGTTGTGTATTGCCAAGTGTGCCTGGTTTTGATACTGGTGGTTACCTGGGGACGTATGACGAAGTCCCTATAAAACGCAGAATAAAGGCATGCTCCTGTGAAAGCTTTTATATACAGCGAGCTGGGAGGTGGTCTCACAGCACCTCTGGAAACCATAGCTTCCTGCAGTTCAGGCTCCATGAGGAAAATGCTCATTTGGACAGGACCTTTGCCCCAGCCACTGCCCCAAGCATGTTTCTCAGATGATAGTGTCTGCAGGCAAGAGCCTTTTTCTAAAAATATCGTAAACACTTCTGTCAGAAAGCAGCTGTGCTGCTTTTCTTGGGCCTGTGCCCCATGGATCCTCTCAGAAATAGTCACCAAACAAAGAATTTCATACAAATCTCAGTTGGAGGTAGTAGTTTCTTTTCACCCAAGAGCCCAGCAGGATGCCCTTGAGAGGCAGCAGATTTCAATTCTTTGTCCCTTCTCAGACTGAGGGGATTTGAATTTATGTATAACGTTCCCACTGCAGTGACCCAGGTACCAGGCAAAAAGATATTTTGGAAAAGAATTTCCCTCCTTTGAAGTGTTCAGCTTTCTATAAGGCACTTCAATGTCTATTGAAGCCCAGTTTGCTGCCACCTCTGGCACTAGTTATTTCATGATTTCAAGGATGTCCTTTGGTAGCAGTGGTGGTCTATGTAGGCTAAAGTCTGTTTATGGCTGCTGACCATTCACAGGTAAAGAAGTCAGTCCTCCCTGTGTGACTCTTTTCCATTCATTTCATATACTTTTGTAACTCTGCCTAGCTCCAAAATAGCAAAAGCATGCTGGGAAAAGTGTGATTGAGGAATGCCTAAGTGTTTGGGTTGTTTCTTCCATTCTGCAGTCACGGCTTCAACAAAGAAAATATTTCCATCACAAGATTCGCGTTAAACAATACCAACAGCAGCCAAGAAGAGGTAACTCTGAGTACAAGCCTAGCTTATTCTTTTACTAATTTGTTTCTTGATACAGGCAAATCCCTGAAAGGGATTTTTTTTTTTTTAATTTATTCCATGGCTTATGATTTATAAGAGATGGAGAAATGCATCTGCTTCACAGTTTGCAAGGTGTTTTGAAATCCATAGATAGGTATTGCTATGGGAGTATGACATTATTAATATGCCACAGTTCAGGGTGAAGCATATTAACATACTTTTACTGTAAAGAGTGGAGCTGGAGGAAAAGTAGACAATAACCTGGAACTGAGATGGCAATATTAGTATTAAGTACTGTTATAAACAACACTATTTGCATATAGATACAAACAAGTGTTCTAGCTGTATTGTCACGAACCACAGGTATTTATTGCCAGTAGGGAAAATATAAATAGTTCGTGAGCTTGTGAAATGATTATCTGCTACCTTTGAAAACATATTTTCCCCAAAGACTGAGTTTTACAAATGTTAACCCCAAAGCCAAACTATGTTGTTATTATTATTCTAATGTGCCTTTTTGTTCTGTTTTGGTTTGTTTCTTTTTTTTTTTTTTTAAATAATTCCCTGCCTGGGCACTCTTCTTCCCATTTGTGCTTTGTCGTCACAGAAGTTTCTTTTCCCTCCACTTCTCTTTGTAGGAGTGCCTTGTCTCCTTGCATTTTCTTTGGTTTCATCTTCTTGTTCTTCCAGGGTGTCACTTTCAGACGTGGAAGACTTGGCTCTGATATCTCCTCAGGCAGTAGAGGAAACTTAAAAACATTGTCTCTAAGCTACCACCAAAATTGTACTGCCACATCATAGAAAGGAGGGATGATTTGGAGGTGAAGATGCCAGAGATATGTTTAGGACCTACTGATTCAGGCATGGCCCAAGGAGTTGGATAGCTCTGTCTGCCCACCACTCACTCCCCACTGGTGATTCTTTCTCCCTCATTTCTTTTGAGGACTATTCAGACAGTTCAGGACAGGTTTTCAGTGCTTAATTTTCAAGTGCTTGATTCCTAGAACAGCAGGTAGGCTGTTTTTTAGGGAGTGCATTGGACAAGTTAGGGGGTTGGACTAGATGGTCTTTAAAGGTCCCTTCAAAAATTCTGTGATGCTATGATTCTAAGTGGGCCGCTTTCAGCAAGATTCAGCTAGTCTATGTACTGCTTGAGCTTCATGTGCCACAACATGTCACGACCATCAGGACTTGCTGAAATTATAAATGAGGATTTAATATTTGCTACCTTTAGATATTTAACTCCAGATCACAGCCAGGTACCTTTGTCCAGCTAACATTTAGCACACAGCTAACAGTTGTATTTTATACACATTTTATCTTAACTTTAGGTAATACATACCTAAGGGTATATATTTTTACTCTATTTCTTTCAATATATTGTAGTTTTTAAAAACAGCTTGAGGTGGCGATGCCAAGACTGAAACCAGCTTCCCAAAAAAGTGTCACAGAGAGTCTGGCATTTTTCAGGCACCTAAATTCTACCAGGTCAACCACAGAGGCAGCATGTGCAATTTGTCATCCTAGGTTTTCACCAAAGGACACAGCAGAAAGCCTCCTCTGAGTTCCATGTGCACACACATGCACAGAGACGCACACACAAGTTTTATCAGCTTTATCTGGATTCGTTCCTTTAAGTGGCGTCATACCTTGTCCATATTGCAGTGCCACACACCACAATGCATCACAAGTCCATTTATGAGTCCAGTCTTTATGTTTAGAGCACTTACATGAAAAGCAAAGACTCCAGATCAAGACTTTCTTCCACTTAAATTCATCCCTTCCTAATTTAAGACTCCTTAAACTGACTTTATTTTCTTCTGGTTACTAATTAAGGGGAAAATACTATAATTACTTGGTCATGAGACCTGGTATTAGCTAGTCACATTTGTTACGAAAATACGGGGTACGGATTTACTACATTAGATGAGATACTCACATAAAGGTGGAGTTGATATTCATGTGGTAAATTGCAGATCCATGTGATAAATTGCATTTATCATGCACCTTTAACTGCCTCACCTGAGTTCTGCCTACTAATCTATCTCTGTCAGGATTCATTCTAGCATTCTTAACCTCTGAGCAGCTCTCAAGTGTCTTTTATTTTTTAATATTCTTCCACAAAAGACAAAAAAAAAAAAAAGCCCCAAAATGAAACAAGTTTTTTTGTTCACCACAAGGTGTGCAAATTCCTCTCCAGATTACATTGTCATAAGGAGGAAGATGGCCAGTACTCAGTTCTGAAGAAAGGAGATGTTTGAGGTTCTCCTTATTCTCAAGAATGCAGAAGCATTTTTCTTTCAGCAGGAGAGAGCTGGCAAGAAGCTTTTTCCATCCGAACTAGCAAATGTTTCTGGCTTGGATATGCTGGCATATACTAGACCTCAAGAGTGGAAGAAAGTGATTTATAGACAAGTTGCTGAAGACCATTTAGAGGTTCTGAACTGTATCAGTAATCATTCTGAGGCCTATGTAGTTGTCTCATAATAGCAAGTTAATTTGGCTTTAATATAGAAGGAAGTGCAATAACAGTATCAATTAAAAAAATCATAAAACCTCCTGAACCATTTCTGGAATACTTTTTATGTTAAATTTGTAACACAGCTTAACTGCATATGTGATACAAAGGTTTCATTGGTACTCATTTGGGATGATCTCTGTAATAAACACTGGGATTCACCACAACTTATAAACCAAGTCTAGAAATAGGCCAGTTGGCTAAAATACCTTGCTTTCATTCAGAGATTAGGAAACTGCAATTGTTTTCATCAGCTAAGAATCTGTCTCCAAAATATTTGTGCATATCCAGGTTTTTTACTTTTTTTCTTTATATTATAAAAATATATTTATGTGTATATGATTGAGAAAGAGGTGAATTGGACACATATTAATGAAGATATTCAGACTTTGTACTATCTATCTATCTAAGTGCATACTTCCAAAGGAGACTTTGATGAATGGACTGCCAACTGTTTTTATTCTTTTATCTTTTAGTCAAATTCCAGTTTGACAGAGTTTACATCATTTATTAAACAAATTTGATAATAAATCTTTAATTTCACGATCCTTTACAAATGTACACATATTTGCTTACTTATTCGTAGACATGGACAAACATATACAATTCTTCATATCACCCAAACACAGACATCCTGTACAGAAAATTTTGAACTTAATGACTTAATTTTGGCACTGTTACAAGCAACTATACGCAGAGTTTTCCAACTGGGAAAATTTCAATTAAAAGTCACTGACACTTGAGCTGCCTGTATTATAGCACATAATTTTTGGAGAGTTAAATTTTCTCGTTCTGTAGTGTAGAGTTTAAATTACAATGACAATTAATTAATATTAAATTAATTAAAAATCAAATTAAAACTATCCAATGGACGTTTTTAGCAAAGGTAATATTACAACAAATCTATTCTCAAGAAATATCTTACTTCACAGAATACACAGTTTACTAAGAGTGTTCAGATATTTGTTTTGGCTGGTTAAGTGTATCAAGTAATATTATGTTGGCTTTTGATTGTGTGTGTATGTATGTATGTATATATATATATGTACATGGTTTTTTAGCTAATCAGCAGAGTACATAAAAGAACCCCAAAATCTAGAATCCAGCACAAAATCCAACATCAGCTTCAAAAAGATATCTGATTATTAGGCAGTAAATTTGCTTATCTCAAGTTTTTCACACTAGTCCTACTCATTTGGTGAGTATTTGCAGAAAGCAAACTCAAGCATTATATCAACACACTTGAAGTAAATTTATTTAAAAATCTGAATGAAAATATGTAGTGTTTGCCTAGAGCTAGAAGTAATAGGGTTACGAACACATCATAAATACTGTGCAAAGCTTTGAATTCCATTGCTGAGACACATTAGCAAAGGTCATGCTATCAAGACATAAACCACAACTGTAGGATCATCTCTTATCTAAAAGTTCAGAACAGTGTTAGAAATTACAAATTTTGAAGTGATTCCAACACAAGCGTAACTGTTCTTAGGAGATTATTTGTCATCAAATTAAATACTGAAGCAAAATTATATTTCTACATTTCTTATATACTTGCAAAGTTTTCACTCTTCTCATAAAAGTCATGTTGCTAAAAATGCAATATGATCTTCTATGTGTACCTCTGAAGATAGATATGCTATGTAGATATACCAAAGCACAGCGTGTTTTTCTTCAAACCAGTCTTAGGTAATAAGGATTTTGTCACATATATATACTGCACACACATAAACCAATACACTTATGCCCTTACGAAAGAAGAAAACATTTATTTGTTTTCTTTTTAAGGAGCTTTCACATTCTGCTTTTTTATGGGCCATTCTAATCTTTTTTTTTTAATAAAGCAAACAGAAAAATACAGTAGAATATTATAAACATAAGTTTGAGCTTTTTTAAGGATCAATCAGCACATAATAATTGAGAGCAAAGGCAAAATTTGCCAGTCTGTCTCAGATTTTGTCTGAATACATAGTAGAATCATAGAATAATAGAATCACAGAAAGTTTTGGGTTGGAAGGGAACCCCTAGAGGTCATCTAGTCCAACCCCCCCGCAGTGAGCAGGGACACTACTAACTAGATCAGGTTGCTCAGAGCCCTGTCCAACCTGGTCTTGAATGTTTCCAGGGATGGGGAATTCCACGGAACGTTACTTGTTTTTACAACAAGGTCGCAACATCAAATGCTTGTGTACTTAATTACACTGTACATTTTATAGAGGATAATTTTGTAATTTTGCAAGATGGTCTTCACTTAATTCCTTGTGATATACCTTTTCATTACCATACTGAAAAGTCCCTACTTTATAAAATGTTCATTGAAATGCAATTATTTGCAATCCACAAAGAAACATATTCTCTACTTTGCTGACTTAGTTGGTAAACAAAAATACTGGGTAGCAGCACGTTGGAATAACTTCCTACAAATAAGATTGTCTCCTACTTCAGTAACAAACAATAAATGTAACCATGTCTTACTAATTTCTCTCCTGGACTACATTTTCTTCCTTTCAGTATTAGAATATTTTGACCATTTGAACAATCTTGCTAATATGCTACATATGTCTCCATGCTATGATTCACAGTTGTCCTCTTCAGGAATGAGTGTGTTTGGTTTGAGCACATTTGTTCTTAGTGAAACCAGGTCTTACTCCTCTGAGAATTCAAAAAATGAGTGTTTAAAAATGTGTTATCATATCTTTGTAGGTACCAAAGTTAGTCTGGCTTGTCTGCAGCTCAACTTTCTTCCTCTCTGTCTTCTTCCCCCTTCTTCCCTTTTTATATAAAATAGTACTGTATTTGCCCTTCTCCAGTCTTGTAAGTCTCTGCTTGTCCTCCTAGAGCTCTTGAACATAATTACTAATGGTTCAAAGACAGTTCTGGCTTAGTTAATTTCATCAGATCCTCATAACTAGGCTACATCTAAGTTATTTAATAATCTTTAACCTGTCCTTTCCGTGTTCTGACCTATTCCCCTAACTTTTGTTAAAATTAATTATGTTAAAATTTAACTGTTAAATTGCAATAGGTAAAAATCACCTCTGCGTTCATGCAAATACTGCATGAAGGAAAGCTAGACTTTGAAAAACAGGGATTTTAAGGTAATTTAATTCAACAAAAAGGTCACACTGACAGCTGCAGCAACCAAACATCAATCTCAGTAGGGATACAGATAATGCAAGCTTCCTCAAACTTCCCTATCCACCTATTAGTTCAATATACAGTGAGCAGTTGAGGTTAAAAGGGCCATTCAGTCTTCTGGGTCTGTAAGATCTTTGATTTCTCCAAAATGTTGCTAAAGTGCACTAGACGATCTATTGCTTTTTGCAGCATGGACTTTCTGTCCTGAAAAATTGGTTTAAAATCATTAATTTTTTTTTTATATTTTCTTCCCAAAGTAGTGACAAATGTTCACTGCCACCAAAGGCTGTGCTTATAATGATGCTTTGGATATAAAAAACATTTTAGAACAATGACCAGTTTGACAGGACTATGTTAATTTTCTCTATCATCTTCTTACAGAAAGCCCCTGAAACAAATGCAGTTGTGTTGATTCTCTATCTCTTTTCTTTCTGTTGATCCTGTGGCCTCTGGTGGCTGCCTGCATGGTACTGTCATTGGCAGAGCCAACTTGATTCTCTGTTTTAATATAGTCCTTTACCTAAGTTATTCCTTTGCTATTACAGCAGGAGCATCAATGCTCAAACGAACCCAGCAGTACACTGCAACCTAACCTCAAACCTATGTCAGTATATGTAGTCAGAGTTTTTTCTGCTAAGCCCTGCCATTAAAAGTTAATTCTCACTGTTAGAGACTTAACCACCATATAATAGGTATTTGTCCTTGGAGTTTACTCTGAGGAGGAACTAATCAACTGCATCACAAGTGGATGCCACTGGACAGTACACAAAACAATCTGTTATTTTGGAGGTAAGAAAGATCACAATGCACCCTTTGATCTAGTTCTTCTAGTAGGGGGAGGCTCTGATAAAGTTAATGGGATCTGTTCTTTATCTTTGCAGGTCATCTTCAGTTTATCACTAGCAAATCAAATCTGTTGGGAGCACCATCATTAACCTCCACTAGGTTAGGTACATCCATCAAGTCCTCAATCCGTTTATCATTATTATCAGGGAACTCATCACTCTTCAGACCACTGTGACTATCAATTTCCTGCACATTAGGATATAAAACCTATATTATCCATAAAACTCGGAACTGTTGTAAATTCACAAGTCTACATGGAGTATATAAATAAGTAGCTTGTGACTTTGCATTGTTTTGAAATATTATCTATGGTAATGTACTTTCTATGGCCAGATGAGGAATCTACACTAGATAAATGCCAAACTTCCTTTGATGAAAAATACTAGCTTATCTTCTGTGTTCTTAACTCTTCCCTTTAAAGAACCTTTTAATGAAATTTCATGCACTTGAGAGGCATGATGAGTATCTTACTCAGCAACTGTGTCATTTATTCTTTACTCAGTGAAAGCCAGTAACTCCTTTTAATGTCAGTGAAAGTTATGTGCATGTGTTTATAATAGTATGTACTCCTACCATACAGATTAAAGGATTTCACTGAAACTGCAGATCTATAAACTCATTTTCAGTAATTAGTATTCCTTAATATAGAAAAAATAACTTCAACAGCCTAGATGTCAAAAACAATGGCAGCAGAATAGACTCAGCCAAAAAAATAAAAAAGTAAAAAGACTATCATTTTTTGACTAAACTGTTTAATTTCATTTATTCTATATTTCAGCATTCACATTAAATTATTTTCAAACAATGAACTCTTAAAGTGGGTTCTATTTAAAGGTCAAGAGTTGTCATGTCATACAATCAGTTACACCACTGTAATTTGCTAGCTTAAACATTGCAGATATAACAGGGTGGCAGTTTACTAATAGATGCAAACAATGACTATAAACTATAGATGAGTACAAGTCACTCAAAAAATGAACAAAACAAAGTCTAGGATACTCATGACTGGAACCACATAGATCTAGCCATTTAATTAATACATTTCCCTGCAACGATTTGAGCCTAACCCTGTGCTCCTTCCCCTGGGAAGGCATTATACTTTCTGCTCCTTTCCCCAGTTTGGTGGTATCTTAGCAAATGTTCATTCCCAGGAGGGGAAGGAGGAGGGTTCCTCCCATGCAGCTTGGAAGGCACAAGGGGCACAAGCTGTTGAGACCCACATCAAGAAAGCAGAGAGCAGGAATATGAGAAGGTGTCTGAGGCAGGCATAGAGAAGGGCCAGAAAGGTCTGAGGTGGTCAGCACCACAACTCTGGGGGAGGGAAAAGGGAGGAGAAGGGAACAATATTTGGAGAGCTGCTGCTCAGGAGATGAGTAGAAGTTTCTCCTATGGAGAGGATTTTTTGATCAAACTGTGCACCTAACTAGATTACTATTGCCTCCATGACAGTGGCCAGCATCAAGCATGTAAGGAGAAAGAAATATGAAGATTTTGTAGTGGAAAAGATAATATGTTCACAACTCTTTCTAAGGTAAACCTCATCTCAGAGAAAGAGGGGATATGAAGAAAGGAACATTTCAGCTGTTATGAACACCTCTCACCCTTTCCTGGAGCAAGCTGGTCCCCTCTCAGTTCTTTTTCTCCTTAGTCTGTAAGAAGCTATTCTTCCTCTGAAGCAAACTTCAATTTTGTCTTCCTCACTACATAGGAAAGAAGGCTTGAGACAGCTCTAACTCCTTTGGCAGATGCCTGGAGAGCCTCTGTTAACTTCTATTTCCAGTAAAAGGGTTTCAGAAAGTTTGTTATTGGGATTACTGTTTATGATCAGCTCTTCTTGCACAATGGATAGTCCACCATGAAGTCCATCATAAAGAATCAATGCTTTTTCTGCATTAACTATGGAATGGCTTATGGGAATTATTGCTTGCTTCTGGTCTATAAAAAAAAAAATCTTTAATCATGAGTTTAACCTAGTAATTATAAAAAGTGTCTACAATCATCTACTGTCTTCACATTCTGGAAAATGCTGAGCATAGTCTCCTTTTAGGGAGGTATGTCTAGACTGGCTGATGAGATGTTACCACTAATAACTACTACAGTCACAGTCTAGTCAAAGACATCGTTTCACCATGTTACATAAATAGTATTTTTACTCAGGTCTAGGTTATGATCAATCTGCCTACTAATAACCTAATGGCCTAATTCTGTAGGCTGTGGATACACGTGCGCTCTGTGGTTTACTTTCATTCGTCACAAATATATGACATAAAATAATCCCAAGACATTGAAAGACTGGGTATATAAGACTGACTTCTGTTCTTTGTGGTAGACTGGAAATAAATGTAGAACTTGTCTTTTCGCTCTTCCATAGTGTCTCACTCTTTTCCTCCCCTTCTTGCATATCAGGTCAAGTCTGGATTCAAGATCATAAGTACGATAAGTTTTTATTAGTAAACAGAGGAAAGGAAAAACATTCAAGAAAAGCATTTGTGAGGGAAAAGACAAATCTCTGTCCAGATCAGACTGTTAGCATTATCTCAACCAAGGTTTTTTTTTCAGCTCAAACCTACATTTAAAAAGCCCATCTCACTACCAGTTATATTCAGAATGCTGAAAGTGAGTGGTTCTAGTGGCAGAGCCTGTAGGAAAACATGCACAATTGCTAGAAAAGCCAGTTCTTAAGAATCAGACAGTGCTTTGAACTCATTGTGTAAAAGAAACTGAAACTATAGTCAAATTACTCTGATAAAATGATACGGTGAAATATTTAAATACAAAGAAAAGAATATCCTGCCCATATTTCATATACTACTTGGTAGGCTACACAAATAAAAATGCAATGAAATGGGCTTGCAGCCATACAAATTTGAGTTATTGCCTTGAAGAGAATATTGCATATTTATTAAGACAGAATGACTTAAATAACAAAATTGACAAGGTGAGGTTAAAGAACTGGCCTTTTTCTCAAAGACTTTCTTAAAAGTGGGAAGATTGGAAGGTCAGCACTTCAACATTGTAGTAAAGTATACAATGGAAAAACTAAATCCAGAAAAGTTTCTGAAATTATAAGAGATGTATTGACTTGGAATGCACAGGAGATGGGTTAAAGGGAACAAAGAGTCAGAAGAGGCTCAAAACTGTTCTTATCACACTAGTGTTGATGGAAAAACTACATGCAGTTAGTGTTTTCAGTTTCCTTACCGTGAAATGTTATGCTGTATTATGTGACACAGGAGTTTTTTACTGTTAAATAAAGATTTATTCTTTAGAATTTGGGCTGTGGTCCTAAGAACTTGGGAAATTCAACTCACAAGACATGGTACTGGTGTAAGTTTCCAATGATATAAATGTAATTTTCTAGTTGCAGCCACAGTTTTTCACAAAATTTTGTATTGAAACAGTTTGCCATAACCTTCCCCTCTCCCAAAATACACACTTTTGCAGTCTATAAAAAGTGAAAATGGAGGGAGTCCCTAATTTTTAAGTTTCAACATGTAGGTACAAAGTTGCTATACTAAAACAATAAAAACAAAAAGCTTTATCAATCTTATTATTGACATCATTTGCCATACAAGGAACAGATTCTCTGTTGCATTGAGTTTTCCAAGTAAAGTTCATTGTAAATAATTGTATTCTATTTAGAGAGCTGTGTTTTCCTGAATGTCAGCCTAGTTCCACCATCATTATAGGTATTTTTTGGACACATAGATTTTTTTTAGCCTCTAAGTCCTCTAGCTGAGCACCTACTCATCAAAACAAAAATCTGTGATTTATGTGAGACTACACTGTTGGAGAACCCCCCAGCTAACCAAGCCCCGCTGCTTTTCACCCCTTTTGTACCACTCATGAAAAACAAAGATACCAGAACACTTGGAAATCTGATTCTGCATGTCAAATTTCTTTCCAGTTTCTGCTACCAGTCTCGGCTTCCTTGTTAACTTGCGCCAGTGGATTCTATTAGTTGCACATAAGGAAACTATATGTTTTACTTTATCACTTCTTTAGTTGCTGTTCTGCCTATATGTGGGACAAGATTCACTTCCTCAAAACCACTGTGCTATCCCTCCCCTTTTCTTTTACTCTGCACTTTTCAGTTGTGACTTTTGGTATTTTACTTCGGGTTTTAGTTTGGCAAGCCTTTCACAGGATGTAGCTGGAGGGTGGCATGTAGTGTACATGTCTTGTCAACACCTCTAAATTTGTTGTCACGGTGTTTAAGGAAAGTAAAATACATTTAAAGATTTACCTCCATTTTGTCAGTACTACTCTTTCTGAGCTGAGCAACAAGAAGCAAGATTTTAGGTCAGCTAACACAGCTAAATAATCTTCACAGAAATACACAATCCATTTGATTATTGGGAATCAGTATCAAAGACCATCAGGTACTAATACATCTTGATCACAACTGATCCAGGGTGGATTCAGACCTGTAAATCACAGTCAAAAATCTCTCCACCATAACATTGCCTTTCACCTAAGTATTCAAGCCTCCCAGAACACATTCATGATCTCATTTAAAAGAAAAAAAAGTCAATGTTTTAGTAGCACATAAAGTTTTTCGGTAAAAACCTGATATAATAATATCATGCAGCACATTCTACAGTTCTTAAGCAGTCCTGTTGATGAGGTCCGGTGTGAGGTTTACACATGACTGCATACACGTAATCATAGGCCAGGCTTGCCTAGGAAGGTGGAGAGGGTGACATTTTGATTGTATGAGGGCTCTAATTTTTTGTAAACTTAACAGACAGGAGAAGCGAGATATGACAAATGCAACTCAGGCTTGTATGGCAACATCTAGAATACAGAGAGAGTCAGCAGCCTTTGCATGAGATTTCCACCTCAAATAAAAATAAGAGGGCTGAATAAATCAAATACACACTGTTTAGAACTAGCAGGGGCACTGTAATCTTTTCCTTCCATAGCTTATTTGTCCTTTATGGACATGAATTAAACAACCTAAGGCGATATGAAGAAGCTGTGTGAGATAACCTCCAAAAAATCCCCTAACCTTTTCAGATTCAGTAAAGTAGTTTTTGATAAGGGCTCCTCAGCAATATATATACAAACAAGCAGTAAATATTGCCTCCAGCATTACATAATTGTTCTCACTAGCTGTACACTTATTCCTCACGAGTCCAGGGCCTTCTTTTATATGTGAAATCTTATACAACAAGAATTAGTGCTGTTCAGCACTTCAGAAGTCAAGGGGCAAACTTTTCTAATCAAGGAATTACGCTTCTAAACCGAAGACAAGAGTCTATGGTAGGAATACAAATGAACTAAAGTTTACTGATGCCATGGAGAATATGAAATGATGTGGTTGTGCTTAGATGTGGAAGCCAGAAATCAGGGTTCAGGGTTTTTATAAGAATCTCAGCCATCCTTTTGACCCCATACTACAGCTGAACATAGCTGAGGTAAAATATCTCATAAGAATAGTGATCTCAAAATCATTTCAGCATGTCTGCCCAGTTGTCTCAGTTGTGTAACCCTTCCATCCTTTTTCCTAAAAGCACTTGCATAGAGGACTACTCCTTCAGGTATTTCCTTAAAAAATAATCACGTCCTCTCTAACCTTTTCACATTCCGTGTTAACTACATCCCATAGTAATTACAAAGGCAAGAACTTGTGCAGGATTTATTTTCTTAGATGGCTGTCTACTCCATAGTCCCAAATATGGTGTTGAGGTCTCTAAGCAGAGGAGACCAGCGTACTGCCTAGAATCTACCTATGTGGACTTACTATCTTGTATCTGAAGCAGTATAGCTGCCTCTTGGCAAGGCTTACTCCCTCAAGCACACCACCACTGTCATTTTTAGCTTCTCTGTGTTGTATTTCTGAATATTTCTGTTAGCAGAAATGAGAACAGTTCATATCTGTTTGCAGCTGAAATTCATATCTAAATGTAAATATGTCCTTAACCTAGCTGGGATCCATAGAGATTAAAAGTAGAAGGAACGGTTTAGTCAGCTAGTCTGGTAAACCCTTGTATTTCATGCAGTCACCCTTTTCATATCTGAGGGATAGTAGCTAACCCATACTGTCAGGAAACACAGTGCAACTAAACTGATTGTATGCATATGTGCCTGCACTTACATATACTACACAGTGGAATCAGATAGGAACAGAAGAACTAGACAGTAGTTTTTCAAATCCTTTTTTTCTGAACTCTGATATGAGTTCATCTAAAATTATCATGTGAAAATATCCTTACAATTTTTGTTTCTCACACACAGAAAATGTGATAGAACACACTTTCTCATGGTGACAATCATCATCAAAAAAGCTGGGAGTCTTTGGCCTTATCAGCAAAACAATTACCCAGCCTCCGAAGGAAGGAGACTATAGTAGGGCACCCTCATGTTCCTATTGTTCTTAGACACGTTCTTTGATGAATTTCTGTCTTGCTGAGAAAGATTGCCACAGTTTAAACTAATCTGAGCATTTGAATTAGCAGTAGGGTTAATGGCTTTTTGTATTAGTAGTATTTTAATGGTAGCATCATGTTTCTTATTATGGAGATTATTTTGTGATTCCTCTTTAGAGTCATATAATTCCAGAGTTATTCTTTTCACTTGGCAGAAAAGCTCCGGATAGACTTTCATTTAACTGCCAATAAAATATTTTAAAAAATGAAGAGATAAATACAGCTTTCTTTCTTCTAATTTACATACCAGGAATCAATCAAATAAAGGCCAGGTGCTTCTTGTGTTGACCAAGAAAAAACAGATTTTTTTTTTTGTATGTGTATGTGGGATTGGGGATCTGGGGTAGAGTTTAACTGAAATGTTTCACATTATAGTTAATAATATACATTTTTGCCTTTAGAGATCTTGGGACAAAAATTAAATCAACAGAATTATTTTATTTACAAAAGCACCTGCTGTGCAAAAAATAATTTTCATCAAAAATTTAATAATGCAGTACCTAAGCATTGCAGTCCTATTGGCTTGACACATTATAATGGCTCCAGAGGCTCATGTATTCGTTACAGCTTATTACGTCAGAATTGCTCATGCTAGGAAACACCTATGGATGCTTCAATATGAAAGCAAAAAAACTATGGGGGGCTCAGGGGATTGCTAATGGGCTGTAATACTTCTGCCATCCATACTGTGATTATAAAGCAGCCCAAGGCGAAAACCATGGAAAGGTGTTGACACCTACTGACTGCTCTACAGGGTGCATGAAAAGAGTTAGGTCTTCCCAGCACCTTTCCAGGTGTGTGGCCACCTCTGTAGCATTCAGGGACCATGGCACCCACTGCCACCTTCTGCCATGTCGGAAAGGCAAAAATCTGCATGGCAGTCTGTGGCCACCCAGAACAGGCACCTGCAGCAGTATGCTGTTCACAGAATCACAGAATTGCAGAACAGTAGGGGTTGGAAGGGACCTCTGGAGATCATCTAGTCCACCCCCTTGCTAAAGGAGATTCACCTAAAGCAAGCTGCACAGGACCATGACTGGGTGGAT
>Ga0181612_131330_pt1 | contig 17416 bp, 12 predicted proteins | sample HoacroProtozoa21_FD_119630 | JGI IMG/M metagenome (GOLD analysis project Ga0181612, IMG submission 119630) | Hoatzin crop microbial communities from Cojedes, Venezuel. Combined Assembly of Gp0051906, Gp0051904, Gp0051908 | reverse complement strand
TCTCCTCCCCAGGCTGAGCAGCCCCAGCTCTCCCAGCCTTTCCTCCCAGCAGAGGGGTTCCAGCCCTCGCATCGTTGCTGGGGCCTCCTCTGGCCCCGCTCCAACAGCTCCAGGTCTGTCCTGTGCTGAGGGCTCCAGAGCTGGACGCATGAGATGACAGCTTGGGCTAAATTCATACTCCCAGCATTCGTGGCCTATTTTCACAAGGTGCCACACCTCCTTGATGTGGAAAGTGCTTAGTTTACACCACCCAATTCTGCCAAGATACAATCACCTCAAAATCACTGGCTTAGAGCTCCATCAGTACTTCAAACAATTTTAATGAACTAAATCCCAGAGGAGTTATCTATCTAAATTAATGATACCTCTGATCCCACTTTATAAGTAGCAGAGGTATATGAAAGATTTTGCTTATATTTAGATTATGGAAGTGGTACTTCTTTATAGAAAATTCCATGGAATAAAGGAAAATGCTGTAATATGAAACAACATCATATGGGAGCCTTACGGAGGCTGGTTAAAAAAAAACAAACTAGAGATTTTCCCTTCACCAGCACAGTGCTCCTTCTGGAGTACAGCAGAGGTCAAGCAGATGCCTGCCAGCTCCAAAGGACCAGAGACACGGTACAAGTCATGGAGTGATGCCCATCCCCTGTCTGACCCCCAGGAACACCCGCCAGGTACATCAGCTGTAGGAAACCATGCAACCGATGGATGCAGTAAGCTCTGTACCGTGATTCTGGATAAAAAGCATCTTCACTTGTGTTCCTGAGCAGGATCTGCTGATGGCATAGTCCTACCAGTCTCCACTCACACAGAAAGCCAGCTTCAGCCAGGGTGTTCATCTCTTCAGCTGCAGGAACAGTTCCTAATGCCAGCATAGTCAGGCTCTAGCATGGCCCGTGCTGCCACGCCAGGACCACTCTGCATTCCCAGTTCAAAACTGGTGTTTTCTAACCCACCAGCAACATTGTCTAATAACACTTCACACACAGCACACCAACTCACACACAGACTGCATGAATTGCAAGTGTCTCCAGTGCAAATTTTTCTAATGGAGTTGCCGTGTATAACTTGCGTTAAACGAGAGGCAGAACGTCTGGTGAGAGAAAAGGATCGAGTGAACAGAGACGGAAAGCAAGAACGGAGCAGAGGGAGACCAGTGCGGGCGTCACCCCAGCTGCTGCCGCACCACAGCCTGCACTTCTGCTTTCCAACGGACAGACTGTAGGTTGCAAGAGGAGCAGGACCCAAGCAGCTTGGATTTTCTTTCACCAGCCTTGTTTACCACTTAGCAGGATGGACTTCAATAACTTTCTGATGACTTCATACAATTACTTCACATATATTGTGAGTAAATGATGAAATCTTCCCTTTTCACAGTTGCACTTCAGACAGCGTGTTACATCTAGCTTGTACTCCACAGAAACAAACAGATGTGGGGACACAGCAATTGGATCTTTGTCAAACGATGACTAAATGCTGTTTCCAGAGATCTCCTTTGTCTCTCGACTGTTGTCTTACAGCTACAAGAGGCTTTGAAAAGCCAAAAACACCACCGGGTCAGTTGTTCCGAATGTACTTCCCCCACATCAGCCTCTCCTTGCAGGACACGCTTTGGATGGAGCAGCCAAGTTCTGCACGTGGAATACGGTACGCTGAAGTTGTATACCAGTAATTAACAAGATACTGTTTTGTTCGCAACCACTTGCACTCAAAGTGCACGCTCTGTGCCTGTTATAAGGCCACTGACCTATATTTCCATAAAGCAAGGGGGAGAGAAGAAAAAAATATAAAAAAAAAATCAATCTTTCGCCGTGTAAGAGTAACACACTGCCCTCTTTCTATAAAAAAGGACTATTTTCCTAAGAACTGTTTTGATAAATCACACTAAAATTATACTGTATGAAAATCTACATGTAGGCAAATCTGGTAGCAGTAAAACAGAACAGTCCCTTTGCCACGAAAAGAGCTATGTTCATTGACCCCATGCTAGTTTTGCCTCCCACAAGAGCTTTTGTCTAAGCTCCTCTGAGCTGGAATGGTTGAGACACTGTGAAAGTCAAACAGCTCTGTTACAATAATCACCGGAACACACGCTGCCATCATTAAAGCAGAAAAAGCGCAAGTCTCCACTCTAGATTCTGCATTTTACGGCAAAATACCATGCCAGTGGAAGCAGTGGCATCCTGCTGCCAGTTTGACACACACAGCACAGGTAGCTTGGGTTCAGGGAAATGCCAGCGACCCTGGGAGTCTCCTTCTCTGGAGATATTCCAGCCCCGCCTGGACGCGATGCTGTGCAGCCTGCTCTGGGTGACCCTGCTTGGGCAGGGGGTTGGGCTGGGTGACCCACAGAGGTCCCTTCCCACCCCAACCATTCTGTGATTCTGTGATTCATCGGCTCAGCTTCTAGAGCAGCAGACACCTCCCCTTGGGCAACCAAACGCTAAAATGTAGCAGGGGTTAATGAGCTAGCTACACTCACTAATGAAATAAAGGGAGAGAATACTAATCAATGTCACTTCAAAAAATCTGGACCCCTTCCATCTGCAGATGATCCAGTGGGCATTTATGGGCAGCTGGGGAGGGAGATTTGACACATTACCACCCCAAACTTTTTTCCCCTAAAAAAAGGATAAAGAGCAATATCATTTAAGTACATAAAAACTGAACTTGAAAACCAAAACACAGGTTAAAAAAAAAAATGTATTTTAATACAGTTGCATGAGCAGCAAGAGCACAGCAACGTTATATCTGGTACATACTACAGGCACATCCCCTAGCTGGCTCTTCGTGCTTCTGCCTGGGCAATGTTTTTCACAAGCCACATTCTTAAAACATACCGTACGTGACTTGAAAACAAATCTCAGGGTGCAGTTCTGAGTCAATTTATCAGTGCAGAACACCTAGGTGAAACAAAGGAATTTTTTTCCCAAGCATATGACAGTACTGCTTCGAGGCATACTGCAGTCCATGCTCTTTGCTGGTCTCAAAAATAGCCAATCTGACCCAAACAAATCTTGCTTGGATGGATTGCCAAGGGCCACCTACTACAATGCCAAGCACAGGCAAAACAAAGCAATCTCCCTGCTTCTGCACCTTAAAATTGTGCTACAGGCAAAGCAGAAGATTTCCCTCAGCATTAGAAAAAAAAAAATCCACAAAAAACCCACCCAGAACACCAAATGAAACCACAAAACTAGAAAGCCCCCTCTTAATACAGAGTTTGCAACGTAACTTGAAGACACTGTTTCACTGCTTAGAGCGTTTCCAGCCACCCTCTCCACTGTGGGTACTGATTTTCATCTGTTAACAGATCACAGCTGCGTAGAGGAGACTTTGTCCCTCCGCTGGTCGGAAGCCCTGGGCAGACCGCAGCTCCTCACGCGGGTGCCGAGCGAGGAGCCGCCGCCGAAGCGAGCGGAGACTCCTGCTATCGCTGCAGCGCGGGCAGGCGGCCAGCAACGGCCCGCCGCCAGAACAACGAGACGATCCCCCCGCCGCCTGCTACCGCCTTAATTCCCAAACAACGGCCCATCCCGGAGTCCGAACGGCTAACCGAAACCGTGAGAACCGTATTCAGAGTTTTATCATATCAGAAGAACAGGAACTTTTTTTAGTATTTCTCTCAAATCTGAAATCTGAGAAGAGACAGAGTTCAAACGGTGACTTGCAACGCGCCCGTTTTCCATATTAACTCATTTTTGGGCACCGAGTCTCTTCGCAGCAGCCATTACAGCAAGAGAAACACTGCTGTTCACATCTTTCCTCGGAATATCTCAGTGCACAACAACAATAGGGCAATCACGAGCAGATGCCTCCTTGCGTACGTGCAAAGCACATCAACTGAATTTCCACGACAATTCATCTTCTTCGGAATGGATTTTTATTATGTTTCAAAGGGATACAAATGCTACGCAGTACTTCCTTTCTGTAAAAATACTCAGCTCCCATCATTCTTCAAAAAAAAAAAAAAAAAGGAAGCTGTCTGTATAAAACTCCACTGCAATGAAATCCAAAGGTGGGAAGCAAACAGCTGCCAGCCGTAGAGTGCTGAGCACCGCGACCATACCGTTCTCACTGCTTTGGAACTTCCTGCGCTGGACAACAGACAAGGTTTTTTTAAAAATAAAGCAATACTATTCACGCTGCAACCCTTCTAATTCTTTCAACACATTAGAGGACAAAAAAAATCCAGTCCCGCATGCTAAATTTGACGAGTTCAGTACCTTCAAGACACAGGCTCGTCACTGCTTTGCTTTTAGAAATTGAGCTTTATCAATCCGCAAACAGCCACTTTTACATGTGAAGCACGTTTAGCAGCCGACTTCCAGCCACACTGCTCACTTCAGAGGCAACTCCTTCCATGTATTTGAGCATCATTTAAATGTGCTTCCGTATGCTCAGTTTAGAAAAGCAGCAATGAATCAAGGAATACCTTCTCTACGCTGCTGTGGGGTATTACCTGAGCATTACACCTGGGCCCAGAAGGGAGCTAAAAATCCACAGGTAATCAGCTCTGCAAAAGCCTTTGTGCTCCGAGGCTTCTCCATCAGAAGTTAAGGGTTGCCACAGGATCCCTGAACAAGCAGAAATGGGGAAGAACCATCTTCATCCCCAGAGTTACACTGAGAGCCGTGTCACGCTGCTGCCCGCCTCCCAGATACGCACATCGATTTCCACGAGCTTTCAGGGTGAAAGACAACACACAAACGCACCCACCTCCTGCAGCCTCCCCTATCCGACATGGTGGATTTTACTTTCTTTTTTTTTTAAACCCAAATATCCTTTTCCCCCATGACTCATCAGCCTGCAGTCTGGTTTTATAAAAGTTTATGCAAAGCGCTCAGCTCTCTTACACAATTCTGCTTTCTTGTTTTTTTGTGCTTTTTTTCTCCTCCCACCTTCCCCCCAGCATCTTGACTGCGTAACTGGTCCACTTGCCTCCATGTCCAGCTCTCCCGTTCCGGCCACCTCTGGATTGCACCAGCAGTTGGGCAGCTCCATTTTGTACACGCAAGGCTGAAGAATAAAGCCACCCACAAAGCCCTGTTACAGAGGCTCTCTAGCAAAGCTCACCATACTCTGCAACAAAGAGGTGACCTTTTTTGGTTTAGCTCCTTAAACAAAAGCAGGTCGCTCCTTACTCTCTGTCAACATCCCACCCCAACCCTCCGTTTTCTTCTCACCTCCTTCTCTAGATCAACAACCTTGCTCCTGTTTCTTTGGTGACCACGACTAGTTTCTCTCTCAACTCCTTCTGCCTCCATGGGGTCTCCCACTCTCTGTACCTCCTAGAGGCAAGGTTTCTAGAAAAGCCTTTATTTACACCTTCCTTCAGTGCAACCAACACTCTCACACTGCCACGACTCCAAGCTCTGTTGCTCCAGAGCTACTAATTCTACCACCAACTTTCAGAGCTTTTCAGCCTCCTTCACTCCAATTAATCCAAGTATTTCCACTAGAGCCATCTTCCCTCCCCTTGCTCCAAGTCATGTTCTCCATGAAAACAAGTGCCTTCTCCCTGCTTTCTATATTTGACACCATTATCATGCCGCTCGCACCTCTGACCTCTCTTTTCGTTCTTCACACTTCTGCTTCCAAAAGTTACAAATCCTCTGCTACTGTCCTGTCTGCTTGGAACAAATTCCTCTAGAGATCAAGTAATTTTCTTCCTTTCTTTTCCAAGATTCTTATCATGAAAGGCAATAAAACTTTCAGAACTTTCCCTCCTTTAAGCTGTTCACCCATATATGCAGCATTACAGATCAGACACTGTTCAGAATGGAGAAGGTGGTTTACTCTACAGCATGCGTGTATGGAAGATAAGTGTTCTTATTTTTGCTATATGATTAACATTACTTCAAGTTTCTTTGACCTTTGCAATATATCCAGAAATATGAAGGCAATAACACTGACAATTTCACATTATTTCATTGCACTAAAAAAGCATCCCCCCCTCCATTTATTTAAAAGGGAGGAAAGAGCCCTCTTGATTTGGTACCGAAATACAGGTCAGACTACACAAAACACAGGACTTCAAATCTAAAATACACTGTAATAAACTACTTCAACACACTTTTGGCCACTTCCCAGTAGTGCACAGTCTGTAATTTCGAGCAACAAATAAACTGTTGTTTCCACTTCTTCTCTGCCATAATAAGCCCCACACCTTCTTTAGGCATGGCTCCGGGTGCCGTTCTAGCGCAGGCAGAACGCGGCAGCTTCCCCTCCTTGGCTGCGGGGGAGACCGGCTGGGCATTTTCCACAGGGGTTACCAGTGCATTCAGGAGGGAGAAAGAGAAAGCCACACAAAGGACGACTCAGCATCTTAGCTATAAATCCTAGTGGTAAAGGAAGTGTAATCATAACTTTCGGAATACTCTTCCTTCACTGACAATGTTAACGAAACCTGAAGAACTTCAGCAATCAGATTACGAGTATTTATAGAAGAATGCCAGCCATCATTGCTCTGAGCAGGTAGGGTCAAGTCTAACTAACAACTTAATGACCTACCATGGTGAAAACGCTGGCTCGGAAAAATAAACACTTGTTAGCAATTGAAACAGTCTAACATTGTGAACAGACCGCGGCCTGGGCTTCCCAGCACTGTCTCTTCCGCCTCTGTTCACGTATTTTAACTGCAAGGCCCAGAAAGCAGATACAAGCGTCTGTAATATCGCTGTGTCCAAGGACATGGAGAGACCACCGCACACAATCACGTCACTGCAAGTGTGAGGCAGTCATGGTCAAAGTGGCCTGATCTAATGCAGGGCATCTTCTGTTTCCAGGGACTGCAGATCAGCTGCCACTCGAAGCTGCTCTAATCAGAGTTTCTGCGTGTCCTCCAGCTACCCACAGCCAGAGACCAAGGTCTAAGGGATCCACGGAAGAATAAAGATGGCAGGGCTGGTTGGTTAGTCTCCTAGGTTTACTCTGAGAGTACGGGGGAACTTCACAAGCCGTAAACTTAGTTAAGGAAATGATCTACAGGATTTGACTAGAGCATGAGGGTTGTTAAAGTCACTTGAGACTCTAGAAAAACAAATTCATGACCATGCCTCCGATGGGAGGCAAGAGAATAGGAAGGAGGGATAAAACTGACAGATCTTTACAGAGGTCTACCTGACGACCTCTGAGTACCACTCCTTTTCTCTAGGGCTAAAAACAAACAACAGAAAAACCCAGGATAAACAACTGTATGCCTGTCTTTGACACAGACCTGAAAATCCCAGCATTACCAACAGGAACAAGAGGGAGAGAGTCCCCAGTGCATAGCAGGGCCTGGCAACCGCATGGTGTTCGTTATCCTCCAGACTGACACACACTTCCCTGATAAAGCCTATCCGGTGATAATGCAGAACAAGAAAGTTTCCTTCAGATCAAACCTCAGAAAACCAGCTTCCATTACACAGCCTTAGAGGAATGAAATTACTGTCATGTTGCTGATAGCATGTTCTAAAAAACTCCCAAGTTATTTAGTACGTCTTATATTGCACCGTGTCACGTCAGCTATTTTGTTTAACTACTGTACAAAAGCACACATAGTAAAATAGATTTCCTTCTTTAGTTTACATAATCAGAACACCTTTTATTTTCCTGGGAAAGAATCACTTGTTTATTTTTCAGCTTCTTTATACTGGGCACGGCTGTCTCATGACTTCACAGCCAAATCACCCTAAGAGATCTGTTTTGGTGCCACTAAAACACCGGCGAGATGAAAGAAGATTAAAAAGGAATGGCAATTAGCAATTACTCAGGAGCAATTACCCCTTCCAGTGACTCCTTCAGGACACAGGAGCTGCTGAGCTAGCTAATGACAGCAGTAAAACTCATAATCCGCAACCACCCTGTCAGCCTGTCTCAACAGGCCAAAGTTAGATAATTCAACAGCAAGCGTCAGAACCGCGCGTGCCTGCTACAGCAGCTCCAGGTGCACCAAACACCACGCTTCTCCTTCCAAAAACAACTCGTCTCTTCCGTGCAAGTGTCCCGAGAAGACACGGCAGGAATGACGGCATCTTAAACGTGCAGTCCTGAATGCGCTTCCAACCCCTGCGAGTCAACATCTGGTTCCAACCCAGCACTGCCAGCAGCATCTCCAGAGAAGCCACTGCCGTATGCCCTCCACCATCTTCCTTGTGCCACAAGCAAGGACTGAACAGATTTTTTCAAAGCAGCCCCAGCAACAGTAAAACTCTATCCCACCAGCCAGCTACAAAACAACAGATAAACACTTTTGCAGCCAGCCCTGACAGGGAAATCTCCCTTAAAAATAAAGCAGAGATTCAGCCTCAGTTGATATCCTGAGGGTTTGGTGGGTTGTTTGTTTTTTTTTTTTTTTGTTTTTAAACTTCCTTTCAGTTTCGACAGGAGGAGGCCTCTGCCTGGCCAGAGGAAACACAGTCAAGTATTTTCCACATCCTTCCTCTACGTGGATGAAGTCCAGAACGGCTGCAATGGAAGTGAAGCTTTCTGCTCCCCCAGATATCTTGCAGGTCAGTTCTCTCGATAGGCAGCAACACAGGACTTCCAAAATATACACTGTAAAGACTAGATCTGCCTACAAACGTTCTCTATGACAAGATGGAGAAGAGCCACAGTAGTTTTTCTTTCATCAGCAGTCAGAAAAAATGAAGGGAGGAATTTCCACTATGACTTTGGGGTATAAAACAGTAGATCATATTCCATCCTCACGCCCAACACTTTCAGACTACGGCAGCATTCTTCACAGCACAGAGTCTCCTTGGGCTAATATCAACGCAAAACTTTTACCATGAGGCAGGCAAAAGCTAAACACGGCAACAGGGACTGGGAAAAACCAGACTGCTCATCTTGCTCACCAGCTTACAAGGGCCACAACACGTTTCCCTTGGTTTCTCTCACCCAGTGCTTTCACATTACATTTGCTGTTAGATCCAGAAACCATCGCAGGAGGCCTGTGCATATCCTCCTGTTTACACTTACCTGGACAACAACGGTGAAACAGGAACTATTTGAATTTCTGCCACTTTCTGATGCATTGTACGAGAGAAAAGCTGAGTCCCTCAAGATGGCCATGTGGACCTGGCTTTGTTGAGGGCCAGGAGCAGGCTGATGTCTCTGTTGACATACCCTGCCTCACTGCTCCCTACCAGTAATGGTAAGGCAATGCAAACCAAACTGCAATGCACATACAGGCATCCTCAGAAAAAAGGAATCCCAAAACGCACATGGTCAATTGGCTCCGATGTTTTCACTTTAACACTAAGGCTTTCATGCCATTTCTTTTTCTCCTCCTCACCCCACAACAATTTACCAGCAGCAGAAGCAGCAGCCAGACTGAAAAAAATGCAAGGAAAGAAGAACGCACACACTGAGATGACACAAAGCAACAGGCAGAGAAAACCCTAGCTGCAAGGTTCCAGTTATTTACCACATTAGGTTTTGGGTTTTGTTTTTTTCTTTAACTCCGCTCAGTTTCCATTCAAAGTTTAAAATCGGTCACATCCAGTTAATTCTCATCAGCCTTTATTTCTAGTCAAGTAACAAAATGCATCTTCCCCCGCTGAGCAGAAGAGAGCTTAAAAAAAAAAATATTAAAAAAAAAAATTCAAATCTTCACAAGAACGCTGACATCACCCCCTTCCCTTCTTCCCACTCTTCAGTTCTGGCCGAGGCCCACCCCACAGCAGGGTGTTTGTGCAGCAGGGCGCGTGGGTGAGGTGGAAGGACAAAGCACAAGAAAAAACCCACCCTAAAACCCTGCAAGCTGACAGCTCATCCCAGGGTTGTATAAAGCAAAATGCAGCTCCAAGCAAAGGTGGCTGAAATGTAGCAGTATCTAGCAGGAAAATATCACCCTCCGCTGCAGTGACGCACGGAGCTGGATTGAAATCTGCCCATCAGCACGCTTTTGAGCGGCGTTTGCAACCCCTTACGGACACGATGCTGCCTCCGGGGTGGGGAGCTTTTCTTTTAAGGTGTTCTTCAAGGTTAGGAAATAGAGACAAAAGATGTGTGTGTGCTTGCAAGGACTGGTTCCTTGCCTGAGCAGAGCACATGGACCGATTCCAGCTCTGTTCTCCCACCGCCTGGACCCACGAGATGAAAGGAGAGCTTCACTGGTCTCTTTGATCACCTGTGACGGTTTGCCCCACAAATATCCTTGTCTGTCACTCCCCAAAGAGGTACTATCGATCCCCCACATCTCCACAGATGTCACCCACGTTTCCTCATGAATTTTGTCACCAAATGTTATCCCCTATCTGTTCCTATGTCATAAGGAAATTAAATGAGACACTTCTGATTTTCAGCTGTGGTCACATGGAGTACATTGAGATTAAGATGGGGGCTTTCAGCTCCCCTCCCCTCCTGGCAGGGGAGGCCAGGCGATTACCTCAGGGCTAGACGGGACTAGCACCCAACACTTCAAAGGAAGGTGCAAGAAAGCTCTGAGTAATAATTGCTGGTTGTTTACCACATCTATCTGTGGTTTCCAGTCTCTGTAACTTTTACTCAGTCTAAATTTAAGCAATGGTTTGAGCTCCCAAACAATCTTTTCTGCATCAGCGCCACACAGACTCCTGCTGAGCTACAGATTTCATAAGGAAACTTAAAGTCAAGAAGTAGTCAGAAGTAGGCAGTTTCAATACTAAACCAATAAGATGTCAAAGGTACTTTGAGGTAGTAACTTTAGCAACCTATGAAAAAGTAAAAGCTATCACTTTCAGGAGAGAGAACACATGACTATAAACTTTATTATTACTGCTTTTGTGCAATTCAGTGTTTTGTTATGCTCCCATATCCTAAGAAGTTAGGGTGGGAAAAGTGATAAAAGGGAAAATTATGCCCCAAATATTTCGCAGCAAGAAAAATCTGTATAGGGAGCGAGGCAAAAAAAGTCCATGCAAAGCCCCTCCCTGCTTGGACAGATTCCTCTGTTTGAAGGCAGCAGTTCTCCGACTGACAGCACTGACGTGCAGCACCCACGGCACCAGCGTGGCCCGGACACGCAGCCACGCGCCTGCCAAGTGAGCAGGGACACAATGCACTGGTTACTGCAGGACTAGTAGGTATCTGAATGCGGCAGAGTGAATTTGAACTGGGTCAGAACCATTGTGGCCACGAGAGGTTGGTTCAATGGATGGAACCAGAAAGCTGGATTTACCGTACTGTTGAATTACAGCTTCGGCTGGATGTGACACCTTGCTGACATCTCGGAGAGACAACCCGTCCCAGCAGCTGCCAGTATTACTCAGGTATCGATCAGCTCAAGCATCTTCCTTATTTCGTTCACACAGCACAAGAAAACATAACCACAACACAAGCTGTGGTGCACGCTGTGCACCTTCACTCACCTCTTTCAGTTCCTGTGAGACAGAATTAAGGCGTTCGTTTTCAGACTGGGTGTTGGCAAGGACATTTCTGAGCTGCTTCAGTTCCGTCTGCAACTCCATAACCTTCTTCATGTAGTACTCTTCCTTGGTAGCCGATTCCTGGATCAAGGTCTCCTCTCTGCTCTCTCCATCTGCTGCTACCTTCTTGTGGTTGGTATGGGCCTGCCCAAAAGCCTAGGACAGTCAGAAAACAAATCTTTTCTTAGTAAACACGGAATTTTGTGTAACTTCAATTCTAAATAATTGAAACTATTTAGCCTCATATTTCTTTGACGCAAAACAACGCAACCTTTTCCCACACCCTCCTCTTCCGGGCTCAGACCTTTAAACGCTATCAAGTGGCCGCACAGGACCTCTGAAATCAACACGCAGCACCCAGACAGCGTTTCGTGATGCACAGGGCGCTTCCTCAGGGCCTCGCACAAACCCTGGTGGGAGCGAACCACGATGTACTGATTGGAGTCTGCTGTCAAAGCAAGCCTTTGGTTTTCAACAAGACGACTGCAAGACGACCAGACACTTTCACGTGTGCGTATTCTCTATAGTTGGGTCAGACTCAATTCTGCTAAAACGGAACCAGTGAAAACAGATCTCGTGTTTGCAGCCTGTTCCGTTCCTTAGGCTGGGAGCACGCTTACTCCTCCTGATCCAGCTATGCCAAAGGAACACACCCCCATGCTCAGCTGCCCATGGCTGGCGGTTACTGGTCCCTCAGACCTGCTGACCCACTGCAGCCGTAAGCGAGTGAGGCTAGCAGGGCTGCTCCGTAACCAGGTTAAGCTCAGGGGGGTCAGTCTGGCTGCAGCAGGTCAGCGGACGCTCACCCAGCCAGCTCTGCTGCCTGCCCTCGGAGACGTCATCTCTAGCAGCGCGCCAGCAAAGGGGCTTAGGGCAGGTCACAGAGATCTACCCGCCTCAGCACTGCATGCCTCTGTTTAGACCTGACAGTCTCCCTTTTTATCTCCTCCTGCTTCTTTTCTGGGGGTTTGCACTTTGCTTGAAACCCTACCAGGCGATACTCCTAGCAGCAGAGTTCTCCAACACTTGAGCAAGCAGCCCAGACAGACACTGGACCGCCACGTTTCAGAAACCCATCCGTGGCTTTCACTCATAGATGCTGTAAAGCAAAGAGTTTACCATTTCAAGTAGGTATATATTTGTAACACGTGGCTGAGCAGATGGACCAAAGTCAATGAGATTAACGAATGCTCTCTCAGCTGCTGCACGTGTGTGCACTACACCCCAACCCAAGATGCATTTGGAGCTTTCAGGTGCCATCTTTTGGGGTGCCAGTGCCCATACGGCAGGTTTTCACAGCCAACGTTAATACCAGGTATTAAGCCAGGTCAAGGACGGACCAGCACCTCCTAAAACTCCTTCCTTGTCTAGTTATGCATTACATTTTCAATTAATCATCTTTTGCTAGCTCTTCAGAAATGTACCGCCAGCACAGAAAAAAAAAAAAAATCTGCTTTGAAGAGAAGCAGATTTCTGTATTTTATTACTTCTGTATATTAGACCAGATGCATTAATAGTACAGTCATTATTGAATATACCACGGCTGAAACAGATGATTGAACGTGCTAGCTCTGCCTACAGTTACAGACACTCACATATTGCTCCTATCAGATGAAATTTTGTTTCAGACAAGCAAGTCAGAGATACAGCAGACTAATACCCACTGAAGAAGTTCCAGCCAGATTCACTGAGATGACCCAAGGGAAATTAAAAAGGGTCACATTTCAGACAGAAAGTTAAGCACCATCTGTGCAAGTCCTTGTCAAATGAGTTTCAACAAAGCAGCTTAGAAGCCTAACAACGAAGACCTCCATAAATGTTAAAGGGATAGCAAAAAACACGCAAACTTCTCAAATACAGTATCTATTTTGCATAAAGAATCAAGATCCACTTTTTATAGAGCTGCATTTACTCTAAGTCTCTGACGCAGAGACTCCGGGCACCCACTTGCCCAGTGAAGCGGCACCGCTCTCTCGGTAGCAGGATGCCAACGCAGAGCACGCTGAAGCTCGAGATACTCAAAGCCACCTCTGATCAGCCAGACAGCAGAGTGCAAGCATGATTCAGCCAAGGAACTCAGTCATATCGCTAAGGGAGAAATTCTTGAGAATAATGACTAATTTGCTCTTAAAGCTTTCAATGCAGATGCTGGCCTTGGGTTTCTTTAACAACAGAAAAGAAGGTGTCAATCATTTTGCAAAAACCACTATTGACAGGGAGTATTTGAACACAGAAACTGGCATAGCGGACGAGACTGGACTTCTCTTTTAATCCAATATCCTGTCTTCTACAGAGGCTAATGCCAGATGCTTCAGCAAAAGGTGCAAGAAACCCCATAATCTCCCGGAGTCGGGGATTGCCTCAAGCCTTGAAGCAGAAAGCTTAATGTAAATTTGGAAGAGTCATTAATATTTAGTTACCCATTTAAAATATCCCCTATATTTCATGGTTTTATGCATTTCTGGCCTCAATCAAATCCTACAGCAATAAATTCTGTATGTTAAATCATACTTTTATATGACAGGTTGTTGTCAGTTTACAAATTTCCCAAGTTCTCAGAAAAGAGAACATATTTTTGTTCAGAAACTCAAAGGTGTGTTATTACTCCATGGTCCCCTGCCCATCATTCATTGTTTTCAGACTTCCATCAAACCCCTCTATTCCCTGGTGAAGGCAAGGTGAAGTTCAGTAAGTTATCATCACTTCTATGTTTGAGAGTTTTTCTTCCATGCCCTTTTCAGAAACTGCCTTTTATTATGGCTTTTCCCAAATGGCAAGATTAATGCAACCAAATGGGAACTGCAGATGTCAGCTCTCATGGACCAACTGCAGAAACGAGCTCATGCATCTCCCCCACCAAAGGATGCTGCTATTCTTTGTGGGCCCCAGCTATTTCTGCACAGCAAGGCTGTGCTTTGCTCTCAACCACCAAGCTTCTGAAGTTTCAGCAGAAACCCTCCATTACCTTGATGGTGTTACTGTCTGGGGTCAGGAAGACGGGTACAGAATCACAAACAAATGGACTCTGACACTACACAGCACACAAGAAACCTTCTTAACAGACACTGTCATCAGGACAGCCAGCCTGGAACAATTCCATCTGGGTGGATTCGCAAGGGGACACTTACGTAGCATCACCATTCTCACCAAGCTTCATTATCTCTCTTGTACGTACTTAGAAACGACCTCATACATTCATGCTACAAGCCATTTTCATAACTGCAACAGCCTGTGTGGAACAGGAAAATTTAACAAAATTGAGCAAAATTACAGGGCAATGCAATTACCTTCCATGGCGACAGCCAAGGCCCGTTTTAAATCAAGCTATTAAAAGGGAAACTGACTTTTTACTGATATGCATGAAACCCACAAACCTTCACATTCCCAGAAGTTCAGCATTTACTCATATACTCTTGTTTGATGTTATATAAAACACAGAAACAGAAGTCAAAGTTACTCTGTCCTTCCTCCTCTTCCAAAACCTCTGTTTTTGTCTGCTAAGGTACCAAAACAGGGAAGAAAACTGTTCACAGTTATATCAGGATGATACTTTTTGGAGTATAATCTCTTTATAAAATAAATGAGTTTCTGACAACTCATTTGCACACACCTTGCTGGACGTGAGGGTTGCAAAGCATCATGTTCTGCTGAGTATCTGCCTCAAGGAATTACCACAAGACGCTAATATTAAGGGACTACCAATGTTCCCTGCTTCCAGATTTCCCAAGGTCAGGTCAAAAGCAAAATCAAAGAGTTCATGAGCCAAAATGCTATTTTGCTATTTGCTTAACTAGGTGCGCTCATGGGTACATTGGAAGGCACTTCACACTGTATAATTTTTTACATTTATCTCTTCAGAAAGCTGCATGAGAGAGAGATCGAAAGCTCTCCTTTGGTTTTAACACTATCTGAAACTAACCGCAACCACCCTCCACCCCAGACACACACAACCTCAAATTCCGTACAGCCATCCATCTCCGGACCAAGGGAACACAACGCACTCCCCAGCCAGGGTGCTCGCAGGTACCTGGTGCGAGGGCAGCGCACCCCGCCAGGCTGCAAGGAGCACACGCTGAGCCCTGCGATATGCCCCAAATTATTCGGATGCTAATTAACAGTTATGGCTAATAACCTGCTGCCGAAGCTGCAGATCAGCTGAAACCCTGACAAGTTTTGCCTTGTCAAGCTGCCATCTCTGTACACGTGGTCCTTCAGCCCTCCTCCCCCAAGTACACTAGGGAATGCTGCCCAAAAGCTAACCAGGGCACCCCTGAAGTCAATGGGAAATGTACCATAATGAGCTGACGAAGGTTGACTGAAATAAGTACCATCAACCAAAATGCTATTAAATCAACTTTCATGTGTGCAGCATCACTTACATCAGCAGACTCCAAGCGACTAGAAAACACATGCTATCATATTCTTAAATAGCCCAGAAAATCTGATTGCTAAAAATCAAGGGGACTTCTACAAATCTAATCTTCAGCCGATGATGTCTTAAATCTCAAGAACTCAAAGTTTTCCACAACAATTACAAATGGAAAAAGGAATTTGGACAGCAAACAGATGAGGCTGACTCATCCAATAACTGAGAAGTTATATAAAATGGTCAAAACCAGCTCACTTCAAATTCTAGTCCTGGATCAAACCGCATTTAAACCAGGTTTAACGTACAAATTTCCAAAAGACTGACTCAGTAAAAGATGAAGTTTCCTCTAGGCTTGATGATTACCCAGATTCGTCTCTATTTTGCAGGAGGAATTTCATCTCAACCATCTTACAGATGAGCAGACAGTTTTTGCATTAAACTCATCACACTGAAAAAGACTTCCATCGAAGACTCCAAGCTTTGAGAAGAAAGTAATCCTGATTCCTTGAAGATTAGTGTATTTGTTAAGGTAGCAAGTACCTCTTAACAAGACTGTTAAGTTTTTAAACCAAACTTTTTTCCAAAAGTTCCTTCATGTGCAGATGTTCACTGATCACAAGGAACGTGAAGAATCTCTGAAACACACTTCTTGGAGAGTTTCAAACGCCGTGCTTCTCTCAGAATAGCAGCTCTGATACAGGAGATGTAAAAATTGATCTCAGTCATGCTCAAAAGCAGGATGTCAGGCGTTGTAGAAATTCTGAACAGTGCTGCTTTGTTGGCATCTTTCTTTAATGTCACTCCAGACCTCTGCTTAGCCAGAAGCAGGTCCCAGAAATCATGGAATTCACCCCACAGTATGCTGGTTATGCTTCCATATTTTCTGGGACTTCCTCAACTAGACTGCTGAAAACAAGAGGTTCATGGACTGCCTGGAGCCTGGTCAGTTTAGCACAGCATAAAATCCTAGGATGCTGCTATCCAAAAAGAAAAAAATAGTGACGCTCGGGAGAGCTCTGTGGGCCAGAACAAATCCTCGACCAACTTCTGCAAAGAGCTGGTGTCCCTCAAGGTCTGCTGAGGTCAGACCCCAGGCCACACCACAGGCTTCGGAGGCTGCCCGGGGTGTCAGTCTGTAGTGTCTCCTGACCTGGTGTGCACGTTGAGGCACACGCCGAACCAGAGCAAGAACGGAAAGGCAGAGGTGAAGCCTCAGAGCTGCGTGAAGCAGATGGATCGACACGGAGAGAGTCACACGCACCCCCCACCCTGAGATGGTACAGAGGAACAAACAGCAGAAAAAAGACCTCCCTCTTACTGGGTCAAAATGATGGGGAGGTTCCTGTGCCATGAAAGAACACACCCAAGAACACAGAAAATAACAAATGCTTCAGTGAAAGAGTTCCGTAAAATAAGTTGCTTACAAATTCATTTGTCATCTAAAACTGAACTAGAATGTTCTCGTTAAGAGAGACCAAGAAAGCGGGAGGAAAAATCTCAAAGGGACTCAGGGCTCCACAACACAAATCAACTTCTGGACCGTATGTGCCATCCTAGTACACTGCAAGATTTGATTCCTTCAGATTAAAAAAAAGGTACTTTGATTGTAACAAACCTGAAAAAATTCTCACCATATGTTTTAACTTCC
>Ga0181612_146166_pt1 | contig 17417 bp, 13 predicted proteins | sample HoacroProtozoa21_FD_119630 | JGI IMG/M metagenome (GOLD analysis project Ga0181612, IMG submission 119630) | Hoatzin crop microbial communities from Cojedes, Venezuel. Combined Assembly of Gp0051906, Gp0051904, Gp0051908 | reverse complement strand
TCTACATTTGAGCTCACAGCAGTCCTTAGTAGCAAGGTTACAAAGAACAGGACCAAACTAAATGTCAGAGGTTTAATCCTTGCCTCGACATGGCTGCAAAGCTATGTAACAAAATCAAACTAAACGTCCATTTCCCACATCACCCCAGCCTTCGGTGTATGAGCCAAGCAAGACTATGGGTGTTCCAGCTGGAAGCCTACCTCTGGCGTATCTGATCAAGGACAAGTCCGGAGGTTGCCCCAGAAGTGTCCAGCACCAGCCGGTGAGGAGCCTGGAGGTTCTGCTGCGGGCTCGGTGCCCGAGGCAGCCCGTGCCTCCTGCCAGCCGTGCAGAGGCAGCCGCGATTCCCCTGCGCCCACCTACCGACAGCCTTTGCCCGCTGCGCTCCCGAGCATGAGCGCTTGCGCTTTGCGGAGGTACCCTGGGGCTTGGCACCATCGTGAGTCTTGCTTTGCTCCCTGTCTGGCTTCCCCACGCTGTGCTCAGCCAAGAGACCTCCTGTGACCCTTCTCAGCCCTACCGGCACAGACCCCAGCACCAGCGCAAGTATTTCGAGTTTCATGGTTGCCACTAGGAAAATAAAAAAAGGCTTTTAACCTCTGCTTTGAAAACTGTGCCGAAGGTTTCGTAAAGTGGGTATTTTTAGCATATCATAAAAATATAAAGCATCACTCTTATTTTTATCCCTTCAATCTCTGCAAAATTAATTGAAAGCATTTTACCTTGCTCTCCTTTGCTTCTGACTTTCAGAAACGAGGTAACTTTAGGACCCGGGAGGGAAGGCGTCAACAGATGTTGGCAAACGCTGGCCGTGTTGTGTGTCTATTTATAGTAGGCGTGTGTCTCACCACCTTGTCGTTCTTTTCTTAGCATCAGCTGGACAAGCGCAGCTATCAATTATCCATGAAGCTGATGATAATACAGGGAAAGCGATGTAGAGTAGGTGCTCAGAGGCAAGAGAAAAAAGGGAAAAGGGGAGAGATGAGGTTTTAGCAGCTGGAAATAGATCCCTTTGCTGAGCCTGAAAACCCTTATTGTCTGTAATAATTATTAATAACAGGGGTGCCTGCGCAAAGTCATTGTGACTGCTTTCAGCTGGTACGTCCCTCCCAAATGTTATTTCCCTCATATATTTTCATTGTGTTGGCAATGAAAGACCGTGAGTTTTGCTTCCTTTTTTTTTTTTTCCTCAATTTTCCTTTCAATAGACCTTAGGCTGGGTGTTCTCCTCCCCCCTCTCTGGCCTGGGTTCTGATATTTGGGTTGGTAATAGCAGGTTCTAGTTTCCCAGTGAAAAACCGAGCCTCCGGTATTTCTCACACTCGGAGACTGCATGTCTACATTTCTTTCCTCTTTTGTCTCCGTTTCGGAGAGGGTTTTGGCTGTAATGGCTCTGGGGGGAGCAGGCAGCAAGCGAAGGGGTGTCATTCCACTCATTGACAATGACAGAGCTGACTGGCAACTATTTATCAGCCTTTTTTTTTTTTATGGCTTGTCTTTGCCGCTTTTTTCTCTAAGCGCAGGGGAGCAGGACAGCGTGAACTCTGCTCTTGATGGCGGCTCAGGTTCTGACACCATCTGCCACCTAATCCACTTCCAAGGAAGGGGCTGACGTCTTTGTGCATGTGTGTGCATGTAAACACTCCCCACGTAGCCATACATCATTTCGGCAGGCTCGTGCTGACCAGCTTGGGAGCACCGTTTTTCTCCTACAAGAACTGGCCTTTGATGCTACCTCTTTTCTTCCTTCTGCTTTAGATTTCCCTGATTCAGTCTGACATATTGTGGTGGGAGCCAGGGGAGGGGGCTTATGAGTTGAAACTGGAGAAGATTGCCTCAAAAATTGACCACCACTCTGTTTTCCTACCTAGCCCCGCTCTCAGAGCTGCTGGACTTTCAGATTTTAACTTTTTTTTTTTTTCACTTTTTCTGGAGGTTGTGAGTGTGGGATTCATGGATTTCTTTTGCAAAAGCAGCAGGAAACAGAACAGGTGTAAATTGTCCGTGCCAGGCTCCTTGGATAGCTGGTAAGTGGGCTCTTGCAGGAACTGTTGAATTTTAAGCTTTGCAGTGACCTAACGGCCAGTCTTGCTTGACTGCTGTCTGCAGGCACTGGATGCGTTTCAGGCTTTCTAGGTCTCTTTCCTCTAAATACGTGAAGAATGACGGTTATCACCGTGGTGCTGTATCTGCTGATGCTTTCAGATGCACCGTATTCAACACAGTTCACTGACGGTGCTGGATGGTGTTTGCTCGTGGCGTTCAGCACAGTGCACACAGTGCTGTGCAAAATGGCGTGAGAATTGAGATGGGGAGAGAAGAAGGGCTTTTGGAAGGGTGGAGGGATGGCACAGCAGGCATTCCGGAATGCCAGTAGTTTTGCTTGTTCTGCCATTTTTCTGGGCTGTGGTAATGGATGTTTGAATGAGCTGCTGGAAAACAGTGGCTGTCTCTGCTGCTGGGCGGCTCTCGCACCTAAGCGTTGTGATTTCTTCCTTCTGGATGCCCACCGATAACCCTTTCCTCCCCATGTGGAAGGGTCTCCATTGCAAACATTGAAGGCCTTTCCTGGCTGAGAAGGAAGAAATAGGACTCACTTCAAAAGTTAACACAGTGTTTGGAAAGGCATCCTTGCCTCTGCCAAACAAGGGACCAGGAATTCAAGCTGTGTGCTTGTTGCAGGCTCGGAAGCCAAGTAGCCTTCTGCCATGTAACGCAGAGGGTTTGACCCAGAGCTTCCCGACGGATCTGTGAAAGATCGCCGTTGGCTGCAGAGAGCTTTGGATCAGGCTCGGTTATAGCTCTCATTGGTGCCTGTGATGTTCTGCTTTGCTTTGTCGTTGGATTCCCCCCCCTCCCTCTGCCTTTGTAGACCCTCGCTCTCCAGGCACGCGCTAATGGCAGGAAGTTATTTGCCCATGTGACCTTCACAACAATTTCTGCATCACACCGGGCACGGACCAGAGGAATCCTGCTGTTCAGCTGCACTTGGTTTCATCAATCACACTTAAAAAAAGTTTCATACCGAACAATGTTCACTAATTAGGAAAGCAAAGGAACTTCATGTTAATGGGGGATAGATTTCTATACAAAACCTAGCTAATTAGCGATCTTTGCTGAGTGTGTTTTACTCTTGTTGTAACCGAAAAATGAACTTCTGACTCTCTTTGAGGTTGCTTGTGGAGGTATTCAAAGAGGGGTTTGTATTAATACCATATTGACATATATTGATGAAACACAAAAGCTTCTCTCCCTTTCCCACCGCAGAAAATGGCTTTCATTTGTCACTTCGAAAGGAGAAAGGGGAATAATTCTCCACCCTCAGCTAGCAATGTCAGATTGGTCTGATGAAGATAGAATATTTCAGACAATTGATTAAAGAACTTATCTTCCAACCCTGGTTTCAGCTCCTGTGTAGGATTGTGTCCTGTTGACAAGAAGACACTTACAAGCTTCGAGTTGTTTTTGAAACACGTTTTCCAGGACAAAGCAATAGTTGAACTGGCAGAACTGTGTGATGTTGTGGTTTCATTTAGAGGATGTTCTCCTTCACATTTTGCACTTGTCCATGTAAGGAAAATAGCAGTGTGCACATGGAGGATCTGGGCTTCTGAAGTCACATTTGCTGCTTGACCATTCAGTGGTTTTTCAGTGAAATATGTATCTGCAAGGCAATGGGAAAATGGTAATGTGGGCTGTGTGTGAGAATTGTGCCTCATTTTAAATTCATAGTATTTAGAAAGTCCTCCCTTTCCTAGTATGTTTGTTTTCCAGTAGAAAACATCTTCTAATGACTACTAATTAATGCTGATATATAGGTCATCTAAGACAAAACTGAAACTCCTTTCACTGCTGAAACATCTCTAGGGAATTAGAAAGCCTTCTCTTCAGTACTAGAAAGTTCAGCCATTTGCTGTTTTCCAGTTTTATCTCTCTGCTTCTGTCTCTCTGTGGCTCTGTTTCAGCATGAGGACTGTGTCTCAGAAGCACAGACCTTTGCCAGCCTTCCCTTGAGGTTCTGACAGGCTGGCGTCTGTGGTGGGGAATCCCGGTGGGCATAGAAATTCCCTTCGTGCCTCTCGCCAAGCAGCAAGGAGCCCAGGAGGAAAAGCTGGTCCTCGTGAGAGGTGCAGACCAATCTTGCAGTTGAAAGCTTGGAAAATTCTGAATAAGCGCCTGGAAAAGCATGGAAGTTTGAAACAAACCCAGAGGATTTGGGGTTCAATTTCCATGAAAAAGATTTCATGCATGCGAGCAGAGCGATGTTGTCTGAATGCGCGCTTTCAGAGCTCGTTAGCTTATTACAGTCAAACTTCTCCAGCACTATTGATAAACTGAAACCCTAAGAAAAACCAAAAGTCTAAACAAACCAAAACCAGAGAGCTGAGACTCCCTCTCCCTTCGCAACATCGGGAGTAACTGCTGGAGAAAAGGGGCAACAGAGGATGCTGAACGTGCTCCTGGGTCTGGCAGTTCGGAATAATTCTGGCTGTTACCTGTGTCCCCTGTTTGGGTGACTACAGCTAGGTGTGCTGTTCTCGGTGGAGATAAATGTTTTGGTGTTGCTATTGATTTTATTAGCACAAATAATGTAATTTCTGAATGTGTACAATGTTGGGTGCCCGTGTTGAGACCAATAAGCTAATTTGCCTGGGTGCATATTCACTTTTGAAAATAGTATCCCTTTTTCAAGTCGTTTATTTGCTGAACTTTAACTTCAAATTAACTTTGAAAATGTAAATAATATGAAGTGACATTTTCATTCCCCTTATTTTGGAAATCATAGAATGGTAAGGGTTGGAAGGGACCTTAAAGATCACCTGGTTCCAACTTCCCTGCCATGAGCAGGGACATCTTCCACCAGAGCAGGTTGCTCAGAGCTCCATCCAGCCTGGCCTTGAACACTGCCAGGGAGGGGGCAGCCACAGCTTCTCTGGGCAAACTGTTCCAGTAATTAGCAGCTGACTGTGTTTCTTGGCAGTTAGTCTTGCCTTCCCCCACCATGGGACACTGATAAACCAGAAGAGAAAACAAATGGGAATTATTTTCAACACAATGCTGGAAACCTTGATTTCAACGTGGGTCTCTGGGAGTGTTAAGTATTTTCCCGTGCTCTCCCCGAAGAGATGCTGGGGGTCAGCACTGCCCAAGTTTGAAGCTGTGGTCTAAAATCAGCTTCGTTAGCTTTGGATTAAGGGGTTCCTCCCCGTCCTTCCTAGCTGCTCCTTCCCACTCCCGTGCCGGAGTGCCCTCCTCTTTCGACTGTGCTCATGCGTGTCTTTGAGCAGGGTGGGAGCTGTGGTCTGGGTTCAAACAGACAGAAAAGGCTTTATGGAAAGAGGTGTTGCTTGTGAGCCTGCGAAGTTCCCTGGCCTTGTTAACAAAGCTGCCTGTGCAAAGGGTAGCGTTAGCATGCAACAGAACTGGGGTGGGACCGAGGGTGGGGGTGATGGAGTGCGAGGTGCTCCTTTGCTGCTGGTGGAGCTGGAGCTGCAGCCCCAGCCGGCTCGGCTCCTTTCCCCTGGCCATCCACATCCATCATCTCTCCAAGGTGGAGGAAGATGATGCCAAGTGACTCACGGCAGTCACTAAGCCATTTTTCTCCCGGTTAACCCGAGTGTGAAGGTTCAGGCTGGCAAAGGTAACCAGGCTTCTGGAGAGGTTTGCTTAGGCCAGCAGATGGGTACCCACGGCTCAGGAGCTCACGGTGGTGGGAACTGGATCACTTGGCAGCTCTGAAATACTGGTAGGAGTCCACTTGTCCCAATACAAAAAATACAGACACCTGCGCGTAGCTGCTTCTACGTGTAAATCCGCAGAGGAAGCGCGACGTTAACGTTGACCAGGAATGGGAGATAGCATAGATCCTCCCGGTTTTACAGCCTGCCTCAGATTAGAAATGTTGATGTTCTGTTCTCCTTAAAAGGATCGACTGTCTGCTTTTTCATTTCTGCTGGGTAAACACGGGAGAGGCTGGAGCGAGGGAACGTGGCGACTTGGCGTGCCTGCTGCTTTGTACGGCTCACCTTAGTTTCTGGCTTTGTGGGTCTGTTTTATAATTAATGTATTCTGACACTGGTTTGATGTTGGGTGATGGCCTCTGAAACTTTGTATGCCTTTGCTGCCTATTTTGGAGAATTTCAAAGGTTTTTACAAACTTGAGTGACGCTTAATGGCAGCATGTGATTACTCACTGATGAATAAACTTCAGGTTCTCCCACCTGGAGCCACTGGAGTAAGACTCCTAGGTGCACCCATTAACCCTGCTTAGGGACAGACAGAGGCTACTTTTAAGGCACTGCAGAAGTTGGTATTTCTTTCTGTAGAAACAAATCATGCAGTTGACAGTTCTGGAGGGGAGATGTTGCACCTGCATTTCCTATAGGCAGTTGCTCGGTAGAGCTGACTTGGCATTTTCATCACAAGGATGTTGTTGACGTGCAGCTGGCAAACAACCCCATTACATTTTAGCACCGTTGTGGTCAGTGCTGTCCTGAGGCAGAGAGGTCTGGGGGTGTCTTCTGAAGACATCCAGCTTTATTTTCAGTGGCACGTGCTCTTAGAGGAGCACGGGGTGTGTTCTGATGAGCAGAAGCGTGCTGTGCTTGCCCCTCTGTGAAAGACGTTCCTGCAGAAGATGCCCACTGCTCCCTCCAGCTGGACATCGTTGCATGTTATTTTTAGCTGGGTTTGGTTTTGCTTTCAGATAAACAGATCTTGGGTGCCACTCCTCTCTTCTCTGAAGCCAAACCTCTTTTCTGATTACCTTGGTTTAATTTGCCTTGGTGTGGGTGATGGATGTGAAGGTGTGTGCTGACAGCTGCAGGTGCTAATCCCAGAGGAGTGCCAAAAAGGAGACCAGCACTGCAGCGTCTGCGGGGGAGCAGATGGGGAAGCCCCTGGGGACGTGGGAGGGAAGAGACAACTGGCTCAACCGTGCTGTTTTGGGCAAGACCCGGCTTCCTTATAGTAGCGATGTTGGCAGCTTTCTCCTCTCCTGAAATGCGTTGCTTTTACACAAAGGCAGCTTCTGTTTCCTTAGTGTTGCCTGTCCCAGGTGGGATTCGTTGCTGCTGCCTTCAAGATGACTTTTCTGCCTTCTGCCTAATTTGTTCATTCAGATGGGCTTGCAATTTGTCTTAGGGGCTTATTGCTCAGAACACAAGACGAGTCACACTGCTAAATGGAAGCACTCATATATTGAATGCTAAAAGCAATGCACCGTGTTTCCAGGAATTGTCTCAAAGTGCATGCGTACTTAAAGATGCCTTACAAAGAAATGCATCGAAGATGATTGTTGCATCTACTTGTTTCTTCCTTGACAGATGAATAAAAATTTGCCCACGTTTTGAGTACGCTGCCATTTGCGTTTTTCAGCTTTGACCCGGTGTGCGGTAGGGGAAGGTGGTACAGATCCCCCATACACGCCCTGCAACCTGGATGAGGATCCTTGGTGCCAAGCGGAGGGGGCTGCAATGGTGCTGCCGGCTGCTCGCCACCATCCCGGGGGCCAAAAAAGCTGCACCCACGTCGCCCTCGTCCAGAAAACAGCTTCCCTCTTGCACAGAGAGGGCATTTGCACAGGGGCTTGGCTGCTCTCGGGTTCTGGGGTTGGCTGTGGTCTCATGTCTGACGCGAACCTGAAAGGGAGCTGAGCAGTTGCAACCATTTTCTAAACCCTTGCAGGAATTCACAGTCACTGGAAAAGGCTGCGGCTGAAGCACTAGTGACCAGCTCCACACAGTAGTAAATAAAATACCAATATGTTTGCTAAGAGATTAGTGTGAGCACGGCTGCTGATAAATTCTCTGAACACATCAAAGAGCCTTATTGTTGCAGTCAGGTTTTAATTCCTTATTAGTTTCAGGAAATACATGTCCTCAGAGCAATGAGAGGAAACTTTGAACGTTTTTCTTCCTCTTGTGCTGGGTGTGGGCATGGTACTGCTCAATTGTTACTCTATCTGATGCCTGTACTCCCATAGGAAGCAAGAACAAATCCATTTACATTTGTGTCGTTGCTGTGTGCTTTCAAATAAGTGGTCTACTCATTTTTTTCTTGGTGGTGTTTTTTTTTTTTTTTTTAAGATCAAAGGTGACAAGAACAGTGGAGCAGAGAAGTTAAGAATGGTGCAGAGAACACAGATGTGAAGAACAAAGGAGAGAGGAAGGAGCTGAGCCCGGTGAAGAGGGGGAGAGAAGAAGCAGCCTAAATGCAAGTACTTGAACATGGAAATGATGGGTTGGAGGCTACTTAGCAGGAGTTTAATGCGGTGCTTTAATCTGCACCTAGTGCTAGTTGGTGCTTTCAGAGTGGTGCCTGAGATAGGTTAATGTTTTTAAAATTTTCTGCCTTGGGTTCGAGACTTTGGACTCTTACGTCAATAATTTACAGCTCTAAACAGGGAAGTGGCATCAGGGTCACGTGTGTGTGTGTGAGAGAGAGAGAGAAAAAACCAAGCCAGTTTGAGTCTTAATAATATAACGTGGCGTGGTGTAGCTGAGGGGGCTGTAAAGTACTCACTTCCTAGCTAAGCAGCACCGAAATGTAAAATAGCAGCTAAAAAAATCAGCGACTGGGTTTATCAGAGAAATCTGGAGGGAGGGGATTAAACTGCTCAGCCAGAACCAAAGTGATGTGATAAATTGCTCTGATGTAAAATGTATTTTTCATAATTTTAGTCAAGTTTATGAGATGGAAGCAGCCATTTGAAAGCACTCTCACTAGCAGGTGCATCATTTTAGCTAGTACAGTGGTGCCTCCTGCATGTAAATTTTTTTGGTTAAATTTTTTTTACTTGGCAAAAAAAGCTCTTGTGCAAATGTAGGTACGTGGGCCAAAAAGAGGTCTCTTCAGGAGCATGATTGTTTTTCTTTGCAGCCTCTGGTGTCCCGCCTATGTCAGCAGATAAGCTTTTGCCAGTATGATGTGTCTTCTTCAGGTGAAGGTTTTCTTAATCCAGGTGTACCAGAAGAGTGTTTTCTGCCCTAGAGAGGGCTTTGTCATCTCAGTTGCTCTTAGGGGAGGCTACCGCACGGGTCCGGAGTCGCTATTACATTTATAACTGTTTGACGCCTGTAAAGCTTTACCAAGTCTGTACTGTGCAGCGATGAGGGAGCTGCCTGGGAGTTCTGCCTGGAAAACAAGTAACCCTGTCCCTTGGTCCCTGCAGCTGCTTCCCGGGTGGGTGACAATGCCTGTCGAAAGGATGCGGATGCGCCCCTGGCTGGAAGAGCAAAACAACTCAAACACGATACCGGGGCTGAAATGGCTAAATAAGGTAAGGGGGGGGGGGGGGCATGTGCACGCGGGCGTACGTGTGCTGAAGAGGGACTTTATAGCAGTCCCTGAGATTCGGATAGGCAAATCAGCTCATTCCCGGTTTTGAAAGGGGTGACATGGGGAGGAAGGGCAAAGCTGAATGCTTCCTGCTGAACCTGTTCTTCTGGCCTCGCCTGCCAGATCTGAGGCGCCCTGCTTTGGCCTGGTGGATTTGTGGCTCCTTTGAAAGCATTTTCCAACTCTTTGTTGTTGGAGTGAGCGTTTCTGGAGACTCCGCTAGGTTTTTTTTTTAAGCTGGGAACAGATTGCTCACCAAATAGCGTCAGAGGGATGTGAAGAAAACGCTCTCCGGAGGTGGAAGCCTGTATTCTGTGTTAGACTCTGGGTTGAAGCAATGATATCGTCTTTCAAAATTGTGTGGCTTCTCTCATATTTCCCAACCTGGGAGAAAACAGGATAACTTTTCCCCTGCCAGACCCAAACCTAATAATCCTGGTCCTGAGCTCTTACTGAGAGCTCTAGACACCTTTAGAGCACAAGCGTGGGCTCCAAAATGTCAGTGCCTACTGTGTTGGTTTTTTTTTAATTGGCTCAATAAAACCAAGGAGTGTGTTCGAGACTTTGAACAGTCATAAACCCTGGAAATACCGCATGCGTTCAGCGGGATGCCAGAGAGTACTTCACCACACTGAAAAACATGAAGCAGTTTTGCCTACAGAGGCCACTTTATTGTCAAAATGGGTGGAAATACACAAAACTGGGTGCAGAAACATAGGATCTGCCACTCTGGTTAAGACACTAACCCAGTTAGTCTGGTATCCTCCCTATAGTAGTAGTCGTGGTGCTCAGGTGTTCATTTTCAGAACTGAAGAATGGCAATTGAGATTACTGCTTTTCATTTTAGCTTTCAAAGCTAGAAATGCTCATGCCTATAAAATTATCAGGAGCCCTTTGAATTTCAGCTGTGATTTTTTTTTCTGAGGAACTTCCTGCATCAGTGACTCTCGCATACTGTGGCTGGGTAAATAAATATTGCTTTATCCGTTCCCCAGTTAGCTGCCCTCTGAATTTGAGTAGGTCCTTGTTCTTGTGTGATGGGGTCATAGCTGAAGAGGAGGAAGAGACTAGTTTGTTGTCTTTGTAATTTGAGTCCCACATTCAGGTCTGTACGGATTCTTCTCCTTGAGTGTCTCTACGTCAGCGTCAGGTCTCTCCTGCTGATGGTTCATCTCTGCAGTCCTTTGCTGGGCCTTCCTGAAGTAATTTCTCTGCCCTTAGTAGGGCACAGAATTTCAGATGTGAGCATGTTACTCTTAAATATAGTGTTGTCATCTGTAGGTTTTGTTCATGTAACCTTCTTCGATATAGCCCAGGAACATACTTGCCTCCTTTGCTCTGCAGTGTGAAAATGCTGCCACTGTGCTAAGGGCTTCATTCTTCCCAGTTCAGCCCACCAGCCCGCAAAGGCAGTTTGCAAGGCATGTCATGTTGGGTAATGTTTGCAGCCCTCTGATCGTGGTGTTACAGCGGTTGCTGCCTTGTGCTTCTGGCGTAAACTGCATGCAAGAGTTGGCAGGAGATTTTGTCCTTAGTTAGCGTATTCTATATCGACCAAGGCTTGTCTCACAAAGAAAGTATTCCGAAGTGAATTTTTTCTTTTCCTAAAAGAAAACCCTGGCTCCTACCAGAAGGAAGATACCAGGCTAAGTGGCCTGCCTTACGGTTTATTAAACTCTGATTCCCCACTTCTGCCCTCTGATCTGGCATCATTCTGGGTTGCCTTTGTTGTGCTCAACAAGCTAATTGCAATTCTGAGCATTTCTGTTTAAAAATGTTTAAACATTCCTTCCAACAATGAATCGTTAAACCAAAAATATTTCTGTTTTTACTGTAAATCCTGACCATAAACAAAGCCATCCATGGGATCAGTGATACAGTGTCATGTGTATCACAGCCCATTTTGTACACACAGAACTGACTCTGGAGGCTGTAGGATTTCAGGATTTGTATATTTTAGTCAGTTTGGCAAAGGAAATACCACGGTACAGAAAAGAAGGGGGTCAGATTAGCAAGAATGGCACTTGTGTGTGTGCACAGCTTTTAAGGAAGTCAGATTTAAATACTAAGGAAACGAGTACCATTCTGGGTTTGTTATTGGCTGTCTTTTCTTGGGGATTTTTTCCGGACTGAGGAGGGAATTGAACTTCGCTTCGTTAAAAATGACAAATCGGGTAGAGCTGACTTACATAATTCCTTCCCCTGCTGTCAGTTGATGGCATTATACCTCTTGCTTTGTTTTGTCCTCCAGAACAGACCCCTCTCTATAGGGCTTAAAAAATAAACACGTGTGTACCTCCCTGGTGAGTGTGTTATGCTGCTGAATGGCATGAAGGAAGAAGGGATTTTCTTCACCTTCCCAGACAGACAAAATTGGGAGATATGAAGGAAATTACGTAGTTCAGTACAGGGCAGAGGTGATGTGAGGAGGGGTATAATGGGAGGCCAGTGTCCCTCATGGATCTGGAAAAGGAAATTGGAGTGGAAACATTCAGATTAGCTGTAACAGGAGTTGAGAGGCAACCTGGATGCTTGGAGTATTACCCTACAGACGGATGCTGCAATTTAAAATTTGTCCGATGACTTTCTAGCTAATATGTGATCTCATGCTCTTTCACCTGCTTGGAGCATTTTGCAATGCTAGGGTTGCAAGCGTTCAATACTATTTCCTTCTTCCTGCCTGTTCCTAAGAATGTGACACCTTTTCCCTTTTGATGTCACCACTGGAGTTGGTAGCAATTCCTGTTACGCTGCAGAAGTTTTGTGGGTTGTGCTTTTGACTTTAGCTGAGGTTAATTTTTGAATAGAAACACAAGACTCCTACACAGATGTCCCATGGTGGAGTGCTGTACCAGACAGCACATGGTTTTCCAAGTCTAAGAGAAAGCACTGTTGAGCCTTTTCCTATTAAGGTCATTATTAGGAAGCATTGACCGAAGAAGGATATAGATAAATGTTTGATAATGTGTGAAATAAAAAATTAGTATTTAAATAGAAAGCCTCTAGGTAAACTAGAGCAGAACACGCAACCACATGGGATGGCTGCAATCACCGGTCTTGTGGGATTTCAGAGAAGATTAGGTATTTGATAGTTGATGAACAAATCTGTAGTTTCCATATAGGTATGTAAAATTATATATGTGCTGTAAAGTTATAATCTACGAGGAATCTATGATTTTTTTATTTATGTTATAATTTGCTGTAAGTCCATGTGCTTCAAGACATCTGGGATTGGGAAGAACTTTCTGTAATGGCCAGAAACACTGTAATGAACGCTTAGACTGCTGTTGAGAGTGTCCTTGCACCTTCCTTTGAAGCAGTGAGTGTGGTTGATGATGACAGGATGCTACGTCTGGAGTCTTGTTCGTTCTGCTGGTTCCTGTAGAACAATTTGAATTACTGTGCCAAATACGAAATCCATGGTGTAACCTCCATAGCATTGTGCAGCATTGTTTGAATGTCTCCTTGTCACCAAGTGTGAGAAGCCTTCTTAATCTGGTCAATTCTTAAAAGTTCTTGTTGATAGAAATTGTGGAATTTCTATGGAAGTATGATTTTTTTCTTTTTCCGTACTCATTATAGTCTATGGTGGAGTAAAGGTAAGGAAGCTTATTCTAGCTGTGATGAATACAGTAGTGCTGTGGACCACGAGACAGTGGGGTTGGGGCTTTCTTTAGAGGAATTTTACTTGGAGAAAGAGGAGAGCATCTCTGTAGGATGATTTAACTGTATAGAGGGAGAAGAGTAAGGAGGCAAAAGGCACAGAAGAGAAACGATGGGAGCAGATTAAGAGGAAGAATAAGAGTGTGAAGGCTTGAAAGGATATGAGGAACGTGTTAAATCTGTACTTTCACCAAATTAAAGAAAAGGTGAAGCCAAGCAAGAAGGGAAGAATGCAATTCTGAAAAGGTGAATGTAAATGAGAGAAAGGATGGAAGAGAAGAGTTGGAAGGACAACACAAAACGCAGGCTCAAAAAAGAAGGGGTCACATGGAAAGGAAGGGAAATAAACCTAACCTTGACATTAGTGAAATATTAACCAGACAGACAAGGAAGAAAAGTGATTGTTGGAGGAAGGGAAAAGGGCAAAGGGTTCATCTCACCTGACCGCAGACCTCTACAATGCAGTTGTTTAAACGAGAGCTACCTGTCTAGAGTTGTTTGTAGCCAATGGAGAGAAATAGGGTTTTCTGAGGTGCAGTTCAGTTGATGCAGCTCAGGTGGCTACCTCAGGATGGGGTGCATTTTGCCCTGGAAGTGCTTTGCTCTTCACAGACTGAGAAGTGGATCTAAACCCGTAGTGGCAGTGTTCATAGTGCAAGGTGTCTGCGTGTGAAGCCAGATAAGAAGTGTCCCCCCACCAATAGGGGAGAAAAAACAAGTGTTGCGGAACAGACTGCTTTTATATGGCTTTGCAGAAACAAGCGGGAAGAGTTCTGAAGTAGCTCTGTGGGTCAGCACACAGGAATGCGTTCCCATGTTGTATGACATAAAAGCACATCTGACCCAGCATCCGTCTGGCCCAGTATCCTGCGTGCTAAATGCTTGTGAAGGAGTATAGGAAACAGGCTGCTCAAGCGCTGAAGGCCGTTGGGCTCCCAGAGCTGGAGCTGCATCCCAAAACTCATCTTCCATGAGTTTTTCTGATGCCTTTGGGAATCAGTTTATACTTCCACCACATAGGGCATGCCCTGGTTTAACTACATGATCTGTGTTAAAAAAAAAAAAAAAAAAAAAAAGCCTTTCTTTGGATTGCTTTAAATGCAATTCCCTTTGGCCTAGAGTTTCTAAACTCAAATAGGTTCAACTATCTTTGATGCTACCCCTTCACATGGGTGTCCTGTATATTTTATCCCCGCTGGAGAGAAGTCTGCAATTGATGTATGTCTGTTTGCTTGGTGTATAAATTTGAGAGATCCCTTTCCTTCACCATGCTAGTATTTTACTGGCTGAATTAGAAATCGCTTGAATTTACTCTGTTCTTATGGTTGTTTAATTTCGTATCTAATTTTTCTAATCATAGAAGTGTCTGTGCTGCCAAAACTAGCCTTCATTTGAATGTTTAGAAATGAGCAGCACTGCATGTTTTATCCATGTGTCAGCTTGGAAAGCTGCCAGGCTCACATCCGTGAAGGGGCATCTGACTATTTCATACACTTAAGGCTGTATTCTGCTTTCGGTGACGCCAGTGGATATTTTCCTATTGAGTTCAGTGACAGCAGCACTGGGTTAGAGGGAAGCAAAACACTTGCAGATGCTGGAACTGTGCTTTTAGATAAGTGACTTGAAGTCATCAGAAGATCCCTCAAGTCAATCAGTGTTGGCATTTCCTGTTTGTTTTCCCTTGCAGGAGAAGAAGATTTTTCAGATTCCTTGGATGCATGCCGCGAGACACGGGTGGGATGTTGAAAAAGATGCTCCCTTATTTAGAAACTGGGCAATTCACACAGGTATTGGAACTCTCTGCAGGACAGATTTTCACATTGTTTTCCCTTTTAAAGTTACATTTTCCTTCTTTCTTGTCTTTGCTTTTACTAACACAGAGAGTGAATTTAAGTTGCTAGATTTGTGGGAGGCCAAGTGCTTTTTTCAAGGCCTGCGATACTCTCCAGCTTTATTGAAGCGCCAGAACTCATTTACATTGCGGAGCACAGTAAAACTTAATAGATTTAAACGTTAACAAGATTGGGTTCAAAATTGTTGGGAGTAGAGCATGCTCAGCACTTTGTAGACTTGGGCCATTAGGCATTTTATGCCTTTCTATGGATTTGAGCCAGACATAATAAAGATAAATGCTGTGCAAGCTTTTCCGCATTGTTGTGGAGTCACATCTGATCTGCAGTGCCCTGGGTCTTTCTTGAGCAGAAACTGTTCATCGTGTGTTCTAGAAATGTGCATGGCAATGAGATCACAACGCTCTCTTGCAACCTCAGCTATTGTTAGAATGCTTGTCATGGGAACCAAAGACTGATACCTTGAAGTTAACCCACGCTGTTATTAATTCGCCTTAGGTTTTCAACTGCACATCGTGTGTGCCTAACTTTCTTTTCTTACTTAGGAAAATACCAGTCAGGAGTAGATAAACCCGATCCAAAGACATGGAAGGCAAACTTCCGTTGTGCTATGAACTCTCTGCCTGACATAGAAGAAGTGAAGGACAAAAGTATAAAGAAAGGAAACAATGCCTTCAGGGTGTACCGGATGCTGCCGTTATCTGAAAGACCTTCCAAAAAAGGTAGAGGGGAGAGCTTGTCAACATGAAAATGGTGTTGGGGGCATTGTTGTTATTATGGGGCTCACAAAATGTGCCTGTTCCACTTCTGCTGTGAAGCTGGGCGTTTTTATCCAGATGTTCCCCAGAACTTAGGAACAGCTATGAGAAATGGGCTACATTCAGTTAAGAGAACAAGCTGCTTGGAGAGAGGATCAACACGATGTGATACCCCCAAGCTAGTGGTGTGTGTAAATAGTACTAGTTCTGTTAAAGCCGATGGAGTTGTGTTCAGATGCTGGTCCCAGGTCTCCTTTAGTCAAGGAAGATGGTTAGGGGGATGTTAGAGATTGATGCGTTTAACTCGGTAGGCTCATTCAGAATACAGTGGCAGACAGTTTGATATCTTTGTTCAAGCAAGGGTAGAAATAAACTGGTGCTCTGTTGGGCTGAGTGGGAGCAGTGCATCTTCTGCTCAGTACATTAAACTGTGAAACCACTTTATTAGTTACGTAGCTACACTAGGCCATGAAAAAACAGCCCCCACAGCATGATAATGGTGAAATAGGAAACTATATTTGAATCTCCAAATTTAGGGATTAGGTCTTCCACCTGCCAAGAGAGGGCCTAACCACCAGGTCAATCTCATGAGTATTTGGTTTCTTATGGAGTCAAAACAATGGCTTCTTTATGGCTTACTGGCTTTCATATGACTTCATTACTGGTTTATGAAGTAAAACAATGGCTTCCTTAGTCCTCTGGTATCCTCTGGTGTCTAGGATTTTTGCACAAAAAGATAACCTGCAAACCAAATGCACGGTGTTTCTCTAAAATCCAGTTTGGTTCACCTGTAGTTCAGTTTACTGTTTTCTTAAATTGAGAAGTGAAAAGGAAATCTTCAGTTTAAGGTCAGCGTGATTGGAAATCATGAACTCTGGCATTTTTTGGGCAGAATCGTACTATGAAAGGGAGATCAATCTGCAAAAGGTAGAACACTGGCTTTGAAACTGTTCCCAGTCTCTTGTCAGTGGTGTAGTTTGTATGTTCAGGCGTATTTCCCTGAATTGTAACCTGTCCTATTGTGGTAGATTCCTCGCATAGCTGTAGGAACTAGAAAAGTTCATCATGAAAGCTGAGATTCTGGAGGTGGGGGCTGTAGCAGGAGAGGATTCTGCAGCAAGTCCGGTTACTATAAAACTCTGACATATTTTGGGCCCTGTGTATATTCTCACATGCCCTTTCTCCATGGCACGTGGCTAAATTTATGTGTGAGTGAGAGCAAAAGAATTTGGCTGCAAACATTTCTAATTGTCAGTGCTAACTTGTAGTAGAGATGGGAAAAATTCCTGGGACACATCTGTGCAAACTGTGAGGTAGAGCTGAACCTGCACCAGCGGGTCTGAGCTTCCACATCAGGGTCTTGTTGGGTCAGAGCAGCGGCAGCAGTGCTGGGGTCTGCCAAGGCACACGGCATTTTGTGGGGGTCGTACACTCTTTCTGGATTCTCCAGTCCAGCGTGTTTGCATAAACCACTTTTGCATGAATTAAAACATATCTCCCCCCCCAGATTGCAGCTATTTATGAAAATATTTGTTGAAGTTTATTGTGATGTCTTTTCATGTTAAATCAATGAACAATCTCCTTTTTCCTATAGCTACAGTGAGAGTGTCACAAATGTGATGAGACATATATTTTGATTTTTTTTCCCTTTAAGAGTATTTTTCTCCCCCTTCCTTTTTTAACAGGCCTTGTTGCTTAGTTTGTCACTTTTCGTACTTTACACCTTGATTTTTTGACTGCAGTTGCTTTCCTCAGTCCCATCTTGGTTCTTTTTTGACTGCCTAAGCCTTAAGGGGGGGGGGGGGGG
>Ga0181612_125294_pt1 | contig 17423 bp, 17 predicted proteins | sample HoacroProtozoa21_FD_119630 | JGI IMG/M metagenome (GOLD analysis project Ga0181612, IMG submission 119630) | Hoatzin crop microbial communities from Cojedes, Venezuel. Combined Assembly of Gp0051906, Gp0051904, Gp0051908 | reverse complement strand
TTACATGGAAGCAAGGCTTCTCTAGTGAGCACAGCTCTGCTTGCTCGCAGCGCACACCAGCGCACGCAGCTGGCTGCGCCTGCCCCTTTCTTTGGCCCCACGCACCTTCCAGAACAGGAGTGTGTTTGCTTGTGTCAAGTTTTTAGAGTCCATTTTAAAGAGTGTCTCATTCTTCCTCATTATTCCCCTCAGGGGTTGACTTATCACATTCTTTAGGTGACGTTTTTGCCACTTGCTTGCACCTTTGAGCACACACACACACTCAAATCAGAGTTAGTAATAAGTAAAACTATTCCTTCCAAAACAGAAACTCATTTTTGTCAAGATTCCCATCTATAAATATCTCTAAAAAGGACAAGAAAGTTTAGCTTGGCATGAAAATGTGGGTACCATGAGGAAGGCCAATTTTCAGTGCTACCAGAATGGGCCCCACAATAGATGCATACCATGGATACACGCATCCTGCCCAGAATACGTGCCTCTCCTGTGCTTGACTGTACACTATGACCTATAGATTGGGCATAGCTGGTAAGCAAAAGCCTGTGGAAAGCTGCAGGGTGCTTCAGGGTGATCCGACTGGCTGGGCAACAGTGCACAAATTCCAGAAAAAATGCCATCTACAGTGAGGTAACAAGACTATGAGGCATTTGGATGTGAGCTGTGCAGACCACGACAAGGGACACCCCCTGTCCCGAGGAATTTAGCATCTCGGTAAATCCCATGTGGGAGGCGAAGCAGGCCAAGAAGTGGCTTGCTGGAGAGAGCCTTCCCTGAGCTGACGGGTGACAAAGGCAGGTTCCCTGAGCTTTGGTGCAAACCAGTGTTCCCTCTCCTAAACTAGTTTTTCCAACTGGATGTGCACCCAGCACCCCCAGGAACTGGTGACCCTACGCATCCGCAATCAGCATGTTGCATTCTTGGCTGCTTCTTGGTCTCTCCTTGGGCAGTCCTTGCTTTCTCCACAGAAGCCTGCCCCATCGTTGGGAGAGCCTAGTCTCCACACACTGATTCGCACCTTCCCTTCTGCCCACTGCCACATCCGACATCCTTGAACTTTGCTGCTCGCAGGCCACGCTCCCACGCTCTGCATGGACACAGAAGTGTGTCGAAGGCTTCAGGACAGGGCTAACTTTCACAGCTGTTTGTGCAGTGGAAGTGCCTTTTTCTCTGGCAGATACAACTTCCATAGGCATGTGCGTATCCCCCAAATCAGGTGTCTTTTCAGCAACACATGTGCAAGAGTTCACCTAACTTTACTTCTCCGAAGGGTTTGCCACTTTCCCAAGCAGCTGCTCTGATGCAGCTGTGTCTCTGGCACGCCTTGGGGATCAGAAAGCAGAATGCAAAGTACATTCTCGTCCCCTGAACACCAGACACTGAACTGGGGTCCGTGATGGGACAACAGCCCCTCCTCCCTGTTATCAGCTAGACCCCTCTCGGAAAGGACCCCATCTGTGATGGCTGCTGGGGCTGCTGATAGCGAGGTCCTTAGGTCAGACCATTTCTGAATAAAGTCTCCTATCTCAGCTCCAAATCCTTTCCCATTCTGTGTTTTAAAACGACGCCTGGAGAACCCAAGCACTCTGGGCAGGAGATGCATTTGGCTAATCTCCCTCTGCGGCTGGCTGCTCGAAGCGCAGCTGACACCTGTCAAAGTGATAGCAGAGGTGGCTTCCCAAAGAGGCCTCTCCTCGAAATCCTCTGAGGTTCGCAGCAAGTAGGAGCCAGCGTCCCTCAGCCCTTATCTCCCAGCTATGCTGAGAGGAACCTGAGGTGTGTGAAGGCAGCTTTATCTCTCCAAGTGACAAAACGCCTCAAGTAAATAAGCTACTGGGTTGGGGAAGGTCCCAGATGTGTTTCAGGGGCATGTTTTGAGCCATCTTAGCTCACTGCTGAGAAGCGCATAGAGGAGTGGTGTGCACTGCCAGCACAAGCTTTCCTCACATCCCCCAGCAAACAACAGCACCAGGGCATGGAGCAGACGCCTGGACTGCCCATAGCAAATGGCACTTCTGACACCCATGGTGAAGAGATGAGTCAGAGGAGGCGTCTGCCTCTGTTGGACCTAGGCAAGGACAGGGTGACGCACTCTCGTCCAGAAGCATTCCCATTCCCTTGGGAATGAGATGTGAGCTGTCACAAAGATGTTGGTCACCCGCAATGATGTGACCACCTGGAAGATGAGACAGGTCCCCCTGGGGTGGAAACCTCCGTGCAGCATCACTCTGGGTGTCACCAAGAGAACTCTACTGTGTTTCCTTTCAGGCTAAAATCTGTCTGCCCTGCCCTTCCCAAGCACAAAAACCAGCCATCAGAGAGCAACAGCTCTGCCACACACTTCTAGACAGAGATGTGGATGCTTGCTGGCCTGCTCACCAGGTTATGCATCCCAAGGGTGACGAACGTCAGCCCACAGAGGAATACAACCGAGGACGGGCAGTGCTGTACCAGAGCCGTCACCTCCCTCTTTTAGCTGTCTTCCAGCTGCTTCCCTCCTTCTCCCATACGAGGGAAACTGGTGACCAGAGCCCCGGGGTCAGGGCTGCACTCCGAGGAGCAGGCAGTCCTGCTGAGTCCCGATTATGTCATTGGAAGCCAGAAAGGAAACCAGGTTTTTTACATTTTTTCTCCAAATGTCATTTCCATTAGGTCGTCTGTTTCGGCCGGTTTAAGCTCTCAGCAGAATTCCCACCAAATTTTATATCAACTATTTTAGGGAAGGGTTTAAAAAAGTGAAAGAGTTTGACTAATTTTAAACCCAGCTTTCCCAAGGGACACTTAACAAAACATACAATGTCTAAAAACCTTTGCCGTTTCGAAGGGTTCAAAATAACATTCCAGAAAGGATCTTTAGAAAAATGTTCCTGCATTGGTCCTGTTCCCGCCGCTGGGCTGGGCCGCCTCCCTTTAATGCACCACATTTGTTTTCCATTTAGTTATCAAACCTACATTAAAATAAAATCTCAGAGTAAATGAAATCAAACTAACCTGCCTCCTTTCATTTTCAGAATATTTAAGGCATATTAAAGGAGCAGAGCCTGTCTATTTTCATTTCCAACGGGGCCAGGTACCAGAGCTCATGAGCTCATCCCTCCAAGCCCGTGTGATGGGGACAGGGCTGAGCACACCCTTGCTTTCCCTCATCCCACGCCACCGTGCTCGGCACCATTAGTGCCGGAGTCACTCCAGGAGACAGGCTTTTGGGCTGTCCTTGCCACCCTCTCTTCGATATGAAGGCACCCCGGCTGCCACTTGCAGGAAACACAGTGACTCTCATTTGACACGAATCCAAGGACTCTGTGAAGCTCTCTCAGTAGCTTTTGTCTGGAGAAACCGGACAGGTTCGGAGTAGGTTTTATTAAAAGAGGCTGTGAAGGAGATATTTAAATCACCCTGCTTGGCAGCCTGATGAAATTACCTGTCCTCAGCCCAAAGAAAAATCACTGAATCACTTGCAGAATCCGTTTCCTTATATAAAAATTAAAAACCTTTCCTCACAAAAGACGTGATTTATTTTTCCTGCTGCAATTCATCACTTTTAATGTTCTCCCCTCACTCATAACCGCCTCTCTGTCCCTGCTTTGCTCAGGTTCCCTGTTGTTAGGTCTAGGGCTGGTCCCCAGCTCACTGGCAGGTGGCTTGTTCGGGGTTTAACACCTGAAACTCCAGGTGGGAATTACACGGGTGGTCTGAGCAGCCGGACAGCTCTTCCTTGTACCCCATCAGCACAAGCAATCCTGGTGATGGCAGGCATTTGGAAGTCATTTTACATTTGTACTGTTTTGTGTGGTGGCAAGTGTTAGCGAGAATATTAGATCTTCTGGAAGGAAGATCTATTTTGTCTGGTTTATTCCTAGTTTTCATAGCATAGATACTTTTCAGAGTAAAACTTCTAATTCTTTTTTTTTTTGAGAAATTAAGATTAAGAATTAATGTATCTGAGTCAACGTCTGCCCAGAGAGCATTTACTAAAATTGTAACTATACGAGTAACTCAATACAATGATTACCTTCCTTTCACTAACAGCAGAACACATTTCTTTTTGTCAACAAAGTTATTTTAGCTTTATTGAATCATAGCGGGATACGTCTAGGTCCTAAACATACAAACAAAACTATAAATAGTTAGGGAAGATAAGAAAAGTATCTTACGTAAATACTTAGCCTAAAAATAATACAGAACCCAGGAATCCTTCCTTGCTCCCCAGTATATTCAACATTTCCAGATGTGCCTGGATGACCAGTTTGGGATTCGAGATCTGAAGCTGCGTGACGTGACGCCCGCTCTTCAGACAGTCCTACAGTACACGCACTTTTATACAGTTCTCTCTGACCTGAACCAGTACTTTGATATTTCATGAGAGAGATCTTTCACTTGATTTTGTCTGTCCTGCACATCATTGTCAGGCAGTTTCTTTTTCTTACTGTGGCTTCAAACTCTTTTATTCCTTTGGACCATCTGGTCCTGCAGTCATCAGCACTGAACAGACTTAGATGTTGCAGTGGACCAAGAACCTCACTGTACTCGGTGATCTTCACATTATTTCGCTTGTGAGCTTGGTCAAGAAAAAATGCAGTCTGGCAGTGTGTGACATTTCCCCACAGCAGCCCTCTGACTGTACCTGGATGCGTTGCATACAGGCTTCTCACCTTGGATGTGAACAGCCCCAACACGTGTTATTAGTATTACCCCATGCAAAGAGCCCCAGGGAGCGGTTTCCAAGACCTTTTCCTAGGAAACCCAGATTCATTAGGAGGACTGACAGCACGTTACTTGATACAAGACACTGCAGATTTATTGTACGGTGGCTAACGCTGGCACACGCTCCAGCAGAGTCTCACCATCCCACTGACATCTGGCACACTGGCCACACCGACAGAGATGTGCTGGGCCCAGAACATCCCACAGGATGAGACATTCCAGATAAAGTTGTGCATTTGAGTGAAGCCACTTTGGTCTCTTCAATGACCTGCTCACATCCACTTAACCATACCATTGCCACATAAAGACCTCTAACTCTGTCCTCTCTGTGCCAGGCCCACAAAGAGACGCTGACGTTAGATGACACAATTTGGGTTGTAATTGTACAGTAAACATTAAACATTTCTGCCAGTGATAAGATCAGGCTGAACCACAACCAGGAATCCACCCCTCACACAGCCGTAAAAAGATGATGTTTGCCATGCTGTCCCAGCTGACGGGGTGCAAGCCACCAATAGCTCCATATCCGAAGGCCTGGTTAAGTTGCATCCCAAGACTGGCAGATTTCATGCTTTTACCATAAACACCATAACTCCTTAATACAGCTACACAGATCTGACTGGCCAGCTGGGGAGGGTTTTAGAAGAGGACCGGAGAGAAGGTGAGGGCAAGGCAGAACAGGGCTTGTCCAGTGTTCGCCCCGCGTTCTTGTTAAGTTGCTTTGTACCACGAGGTTTTCCTGTCCCGTTTTGCATGCTTTCCAGTGTCGCTATTCAGTACCGCTTGCTTCTTTGTCTCTCACGAATTCAGATCTGCTCTTTTCCTGCCATGCCACTGCTCTACTCTCACTATACTATGAATCTTTTTGGCCTCCACAAGTCCATTCCCTCTACATTCATCCTTCTTTACTGTCCAGTGATCATCTGTCCTCTCTGTCCTTTCGTCTCGGCCACATTTGGTGGGATTCATCTCCTCTCACGTCAGTTATCTGGAAGTCAGTATCTAGTCTTAGCTGTCATCTAGGCTTCCTCTCTGCTTGATGGAAAGAGAGCGTTTCCTCCAAAGACCAGTTCCTCCCAGTCTGAGCTCAAGGTGGAAGATAAGCAGAGCAGATGGCCCTCTGCCAGCACCTGCTTTTCTCCATTGCCTGTGCAGGACACCTAAAAGCCAAACTGTGCACCTAATTTTTAGACAGTCAAGTTGGGAACGAAGAATGTGGCTCTCACGGAACAGCAGCCTTGCTGCTTACAACGGAGCAGGGGGTTTAAGGCAGCCCCTGCTTGTCCCAGGACTGCCACCTCCCACCAGCACAGGGAGGAATTGCCTCTCACAGGGAGCACGGGTCAGCTGTGCGGTTCTCAGTCTCTTTCTTCTCATCCAGAGATGTGAGGCTCTGAAAAATCCCTCAATAAATTCAAGGGGGAAAAAAAAATTTCTAACAAGAGATTTGTAAGAAATCGGTTTTGTAAAGAACAAGGACAGACACCTCTTTTTGGTTCATTTCCCTCAGAATGGACAGGAAAAGGCTTTTTAGAGCAGTGTGTGAAATGATTTTATTTCCAAGAGTTTCCTCTTATTCTGCAATATAGCATTAGGTCTATGTTTACACAGCATTTCAGAGCCCTGTCCAAATAACTTTCCTGTTTGTTTACAAGCCAACAGTAGGAAGCTCCCTATTACCATTGCTTTAACGTTTTCTCGTTGTAGAGGTATGACCACAGGGACGTACAGCTACGTGATTTGAAGTGCAATGCTGCTCTGTCTCTAGCAGCGGGTCTATTTCTCATCATTCAGAAAAAAAAACAAGCATATACTTAAATGTTAAAAGGTTATACCTAGCATTGATTTCTATTTTCATGATCTTTAAAATAGTAGGCAAGTCCCATGGTTATATCAAACTTGCCCCAATTTCTCTTTTTATTTATTTGGGTTTTATTATCTTGGAAGAAATTTTCTGGAAGTTTTACATCTCTGCTGCAGCGCTGAAACACAGCCTTCGCTCAGGTTATTCATCTCCAAAGCTGTGTTTTGCAAGCCTTGGCACCTCCGTATCCCTCCCCAGCTGGGACAATCTCAAAGCCTCTGCTTTCTCCCCTGCTTGAGCACCCTAAACTGATTGCAGCAGGAGACTTGGGGAGGCTGCTGTAAGCAGGATTAACCCCCAGCTTTCTTGGTTTCACGGCAACACAGCTCCCATTGCTGGTTAAACCATGAGTGGTGGGGGAAGATGTCTCAGATACCCCAGGTGAAAGGCCGGTGGGGGGTGGGTTTTGCAGCAGAAAGACAGCTGCCCTGTGGAGGGCTGCAGGGGTGATCGGTGTTCTCGGGAAGCTGGCAGCTCGCACGCTGTAAGCGGCGCAGTCTCTGCCACAGATGATGAACAGATACGTGCGTGAACGGAGAACTCCCTGGTGACCTGGTGCTTACAGCAGGCACTGCGGAGCAGTGAGCCAAGGTGCAAGACAGTAGCAGTCTGAAATCTTATAAATAAACAAGGCGGGCAGACCGCAACAAGCAGAGTCTTGCTCTTGCTTCGGGTCCGCGTAGCAGGGCAGGACCAGCTGCTCCCCGAAGGCTCCTGTGTTCGAGCAAGAGACCGCAGGACACAGGGCCCCGAGGGCACAGTGATGGGTGCCGGCCCCCAGGGACCTCGAAAATGTGCATCTCCCCAGCAGCTCTGCTGGATGCAGACTATGCCCCTACCATGTCTCGCAGTGCTTTGGAGGAGGCAGAGCTCAGCAGAAGTGACAGATTCTCTGTTTTCAAGTGATGTCTAATCTCAGGAATGGAGGTGGGAGAATTGAGCTGGAGAAGGCCCATGTTGAGGGAGCTGGGGTAAATGATGCCTGGCATCTGAGTGCCTTCTAGGATGCTCCTGAGGAGGTGAGGGAGCTCAGAGGTGAGGGAGCAGGGTGCTGGACACCAGAGACAAACACTGTCATCTGAGGACTCCTGTTCTGCCCCAAACTACCATGTCCACACCCATGTATTCCTGCCAGATACTCTGGGCTGCGGGGACACTGAGGAACGTCTCCTACACCAGTGAAAGGTCCAGGTTCAGGTGTGAGGGTTAAGCAGTGGCTGGGCAGGGAAGGGCACCTGAAGCGTCTGTGACAGTGTCAGCACCTCCATGGGGACAAGGAGGAAAGTCCTGTCCTGCGAGGCTCAGGTGGGATCAGCGTCTGTGCGAACCTGTGGCAGAGAAACTCATCTGAGCCCAGAGGTCACCTGGGTGGAGAAGGCTGACAATGTCGCAGGCTTGGTCCTCCAGAAATCTGGTGAAATTTGGGATCCATCTGCACCCTCTTCCATGGCCAAGGCAGGCAAGCAATGGCACAAGCTTCAGTGAAGTAACACATCTAATCCGCCTGAGTAATGCTAATGCAAGCCTCTTGATTAGTGTTTAGAAACCAGGCAAACAATTGATTTAAAATAATTGGTAAATTATGATTAAATAAAAACATTTATACAAAAGAGTTTGTCATTGATATGGTTAAATAAATATTTGTAGAAGTAACTTATACTTGGCCCCGTGCCTGGGCGATGAGCTCTCTTGGGCTGGCTGTGGTTTCATTTTAATAAAGACCAGAAGGCATTCCAGAAATACATAATGCTCCCAGCCCATCCGATGTATATCTGGGGCTTTAGCTCTGCTTGCCACTAACCCGGGCCCAGCTTTCCTTCATATCGCTTGCTAGTGCCTGTCACATCCCCTTCCCAAAAACACGCTCCTTATTTAGGGCTGAACCACAAAGCGAGTGGCTGTATTGAGGTAGTTTAGTGGGGAGGAGGGAGGGATGTGAATGGAAATGTTCAATTCATTGCCACTCTCCTGCATTGTGGAAGCAGAGGTAGGGCTTGGTAGGCTGCTTTGTAGGGGAACCTCAACCTTTGGAGCTGCTGCACAGCTTACAACAATACAGCTCTTATCTGGCCCTGCTCGGTGGGAGATTTCCAAGAGCTTTACGAAGGAGTTAGCCTCATTACCGCCATTTAGAGACAAGGAAACCGAAAGGAGACGTGACTTGCTCAAAGTCCTGCTGCAAAGGGAACAGAAGACAGGTCACTCCTCCGGCCGGGGCCCTGCGGAGCCTCTGCAGCTCTTGGGGTGCACTGCCCTGCTCAGGCACGTTCCCCTTGGGTCTGTTAGCCCGACGGTTTCTGCACTGCCTGGCTACTGAGCTGCTCCCATGCACTGACAGGACTTGTGCAGCCCCTCCGGAAACCTGCGTGCTGCCGAGTATCTCTCTGCAAACACTCAGCAAGGGGAGAGTGAGGGGGGGACACAGGTCAGTAAAGCACGCAATCTGGGGGCTCTGGAGGTGATGCTGGCACTGCCATTACTTCGCTCCCTGATTTCCAACCATCCACCAAGCCACAAGAGCTGGGAGCAGCCAGGCCAGGCACAAAAAAACCTTCTTGCCTGCACTGCCCATCCAGCAAGCAGCCAAAGGCTCCTCATTGCTACAAAATGCACCAGGTCAGGCTGGAGGCTCACAAGTTCCTCATTGCTCTCAATACTGGTCCCATGGATGCTTGCACAAGACTGGCTGGCTGGGAAGCCCTGCTTGTAGAGATATCACCCCAGCCCCAGCCTTCCACTTCTCATGCTTTGGTAGAGGCTCCTGAGCACCAATGCTGCTGGAACATGTACTGCCCAAACTGGGCCAGGATGAGGATTGCCTGAGGGAGGTGCACGTTTGGCTGGCATTAAAGGCAGGAGAGCCAAGCAGTTACCGCATGCAGCAGCTGTCTCATTCACCGTGACATCCTTTCAGGAACATGCAGTCAACCTGCAGCCTAGACAGCATGTAGAGCGTACCTAGCAGCATGGTCTGGGGATGTGAAGGCATGCTTGGACTCTTGCCTGGGGTGACCTGTATGGCTGGCTGCTCGAGGGAGGAGAAGGAGGAGAAGCTTGAGGGATGCGGGAGGAAGAACACAGGCAGCCGTCCATAGGCTTGGTTTGCACCATGCATGAAGCACTCGGGATGGCAGGAGTAAGTCCCTGCTTTCCTGAGGTGCAGCATTACAGGCTTACCTCAGGTGCCACTGCAAGGGGAACTGAGCACCTATGAGCACCCTGCTTGTGGCCCCAGACATCAGAGCACCTGTGGGTGCTAGAGAAGTCCCCTGAGGGGAGCAAGACACCAGGCTCTGCCACCCCTTCCCAACTTAATTGGGAAACTATCCCCAAAATGTCATCTCCAGCGCATTAAAACAGAAATTTGGTGCCTCAGCTATGAGACACAGAAATACACAGTCCCACTCAATGTACGACTCTCCCAGTTATGCCTGCAGGGACTCAGCAAAGCCATTCCCAGTCCTCCTCCCCAGAGCGACATGGATGACAAGACACTCCACCACCTGCCTGCTCAAGGCACACAATGGTGCTGTTCTGACCCTCCCACCAAGGGCAGCACCATGACCTTGCTGTCCCTCCATGATCATGAGTCAGGAGGCAGCTCTTGGCATCTTCCATCCCACAGACCAGATCACTGCTGCCTCAGGACAGCATGGGGCCATGTCTAGCCTGGCCCTTCCCCCTGCTCTGCGTGGATAGAGGAGGTCCCCAAGTGCCTAGAACTCCTGCAAGTGCAGCCCGCTTGACCTGAGAGCTGTGCTCAAGCCAGCAATCCCATCAAGAGGACCACCCCTTCCACTGACCTCACTGGCTTCAAACCAGGCTGAGACTTTGAGCCTTTAACTCTTCCTTCACCCCTCTGACCTACCCTGCCCTACGTCTCCTGGAGATGGTGGAGCGGCTGCAGCCACGGCTGCTGAAGGACCGGTCAGTGTGTCAGCACTGGGCGCCCCACTCTGCCTGCTGCCCAGAGCCAGCGAGACAGAGACGATATCTTCAGTGCATCTACTGTCCAGACAGCCTGGACCGCATGCGAAGGGACGGGCAGGGACATGGGGCAGCCTCCACCCCATTTGCCAGCTGCTGCAGCTCTCTGCCCTCCCTGCACATCCCTGCTTGGTAAACACAACAGGCAGAGTCTTACAATCAAATATTTATGCTAGTAAAAAACATTTTACATAATCTTTAAACAGCTATGTCATCTCACTATTTTCATTCTCTGATCTCTCTGTTTTGAATTGGGATTGGAGAATTTAGTGTATTTACAAAGAAGTAAATATTATGATGAAAACATCAGGCAGCTTAATAGTAGCTTTAGTAAAGTGCAGAAGTATTTTTGTGTTCCTGTTGTCAATTGCATAATATCTTCTGGACCTTCATAAATTAAGGGACCTTGCTTGGATGCTTGCAGCACTGTGATAAATAGTTCACAGCTCGAACTCAAGCAAGGCTTGTCTGCTGTCAGAACAGGAAGAGTTCATGACATTTCCACCATAAATTCCTGCCCTGAAGCTCTATGAGGAGACTGGGAGGTGACAGAGCAGTTAAATGCCTGGCAGATGGTGGCAAATTCAAGGTAGGCAAATGCCGCTGCGATGGTGCTTACGGGGGCCTGATGTAATCAGCAGGTAAGGGCTGAGTTGTGTTGGACCATCCATGCTCACACTTCCTGACCAAAGGAATACCATGCTCTGGGCTAAGTCTAAGGACCAAGCTAGAATCATTTTGAGTTATTCCTCAAAGACCGCCTCTACTGAACCGTGACAGAGACACTGCTGCTTTGCTAGCTCCAGCTTAGAAAAGCTCTCTCTCTGTCCCAGGTCATGGAGAGAAATATCCTGACTGTTTTCTACATGAGAGCCAGAGGACCTCTTTTCTGGGCAATTCACACCTGGACTGAGGTGGCATGAAGTCTTCACAAGAAGCTCATTTCCTTGCAGGTTCTGAAAGACCATGACCAACAGCACAGCTGGAGCTCTGCTGAGGCAGTCTCAGAGCAGGAGATTCACATCTTCCCTGACTTCAGATGACTATAGTGATCTGTGTCTCCATCATTGGGACCCATTAATGGCAGTTGACCCAGCCGATTCTAAAAGTCTCCCTCAGGGCAAGCCTGCTTCTTCCGCTCTATGAAGGTGATGACATCCTGGCAGCAGGTATCTTCAAAGGATGTCCAGAGCTCTAGAGCTTCCTGTGAGCCTTGGCTACTGGTTTCTCTGTAATGCCTGCACTGTATTCAGTTTATCATCATAGCTGTATTGGTTACGAATGGAAGAATGCACTTCTCCTGAGCAACCTATTTGTAAAGGCCAATCTCTCTCCAGCCTTCCTCCTCCTTCAGAATTCAGAGTTCTACCAGCCTGGGGATATTCAGCACAGAGCTCTGTGCCAGTACAGCTGGATGTCCCCATGGGACCTTCGCCGGCACAGCTACACAAGCATGCAGCAAATTATCGCTAGCCTACACGAGATGGGGAGAGTCAGGGTCATGACTTCATCCCATCAGATTTGTCTTCCCAGAGCATGCTGTAGAGATTCAAGAAATAAGGCCATGGCAGGAGGGCTCTTGTCCAAATGGAGCTGCCAGGCACTAGAGAGGAGGAACCAAAGGCAAAGTGGGCTCATTCCTACAGGAGACGATGGTCTGAGCAGATGTGACTGGCAGGATACCAGGTTTGGGGAAAAACTGTTTGCTTGGACAGTTGCAAACTGTTTACAAGACCTTTTACTTGCATTGCATCAAGCCCTAAGTCTCGCAATGAATTCGGTTTGCTGAATTCAGGGGTTTGCTGTTGACAACGTCGATAAATACACTCTGTGCTGGCATCAACACCAGCAGTAGCTGGGGTACATGAGTAAAATGGAGGTCTTCTCTGGTGCAGAGCTGGATCTCCAGTGCAACGAGAAAGAAAATGGCAGAGGAGTGGGCCAGGCAAAGTGAATCTGAGGCTGAAAGGGCAGGAGACAGACCCCAGCCTCACCTGGCAGTGCAGCCCCGGCGGGTCTGGGAGATGTCCCTCCCTAGGACTGCAGCTCCACAACCCTGAGACCTGTTGGAGTCTGGCCTTCTGTGGCACCAACACTGTGTCATATGCTGACCCCTCCAAGTGCCCAGAGGGATCTCACAGAAACATGAGCTCATTTGGGTCTTTTTCCCACAGATGCAAATCTACATAGAAACAAACAATCTGCTTTAAAATACATCAGTATCATAAACAATAGGGTGTGCTGGAAGATTAGAAGGGACTGCTTCCTGGTATCTGGTGAGCAACACAGAGCTGATATCCTTATGGCTCTGGGGTGTGACTTCTCAGTTCAAAGGAATTCCCTACCATGACTAATTTATGCTGGTATTTAAGGCTCACTCCTTCACTCACTGCAGTGGATATGACCCTGTTTAGAGCAGAGATGCCTTATAGGAGTGCTGGAAACAGAAGAACAGGGAGCAGTACTGGTCTTTGCAGTCTTTGGTACCTACGTGCCTGTTTCACCTTTCAAAGAAAGGTGGCAACTGATGGTGATGCCTGCCCTTTTCAGGGCTGAACAGTGACTGTGGTGCAGCACAATGCCTGGTGGCAGACATGTCCAAGACGTGAGGAATGGGAAGCGTGAACGCTGGAAACACTTGAAGACCTTGTGGAGGGTTTTACTATTTCTGGGCTATCTAAGGCAGATAGCATCCTGGCAAATGTTTCACTATCTGTGGTGTGATCTCAGCATCTGTCCTTGTTGCCTCCAGTACAAGGTTCATGGGAGACAACTTACCTCTGTTCCTCTGTTTCATGAGCGCATCAAGAACGCATGTCGTCAGGACTCACTCTCATGTAATGACCAGCGCAGGGAAGCACCAGCTCTGGACTATGAATTCAGCAGTTGAGTCATTGCAGAGATGAGTCCTCTCATAGAGGTTGCATCACCTCCTAAGAAACAACCATGGACAGTGAACCCAGAGCTTGCAAGGTTTGGACACTGGTGTTCCCTGGAGGAGGAAAGGGAGAGAGAGGGACTGGGGGCGGGGGGCGAAGAGGAGTAGAAGAAAATATCTTTGAAGTCTTCTGGACTCTCAGCCTTTGTCAGTGACATGATTTTACAGGGCATAGTTTGTGGCTATTCTGCTTTGAGAGACAGGAGAAAGGATTTCTAAGAGCTGGAGTCTGTGTCATGGGACTTCAAATCTTCACCATCTCAGAAGCCTGGGGTCAGCTAACAATGTGGCCTCCCACCAGAAACCATGTGTGCCTGGTCCCTCCCACACCTGTCCTAGCAGGGAGAGGCAGTAGTGTGAAAGACCCAGGCCAGACCTGTGGCATTGCTCCCCATGGAGGTACCTCTGTGGGCAGAGCATGTATGTGTACAGTGTTCACAAGGCTGCGGGAGAAGTTTCTCCTGCCCCAACCAGGCTCAAGCATTGTTTAATAATTCGACTAACTGGCTTGCCTCATTATCATTTAATTCCATCACAAGCTTATCTCTGCATTAAACGGAGTGGTAAATAGCACACTGGGTTTTAGTTAATTCTCTGAGGGGATGTCAGGTGGGTAGATGGCAGTAGGAACCTAAGGAGGGTGCCTAATTGACCTCATGAACTGGCTTGCTTCTCCTCTAAGTGCCCGTGCAACTTACCTCACCTTATTTACCTGGCTTGGTAAGGGTAGGGCATTGCCATCATTTAGGATAAACAATTGGCATACTATGTAAAGCATCCCGAGGAGAGATGAAGTGCAACTGCAAGCACCAGCAGAAGAGCAAGAGGTGGAAAGGATGATGGCCAGATAATAACATCTCCAAGGCCAGTAGTGTGCTGGGGTCTGTCTTTCCTAGGAATGGGATTAAGGAGTTGCTGAAGCAGCATCAGAACTGATTTTAGAAGAAATTTGTCAAATGAGTAGTAACAAAACACTGGGACCTGGTAGTACCAGAGGACTGCAGAACTCTGAAATACTCAAAGGAACAGGTCTCTACTGCGAAGCAGTGTGAGACCCAGCATCCTTATCTGTCCTGGATGGAGGAGGGTGGTAAATCCTATGCTCATTTTTACAAAAGGCTCCAGTGAGGACCCAAGGAACTATAAAGGAGTAGATCGTCATTCCAGTTTGCAAATTTGTTGAACAGATTTAGCAGAACTATGGAGGAATTCTATGTATGATGGTTATCATGTCCACCATTTGCTCAAAAGTCCTTGAAGTATTCACTAACAGCACAGATAAGAGTGGGCCGAGGAATACACTGGCTGCAGGTTTCCACCAACATTTCAATGAGATTTCTCCTCAGACATCTTTACTTCCAAGCTTGTAGGTGGGAAGAGGAAGAGCCTTTCAGGGACTAATAACTTGTTAAAGCTAGAAAGAAATGTCCATTTTTCACATCTGAGTGAGGCAGTGTGTAAAGTGCCAAAGGAATATGTGCTGGGAGAGGGCTCCTCAGCAGAAACGTTAGGGAAAAGGGATGATGATTCAAAATTACTACAGCAGTTAGAAGTAAAACTTCTGGCAGTTTTGCTACAGTTTTCCTACAGTTGTAGAAGGCTCCCTCCATTCTGAACGTCTGAAAGATGAAACATCAGATGACATTCAGTATCAATAAATATAAATAATGCACAGAGCTGGGAAGAAAAATGACCAGTCTATACATTTCCACAGTCAAGAGCCCAGTATTAGCAATTACCACTCAAGGAAGAGAGACTGGGGTCACTTCAGACTTGAGAAACAACAGCCCCATGTCTAGCGTCTGCCAAAGTGACCAGTATAGTTTCTCAGCCTTCTCAGAAAAACACCTCAGTGCTCTGAGAACGGCGACTTAAACACCACCTGGACAGGGAGCTGCATGGAGGCAAGCGCCAGATAAGCAAGATCATCTTCAAACGTTTCTTGTGTTGACACAGAGTTTCTCCTCAGCCTCCCTAAGAAAATTCTGGTTTAACAAGAAAGTGAGTTTTTAGATGAGATTGTATGCAGCTGTTTGAGCCCCTTGGTCCACATTTCAATCTTCCTGCTTTTCCCTTTCATTTCTGGTGTCATTCAGCAGAGTGCCAATGCTGATTGTTGGGATCTGGGCATTCAGGGGAAGGACTATCAGTGGCCAACAAGCTGTAGCTGACAAGAAAAAGGAATTAAAGAAAGCTGCAAGGGTCTCATCCACTCCCTCACAGGCTTGTAAGGCCAGGGAAGAAGGAGCAAAGCCATAGGTCAGGTCAGCCAGGTGGGACACCACATACGTACCTAGCAAATTACGAACAGGGATGTGCCTGCTAAATCACATAATGTTTCACATTAATCTGGGTGAACAGTCACCAAACAAAAAAGTAGAAAGCTTTATTCTGAAGCATAGATACCTTCGTGTCCACTTGGCCTCTAGACACACTCACAGTGAGTCAAGCTCAAGGAACCTGTGATCTTTGCATGACTCCATCTCCCAGGGTTCTGTGCTTGGGGAGTTTGCAGGGTTCATCCTCCATTCTGACATGCAAGTAAAGAATTTATCCACGTCCAATAGGCTCCAACTGCCATTGTCTGGCCATCCTCACCAGCTGAGTCAGGCCACACACCAATTTCTTGATCATTCTGGGATTTTACTAACCTGTTCACTTTTTCAGTTGCATATTTTGCAGCGCCTACCCCATACAAAAGATAATAAATATAGTGCTTGTCCTTTTTCCCTGTTGATCATTGCCCAACCTTTCTACTTCCTTATCTTGTGTATTCCTGATTTTGACTCCTTACAATACTTTGTTTCATGCCTTGAAACAATTCTGAGTTTTCACTGCACTTGTGCAGGACCATGTGAAAACTCTTCTGAAAGTCAAAAACTGAATTTTTTAATTTTTTGTTTTATTCAGTGCTTTGGAGGTACCTCCAGACCGTTCTGAAAAATTAGGATACCACAGCCTGTATCCATGTCACCCACTAATCATTTTAGTAGTCCATGCTAGAAAAAAAGTCCTTTGTCTTCATTTATCATTTACGTGGGCAATGCATCTCCATGAAAGAGGGAAGACTATGATACTCAAGGGCTTCAGGGGCACAGAAGGTTCCTGCACTGTCTACATCCTTGATGGGGGGTCTTTTGACAAGTCCTCTTCTGTGCACGAGCCTCAGCAGAGACAAGGTGCCTGTGGTGAAGGTGATGGAAGAAGCCCACCCAGCAGAGTCCCCTGCAGCAGGGACTCAGCCTGTCCTGCCAGCCTCCTCCAAGCATTTGGTATCAGGCCTGGAGCTCCTGTGCCCATCCATCACATCTGCAGGTAGTCCTGAAGGGACAGAGGGTCAGATCCAAGGTGAGATCAGCACATGAGATGCTGTGCATTTTGGGTGACTCACCTCTCCCCGCTGGTCCTAAGCCATCCCTGCTGATGGCCTTTTACTGCCGCAGGGAGATTTACCCCAAGCAGGAGCATACCATGCAGTAGTCTCCCTTGCACTCCACTCCTCTCCTGCTGAACTCCAAAGACTGGAGATGGTAATTTGCAGGCAGAAAAGGACATGAACGTGAACCACTCCAGTAGCAGCGAGAGGGGACTGAGGAAGCAGAGCTCTCTCACAGGCAGATGTAGCATTGGCGTGAAAAAGTCCTGAACACCCTTCCTCTGGGCTGCTGGGTGACGTGGGCATTGTCATGGCTGATGTGGAACCAGGGACCCATCTATCACATCTGCAGATAATCCCGAAGGGGTAGAGGGACGGCCAAAACCTCCCCAGGCAGGTCCAGGTAAAGCACAATGAAGAAGACATAGGAACCTGCAGGCTGCAAAGGGTGCAGGGATGCCGGGTGGGGGTTTGGGCGAGCAGGAGCAGTAAATGATAGAGCAGTTTGCATGAAAAAAGTACAGAAACTGCAGTTTGAGACTGTGGGTGTTGATGAG
>Ga0181612_168185_pt1 | contig 17424 bp, 10 predicted proteins | sample HoacroProtozoa21_FD_119630 | JGI IMG/M metagenome (GOLD analysis project Ga0181612, IMG submission 119630) | Hoatzin crop microbial communities from Cojedes, Venezuel. Combined Assembly of Gp0051906, Gp0051904, Gp0051908 | reverse complement strand
TTTCTCCCTCTCACTGTGTTTGTTGCAGGTAAACAGCACAGTGCTTCACCACAAGACCTTGCACATCCCTCTAGTCCCAAACAGTGTTTTTGTCTTCCCCTAAATGGAAATATGAGGACAATAGGGATGAGAAGTGACCTTGGAGAGGTCTCCTTCTAGGAGAAATTTCCCCTCCCTAACAGCATCTCCTGCTGTTGGCAGGACGGTGGGAGGTGAGCGCTCCCAGGGCTAGAGCCAGATTTCACAGCTGACTTAAATCCCCACGCCGGGCGTCGAGGGAGGGCTGGCACCGAGTCATCAGGCTTTTCTCAGCAGGAACCAGCAAGGGATTTGCTCGAATCTGAGGCTGGTTTCTAGATCAGATGGACACACAGACAACTCTGTGCACAGAGTTCTACGTTGCTATCAAATGCAAAAACCTTTGCAAATAAAAACATAATACTCACTAGTGTAACGAAAGTATATTGTAGTAAAGCAAGCTCTAGAAATGGGAATGATGAATCACAGGCTAATCAACTCTTCTGCAGTATCTATCTCCTTTACGGGAACGTAGTAGAATTTCATCAGCTCAGGTTAAATTGTAGAAGTGGCATATTGTTTCTAAATGGTCTTTGTTATATGTGATTAAAACATAATGCCCATAACGCCTTCCAACCTATGCCAGACAGCAGTGATACCTAGCAACTGTGAAAACAGTATTTCTGACTGAAGAGCAGAGAAAGATTTAAATGGATCTTTCTACTAAGGAGTTAGAGTGAAGCACAAAGAGTAATCAGAGAGGCTGTAGAAACCCACCTAACTGCACTCTTCCTTCACCTTCAGGAGTAGCATCTACCCAATTATAAATACCAGGAGAAAAGGATCTCGGAGACAGAGCTGATAAGTAAGGAGCTGCACACAGATAAGCTGGCTACACGACTTCCTGCAAAGCAACCAACACCTCCTCTCCATAAATCCTGTAATCTGGAACAGGCATACGATGCACAGCGTAGAGCAGCATTTTAAGTCTGGAAAGAATCAAAATGCTTGTGCTCAAGGGTATAAGAGATGATATTTGAATCGTGCAGACTAGAGGTGCTTGCTGCTGCCCCACGTGCTCCCGAGCTCATGCAGGGACACATCCAAGGCTCCCACCTTCCCCATCCAGCCCTGATTCCACCCTGTTTCTCAGACACAAAACAGGACCCACATTCCCTCCTGTTTTGGCAAAGCCTTAGCCGTTCTTGTTGTGCTTAGCAAAGCCATTGGAAATTTAGAACCAGATCCTGTTTCATTCTAGTTGTGTACATCCACAAGCAAGCAGAGTTTTTGATAAATGCTTTAGTTTATGGCACATCTCTAGTTTCACCTCTTTCCTCTGCACTACATCACAGTTCAATTTGATTAATATTGAAAAAGCATTTCAGGGTATATACTTCTACACACCCAGTCAACCGTATTGGAGGAAGAAAAAAGAAAACATATGTTAATAACACAAAAAGATATGTAGCTCAAACAGCAGTAAATGTTAGATAGCAAAAGGGGGTTTAGAGTTTGTTGGGGGTTTCTTTTCTGCCTCCAAAAGCAGTTTTGGATTTTTTCACAAGACTATGCATAGAACGAGCAAGGTAACATAACTCCTAAACTTTAGAATAAAGCAATTTTTTTTACATTATATTTAAAGAATCTTCTAAGATATTAAAATCACTGTATTAGTCACCTGGCATACATGGAAAAAGTGGAAACTATCCTGAAAGTTAAGTCAGTCATAGCACAAAGTTAAAGTTAAGAAAAAGTTGTTGTTTTGCAGAATTTAAAAGATTACACATGCATATTGCCCAGATTGACAACATGAGCTGGAATGGTGCCAAAAGAGCAGCTATGATTTATTAGGTCTGGAGCACTTAATCCAAGAAATAAAAAGGACTTATGTGACAGATGAGCATAAATGAACTCTTGGGTCAGACATCCATTTCTTGAAAAGTACAATAAAAATGGACTGAAGCAAGATATTATATAGGTTTAATGTATACTAATGTATGATAGCTTTCCCAGTACACTTTTAAATTTCTGAGTTTTAACCAACTACAAAATTATTTTATTTTTTTTTAAGAAGACTAATTTAAATAAATGGTTACCAAATCCCACCTTACTGCCCTTCCCTGGTAATATGGATCAGAAAACATTTACAAAGAGTTAGGACTAGGAATTCTAACTAGAATTAGAGGCTGAAACCCTGACCCAGCTGAAGTCAATGACCAAATTCACAGTCTCAGCAGAGATAGAGTTTTATACTAAACCCTCTCCACTTCTACAGTGAAAAGCAGTGAAGGAAGAGCGACAGTTTATACCACCCTAGTCTAGATCAGAATCTGCCCGCAGGGTCAGCTGGTCTTTAAGTATGGTATGACTCAACACTGGTAATAAAACAGTACTTGAGTTCCTACATGTGGCAATATCATGTTCTACCACAGTTTTCTTCTCGAAAGAATTGTAGCAGGTCCATGATGTACTTACTTCTGTAAGTCTAGGGAGATTTTAATAAGAACACAATTTTATTCTCTTTGTGACTGTCTCTGGCAAAGCCATAAGCTGCTGTGCTTTGAGGTTTGGTCAACAAACAGAAGGTTTGGTCTGAAACAGAAGAACTTTTTTTTCCCCCCCTCCTATCTAATGTATTGATAAATCATTTTAAACACATAAATTTCCCTCTTATAAAAACTTGATCAGAAAGTAATAACAAGGTACAATAAATAGCCATCTACATGCTAACCTGTGTGGTTTGATACAGCTGAATAAGCTGTGAAAAGGAATATTGTTCCTTTAATAGAGCAACTGAAAAGGCGCTCAAAACAGATTGGGCTGACAATTTTTGCAACCTTGGTGTCTCCTCCAAGATTTACAATGGCACAGCTCCCCTTTTTAGCAAATTAAACCTTGTGTCAAGGCTTAAAATTAAATCCAAACTTCTTTTCTTCTCTGTACAGAAGGAACAAATTGGCACCACATGCCGGTAGTCAAGGAGTGCTGATGGGAAACAGAGTGAAGTGAGCGCCCTCCAACCTGGAAGGCGTCACTAGTCAAAATCAACTGGGATAAACAGTCAATTCCACTTAAAGTTTGACATCTAAAGGCTTGTAAGATAGAAACATTCAAATATAAGAATTCTTCCGTACCACACAAACCTGTCTCAGTGCCAACACTTAAACTTTCTGTGCTGTGCAAGCACTTTGTGGAAATCTGCCTTTAGTACAGTTTGATGTTATAAGATCCTGTGTTGCCAAAGCCTGTTTAGTTTGTTCCAGAGAGAAAAGGAAATACAACAGAGACCCAGAGTGTATGAACGGCAGCGACTTCATATCGTATTGCCTACTGTTACCAATATAATTTTTTTCATTATTCAGGATTCTCTTTTATAACATTTTAAAGCTTACTCAAACAGACATACCATATAAAACAAAAGGATATTTCTAAGGATGGACATATGAACTGCTTTTCGTGGACAGATATGTAAGAATAGCTTTTACAAAACTAGCCAAAGGCCAGATTTCCCCGCAGTTAAGGGAGGTACCTCCTGTAATTATTGGATGATTACTGAAGCAGGTCCCATGTCTAATCCATACTGAAATCCACTTTGCCCACCTTTTGCATGCAAAAGTAACCCTACGTTTCCCAGGTCTAGAACCAAACTCAGGCCAGGACTCAAATTTTTACGAAAGGTTTTGCTTCCAGTTGTGGTTTGCTTAGGCAATCAACATAGGAGCTGCTGCAGGAAAGGGCTCTTTTTGCAACATTACAAGAAGGTTGAATGTATCTAGTTTTAAAAGTCCCTTTATCTTTTTGTATTAATTAAATAGATATGAGAGATTGTTTGAGAGGTGACCTGATATCCTCCTTCAAGATTTCCATTGTTCTTCCCTTACTGCTTCTAAACAAAGTCCCTGTACAAAAAATAGCACAAGCAAAACACCACTCCCGGTCACGCAGAAAAAAAGAAAATACGAGAGTTTTTCTCTCCTGCTGTAGCACATCAAAACAAAGCATTCTTTCCAGCTGAACCTCAGTTTTAAGCACGTGCATAAGATTTTACAGGATGAGGAGCTAGTTTCACAATTAAAACACACTACAGAGATGTTTGCAAAGCACACAGCAGAATCACCAGCTCACAAACCAGCACCACCAAGTCAGTTAGACTGAACAGCAGAGAGATACCTCAGTGAAGGTAATAAACACTCTAGATCAAGGTCCCAGAACCTTTGCTATGTTCTCTCCTAGCTCCTGTTAGTTTTGAGTGGGTTAATGTGAAATGCTTGTGGTAATCTGTCGTAGCAATTTATATTGCCTTTCTAGACAAGTTCCATAATTGCCACGCTAGTGCGAGACCCAATTAGTGTTGCAATTGGATACTAAGACAGCCTTCTTCCATCCTCCATCCATACAAGTCCACCAGGGATGGAAATAACCCCACACACATCTGGCGTATCGTCTGTGCGCTCTCTAAGGTATACAAGTAGGGGCTACGAGTGGCTAGAAATAGCCTCAATTGCGGAGTAGGAACGATGAAGCTGGATTGCTAGAGATGGTTAAATTGTTCTGGAACAGAGAGTACAGATACATCAATTTTTTTTTTCATTCATACATATATACACATTTAAAAAATCTGAGACTTTTTATTGAGTTTCTTTAACTGGTTCTAACATGGATGTAGGTTTGAAGTTCTCAGGTATGTTTTTCACACTGACATCCGAGTACTGTCTGCGTACGTATCTGTGACAACTGCAGGTGTTGTCTCCCAGCATTGAAATGAGCGTCCACAAGCAAGGCTTCTTTTGCCTGCACTAAGACACACTACCTAAAAATACAAGAATCCTACAACATAAGCATCATTTCTAACAAACCTCTAAGAGTTTAAGCAATTTTTTCCAACATTCTCAAAGTTTCAGATGAATACGCATCGCGGACCACCAACAGCCCTAACACCAAACCTGCCTGCACTAGAACCCAGAGACAGTTGTGAAATCACATTATTCCAAATTACCAATTTTAAAACAGAGGTTATATTTGCATATACTTTTATATATATATATAGATGCTGCTACAGGTGGGCTATGCTTTAGTGTTCAAAAAAGACAAGCCTACTGCAATTTTGTTAAAATGTGAAGTTTTCCAGGCTAGAGAAGCACAAAACCACAGAGTAGTGCTGCACATTAACTGGAAGAAGTTTACCTGTCAGCTGGAAGGCAGGAGGAAAGCCTGACACCCCAGCACCGGACCACACTCAGGTGAGGACCAGGCTATCAGAGTCTCTGCTGAGACAGCAAATCTCTGGACGCTTCCACAGGTTGAATGGTGGGCAAACTCCCAAACAACCAGCTTATAAACTTATTTTTCACGGGTACATATATACTTTATTGGGATCTTTTCATTACACAGGGGTAATTTCAAATGGCAGATGCAACATTTTAAACAACGATAAAAAAGCGTGCAGCCATGCTGAAGGTTTGCACCACTTAGCAGGAACTTTTATTTCATACATTTTTCAGCTAAAGTTTCATTTATGTTTTGCAGTTCACCTCTATGTTTAAATAATAATTACGGTTGTGACATACAGTGACAAAAGCCAGAATATTCAAAATTAGCAGAGACATACTCTGTCCATTGTTTGAATGTGCTCAGCTGGTTTTGCTTTACTAAACGCCAAGACAGAAAATTTCATTTCCCAAAAACACAAACTTCTGGCAAGGGGTTACAGAGTGAAATAAATCTTATTCTTGGAAGAGATTTTTGTTTGACACCTGAATCATTTCTGCTGGTTTCTCTCCTTTTTTCCTTCTTCAAATGGAGTCTTAGAACTCTAAGCCAAAATACAGAGTCTTAGAGCTATCACAACAAAAGCTCAGCATCCAATTTCTCCTTCCAAATACACTCTCCTCCTAAAAAGTATCAGCAAAGCCGTGGCCTTATTCCCCTGCACGGCACTGAGCAGGCGGCTTGCAACTGCAAGGGCATCTCCACAAACATTTCGATACGCAATTGCTTTCAGAGTGGGTGTGGAAGCAAACGTGTCAGAACGCATACCTTTAGAGTTTACTATTATTGATTTAGAATTTTTAAGATAGATGCACTTCATTTTCTTTTATAACAGACTGGCAAATGCTAAAAATATCTGACATCAACAATAATACTATACATTAAAATAGTGAATAACAAGTTTATTCTACCACGTACCTTTTTTTACACCTGTTCTCTCTCACATATTACTCCTTTTTTTCTCCCCTTCTGGACAGAGGCGAAAAATCCCCTTTTCCTACTTTTATGTACACATTATACATCTCGAGTTTTCTGTTGAGCAAATACACAAATGCCTTATTATCAACAGACAGGTTTCACCTTGTTATTCTAACACACTATGAGCTTTTAAGCAAGTAACTTTTTCTCCTTCTGATATAAATGATCTCCAGATCTTTTTCTTTGCAATCCTAGAATATTCACAAGATTTTTACAACCTCTTCATTAAGTCCCAATCCTATATTTACTGGAAGTGACTGGAAATCTGCCATGGACTTCTGTGTATGCAGGTTTACACTTTTGTTTTAGTGGACTTATTCCAGTATATTACTATTGTATCTGTTGGATTATATCCCACAGGAATTTGGCCCGCAGCTTCACTAATTAGTATATGCTATGATAGGACACTGAATCTGCCAAAGCTTTGAAGTGGATCTGCTGAAGCCATCACCTACAGAGCGATCCCTGAAGACCTAAAGTCTTTTAAACACAAGAAAGCCAGGTTTTATTTGAATAAAATTAGAAATTTAACTTTCAAATAAAGAAACCTCAAAGTGACTAGGGAAGGCAGGGCTGAAGCGGAAAGGTTTCTGCACAGCTACCTGCCCGCCTCCTTGCTTGTGGGCTTGATTTTGTCTCACTCGAGTCACTTGCAGAAAATTTTGCTCAATTCTCTCTCATTCCTACAACAATTCTTGCAGCCCACTCTGGGGACCTGGCTGGTGCTTTCCACTCCCTGCTGCTGTCTGTGAGCCTCACAGCATGGGTGGAAAGCATTTGCACCCATGTCCACCACCCCTGGAAATCCTGCTCAACTTACTCTCGAGCCAGGCAGCCCTGCAGGAAAGAGCAGTCCCTCCTGCATCCAGGGACGTTGTCACCTCCACCACATCTCTTCACTGACTGCTCCATTGGGTCCTGAGGTCAACTTATTGTCCCTCCACCTATAAAACATATCTTCACTCTATTCTCTTTCCCTGCCTCTGCAGCTCTTAGGGCATAGGTTTTCATTGAGAAAACAGGAAAAAATGCAATAAACTTTTCAGTTTTATTTATCATTCTTTCTCTCCGCAGAATTGTCCTCCTCCCCCCATTGTGAGGCCAAAGGGAGGTCTGCAGGCCTCTAGCACCTTGTGCTGGTGGAAGATTGGTATTTGTCTCTCAAATCTACAGAAGTCACTTCAACTCTGCAGTCTGCTGAAACCATTCTACCCCAGCATTTCAGGTGATTTCTTCCTGGCTTTCAGTCAGAACCAGAAGTTTGTAGTCACCTTCACGTGTTAGCTAGTCCTTCTGGGACTGCATGCCAACATCTCTTCCCAAAGGCCCTACTCCTTCTGACACTGCTGTTGCTGTCCACATTAAACAAGAAAAGCAACATTGGCCTCACACTGTACAATCATCATTTGATGTTTTTCTGTTACTGCAAACCAGGCTGTCCTTAAGTCTTACCCAGTCTTCCTATAAATCTTACCTAAATTACAGTTTTCTTCAAGGAGTGTAACTTCTCAGGCTCCCAGCATGTCGTAGCTCCGTACCAGGAACCATTCTTTCCTCTGAATTTGAGAAACACAATCTTTGTGTTTCAGAACACGGTTGCAAAGCTCCCTCAGCAGCAACTGCCTGGAATACACCAGTCCTTTTACATAAAATAATTCTGGTTGGAAGGGACCTTTAAAGGTCACCTAGTCCAACCTCCCTGCAGCGAGCATGGGCATCTTCAACTCAATCCGGTTGCTCAGAGCCCCATCCAGACTGACCTTGACAGTTGCCAGGGGTAGGGCATCTCCCACCTCTCTGGGCAACCTGTGCCTGTGTTTCACCACACTCATTGTATAAAATTTCCCCCTTATATCTAGTTTAAATCTACCCTCTTTTAATTTTGCCTTCCTCATCTCTTCTCCTCCTTTCACCAAAGGCATTTGCAAGGACTACAAGAACTTACCATTTCTAACTCTCTATCAAAACACTAAATTTTGCCTCTAGTCCACAACTAAATCCAACTTCCATCAGCTATTTGCTACACTTTCAAGGTCCTGTGGATTTTTTCCTTCCTTACTGCCCCGCATTTCTCGGATGTTCTTGCAAGTTTCTTATTAATAGTCAGACCGTCTAGTGGGAAAACAAGAAAGATGTCTAGCCTTTGATTATAGGGTTGTTGGAGTTTGTTTGTTTTAATACTTCTTCCAGCCTACAGGGATGTCTTTTTACCTTTGTTACATTATTAGTTTTAACGACTGTATTATTTTTGTTGCTTTTCATTCTGTAATTGTTAAAAATCCATTGAACTATAGTAACTGAATAATTTCAGATGATTTCTTTCCTCTTCTTTATACCCAAGAATCAAGAATTAACTAACAGTTTAATTAAAACACATAAACTGAGAGAGATGTTAGTCCCCCCTAGAGGATTACATACACATCTGATATTTTCAGAAGAAAAACAGAGAAAAAACCCGTATTTTAATTATATGCAATGCCACAGTTATAATTTTTCTTCTTCAGTAGAGTGGTCTGTCTTTCCACCTAGATCACAAGGTCTAACCTCCACCCAATGAGGTCAGAGAGGCTCTACAGTGGAAGAAGGATCAAGTTTACTCAGAGACCACTTTAGATATACGGGAGAGGTTCCCCACACTTACATGTTACAATTGTCACACTCACACCTGAATACAGTCCTACATCTCAGAAGCTCTGGGACTACTGGCCAAGGAAGGTCCTAGTCTCTTGCCACAGGCATCTATTTCTAGATATGGTCTACCAGTAACGGAAAACTCATACTTTCCAGAGTTGGAGTGCGTGTAAAGCTGCTGTTTCACACCAAGCATTCTGTTGTAAATGGACACAGAGCTCAAACTCAAAGCTTTGGCCCCTGAGAACATGTCAGATCATTGATAGCTCCCCCTTATCAACCCAGAATAATGTGAAGGCTGAAAGCACAGTCATGCTACGTAGAGCAAAACGTGTAAAACTATGTGCTAAATAAGCTTTAGTATATTTTCATTTCCTTTTCTTTTTTTTTTTAATTAAATAAAACTCCAACATAATAGAATGCACATTTGGAAATAAGAACAAAATTTTGTTTAGTTGATTTTTAAGAGATTGCATAATAATTACAGTCATTCTCCAATATTCATGCTTTATTGAAGTAATGGAGAAAATTTGAAGTCAATGCTGAAAGCAAATCCTTAGTTAAAATTCCACGAAATCTTAAACTGCAGATGAAGTAACTGTTAAAAAAAACCCTCAAAAGTCTCTGTCCGTTCTTGACAATTTGTTAAATTAAAATGGATTACAGCGGATATGCATTTTTCTTTGCTACGAATTGCAATGGCATAATATAGAATGCAGCTGAGAAATTAAGGAATCGAGAAGTTCGGAACAGAAATGTATGTATTAAATGACAAGTTGAACTTTCACGTAAAGATTAAAAGTGGTGACAAACATTTTTATGTCTACTTTCTCTACAGTAATGGTAAAGAAGATACTGGGTCATGATTATGAGCTCTTAACCTTAAAAAACATAGTTAATATTTTACCCCTATTGAAAATATTCCATTGTTTTAATAATAAAAACCTAACTTTATTTCTATGTATATTTTCTGATGAATTCAGGATATATTTGAAGTAATGGCTCTGTGCACTCTGCTAACAAAAAAATAAAAATCAACTAAAAGTAAAAAAAAAATCCTCCATCACAAAGCATTAAGACCTTATAACTTTCAGAGTAGCTTCTGTTTCTGCAGCTGAAATAATCACCACCTCTGCCAGCCAGTATTTTGGTCTATTTTTTTTTTTTTTGGGGGGGGGGGTTGTTTGTTTTTATAAATCAGCAGTTAATTTACAGTATAAAGTTGCAGAGACATAAAATAAAGATGCAAAAACTGTGGCCCAGTTAAGAAATCACATTCTTTAAAGTATCAGTACAAGGTGCAGTAAGAGGGATGCTTCTTTCTTATTAGTCAATTGAGTAACCAGGCAGGAGGAAGCGTTAGCTTGTTGAAAACGGGCGTGCATTCTAATAATCAAAATACAAATATCTAACATGAATATTGTTAGATTGCTTGTCCATTAAATAATTAATTGGAATCAAATTTTGATACAATTATTTGCAGAATAAAAACTTCTGCATATTTGGCAGGCAGCCCATTTCTGTATGCAATGCATAAAAACTGTAAGAATGGATTCTATACTAACTACGGGGTGCTTACTTTCCTTCAACGATAATTGTCTTAATGCCTGTTTTAATCAGTATTAACTACTAGCAATAACATGCTTTTAATTATGTTTTAAACGAGTCCTTTATTGGGCTGTTTTGGGAAGCAAATTAGTCAAAAGGAGCTGTTAATCAAAAACGTGTTACTGGCACAAAATAAATGTTCATTTAAGGAGCCATTTGAAATAAACCTGGCTCATTGACTCTGACAACCTACAAGGACACTGGGGCCTCCTGAGGATAACTCCTTCAGTACTCTCCTAGATACGCCTTGCTGCTCAGAAGTTATAAGTAGAAACATTAAGCAGTTTAGGTCATTCATCAGCTAACTTTTACTACTGTACTCAAGAAAATGAGCCTCCTAGGAACTTCACAGCAGATCTATTCCTTCATTAGCTAAGTAATATTGAGAGAGATGTTCCTGTCATTATGAATGGAGAAACCTATTGCAGTGAATTTTACTAGTGTCCCCTTTGTCTATGAAATGTCTTTGTAGATTCCAAGGTATTTAGGCTGAAAAACTAGCATAATTATCTTTGAACATTATTCGTATGTGTTCATTTCCTTCTGCTGAGTGATATCCATGCCCGAAAACTCAGCCACACAAGATTATATATTCTTCCTAATACACAGGCGCATAACTTGGCACTCAGTACCAGTACATAATATCACCCTCACAGCACAACTTTAAATAGAAATTTCATTAAATCTGTTCCATCGCCAGGTTTGAAAACTTAATTTTGCTATAGCTGTTTAATTTGAAACGCTTCAGCTTTAAACAAACTGAGGATTGCTTGAGTTACAGCAGTAGCCAAGAGCCTGGGTTTAAAGTCCACAGGTCATGGCTTATTGGTTGATCCTTTGACTTTCAAATCTTAAACTCATTTTGCTTCATGACAAAGAAAAAAACATAATAGTTTAAAAATGGAGTGATTGGACTCACACAGCACATCTCACTTAACTCTTTCAGAGTCCTTAACCTTCACCTCCAATACATATATCTTAACAAAATGGGTACCCTAAAAAAATTCACTGAGATGCCGTTTCCCCTACCCTGCTGAAGATGACATAAAGCATGCTGAAGTGATATAAAATGAGTTATTGTAACAAAACTGGGTTTTCCTACATGAAAAGCCCCTTCAGGATCATACTGGAGTAAGCTCTTACTGGGGAGGCAGGTGGTTAATTAAGCATCAGTTCACAGTATGTCCTTAAGAGACTGAGCCTAAGGGTAGGAATGAACTTGCAAGAGAAGTTATCACTGAATTAACGTTACCCCCAAAAATAAACCTTGGGGAAGGGTGCCAAAAATTATACACACTGAAAACAAACGGCATGCTGTATATTCACATTTTATTTTCCAAAGACTGCCATCACTCAGAAAATCCACTGGCAGTAGTCATGTCCAACATTATCGCAGGAACAATGACAATGTTGGTATTCAGATTTTCATCTTCAAAAGGTGACTGGAGATAGCAGCAAGCCAGGTCTCTGCGGTATCCTTGACATACATTTGAAATGGCCTTCCAATAAGAGTTTACAAACACAAACCACCACCCTTCCTTCCAGCCCAGCCATACCTAGAAAATCTTTAACCAGACTCATTCCCTGCTCTTTTTCATGCTTATCCAAAACAGAAACTCTAGTAATGACTATGTCATCCTGCAGACAACACCAGCACTTCATCAGCACATCAGCTTGGCCAAGCAGCAGGAGGTGGCAAAGAGAGGAAAAGGTGCAAAAACCCGGTAGGCAGCAAATTACTCCAGGATGAAGCTGCCTTCTCCTCCCGTTTATTCTCTTCAAAGGACACCTTGCAGCGACATGGTGCCACATGATTCTTTTGTGCCACAGCAAACCGCGTCCAGCAAGTATATTTATGCCATAAGCCACAAAGGATGTGACAAACCCAGCCTGCAGACAGACCCATGGGATTCCCAAAGTACTATCAAAAAAAAACCAACTGGCAAGTTCTGCCCTGGGACTGTGCTTTAAGACTCAATGTCCTGGGACGGGGCGATAGGGGAAGGCGGGTTTCTTATATCCCACCAAGAGCAATTCCTTCTTCATTAGTAGCATACCATGTCACATTTAAAATAGTTTTATGGTCTAATAAACACGTCTTGATTTTAATGACTTGTCTTTAATTCTTTCAGCATGTATCTAAGGGAGCAAAATGTCCTCTAAATGCTTAAAACTATGGTTTTCATCCACTTTAAACAAAATATAAAATAAAAATTTTACTAAGGGACAATCTAGTAAAACACCTTAAGACAATTACTCTTCATGAAATACAAATATTACCAGTAGCTACTGACTACTTCCATTACAAAAGCCATTATAAATTCTGTCTCATGGAGAAGCCTTCCCCCCGTTTTGAAGATTTTAATCAGACCATAATTGCAAACCTGATTTTTATTTTATTGCATTCAAAGTTGATTGCACTTTTTGATGGACTTTATAATGTCTCGAAATAGCACAAATGCTTTCTAAGATGTGGGTTTAAGAAAGTTATTGGGATTGGCAACTTATTTTTCAAATTATCATTCATGGATCTATTTTCAACACCCTCTTTCTCAGTCCATTAAGCATATTTCTGCAGCCTTCATCCACAAGCCACAGTAAAAGTTTGTGTCTGACCCCGCTCCAGAGCAGCAATACTCTCCTGCTTCCAGTTAGCAGTATAACCACAAACGTGGTTTTTATTTCTTCTTTAAGTTTCTGGAAATGCAGAAATGTGGTCTTTTCAATATACTGTAATTGCTGCCTTTTTTTTCCCCTCTTCACCACACACATTTATTCCAGTCAATATTGCATGTATTTCAATGTGTTTTGGCTTTTGCATTTCTTGATGTAAACTGTCCTTTGGGGATCCAGTTCCAACCTTTTTTCTTATATTAAAAATAATGAAGAGTAAGAAGATAACTCTCTTGGATCTGGTGAGAACCTGCAGAGACTTATGCTTTAAGCCATTGGTTCATCCAGATTCAGCATGGGCCTGTAACTACGAAGATAAACTAACAAAATTTCAGCTATCAAGGTAAGTTATTAATTCAGTTTCTTGGCCCTTACAACAGAAAACATGTGATTCCAACTGAGCTTTGTTGGAAACTTGACAGAAGCTGAGATCAAGAGACAGAGGCTGATGGACTTAAAGAATGAAGATTCGAGTGCTTTACTAGTCCACCCGACACTTAAAACCTCCATCATAAACAAATAAAAGCAAAGACCGTGCAGTGACATGAGAGCCAGCCCTGTCCTTCCATCACCTTCTTTTAGCACTAAATTCACTAAGTAAACCTCTAAAGTGCAAAAGAAAACACTCAAATAGAAGTGACTAGGACAGGTGGTACAGAAAAATGATGCAAAAAAGCCATTACAATACATAAGATTTTAATCTCTTATTTATGATTCTTCCATAAAGTTTATTATAAGTCATTATATACATCTCAAAGTATCTCGTCACAAAAACACTTTTACAATGTAACCATAGCAAAATAATTCTGCACAGAACAATTTGCAAAATATCACATCAAAGGTAATGTAGGAGTACAACATAATTGAAGCAATTTCACCATATTAATACTATACTGCTTATACTTTGGGCCCCCAAGCAAAATAACTTTACACACAGAATAGGTAGGCAAAAATACTTATCTCTGTTTATATCGTTTTATCTCAGTTAGATCTGCACGGAACAGTGTGAAATATATAAAGTAGATTCAAAGTGACTAGTAGGTCCCACTATTTTTCCCAGTGAAATCTAGAGATTTTTGGTATAGATTTACACAAGTCGTCCAAATTCGAATTTGTGTCTAAATTAACTCATCCATAAAAAACTCTAAAAAGAAATACTTATGAAAATACAATGGGGAAAAATTATTACTGAAAGGTCTATTATTCCTATTCCATTCTAACAAATCTTTCAACTCCATAAGAGAGACTGAAAGCAGCCCTGAAAATAATTTCTTTAATGGCAGAAGGAAAAGGAGAGTAAAGGGAAGATAAAAATAGCGTAAGACCAAATTTGCACTAAACATAACATGAAAGTTCTCTTCTAGACTTGCAGAGCTTTCTAAGTTGGTCTGTTGCAGGGACGTTCATCTAACCAAATATGAGGCCCTATGGGAACTCCGAGGAGATTAAAAAGAAATAATGAAGGCATAATTGTGGGGTAGCTGGGAATAGTTCTTTCTCCTCCTCAGCATATGGAGAAGTGTGTCAGTCAGATGGTGCACACTGGAAGGTATAATACCTAGGGGGTTTGAGCGGCTGATGCTTCTTTATCTCTTCGTTTTGCTTTCAAATTTCGTTTTTCATCTGTTATTTTAAGAGATACCAGGGCTTGAGGTATTCTCTACGGGTTTGTCTCGCTATTTTGTTTTTTTTCCTCAGGGTGGGAAACTGAAGATCCATATTCATTTATACATAGAAAATTATTTAATATCCTGTCTTTACAGGTGAAACATACCTGCTCAGACAAATGGATCAAATTAGTAAGTTGCATATCTATTACTATTATAGTTTCTAAAGGGAATTAAAAGAAAAAACAACACTGCAGATTAGCACTTTTGACAGTATTCATTCATCTTTTTACATCTATTAGTTCTTCCTTATGGCCTTTGCTGGACATAAATTTCTTCTACTGTGTTTAAACTCCAACTTTCAAATCTATTATTTTCCATCTGACAAACAAAACAGCTACACCAGAGAATGTCAATAGAGAGATCAAACTGGAAATGTTTTAATGCCGTCTTAACTGAACCTCAGTATTCATGCACTTTATCCACCAGATTTGCATGCAGAAACATTTTTGAGCACATAGTAAAATAACTGAAATCCCAAATCACCTTCCAGAAACAGTATTGTATCTGCAGATTTGGAAGACTGGAAGAACAAATTTTGAAAACAGAAGAGACCAGTAGCCCTGCCCAAGAGCCACTGGCACCGGTAGCAGTTTGTGGTCAAATGAGCTCAGATTAGAAGATTGAATGTATGCACCTTTCCCTTCCTGGTTATAAGTGTGTATCAGGTGAAACAGTAAAATCGTAAGAACTAAATTATTAATAACAAGGTGTAGATTAAAGTTCTGCCTGCACACAGCACAGTAAATTCAGCCCAGCTGAAAACACCATCCTGAAAACTAAGCATGAGTTTCTACATATTAACTTCTCCGTCAACAGCAGAGTGTAACAGCCTTGCCTGCATAATCTTCAGCTAATGTAAAAGTTTAAGTCCCTTTGCAAATGCAGAAACTTAAAACAGAGTGCCATATCTTAGGGCAAACTGGTTTAGAGCTAGCTTGTATCACCTTCTGCTCTCCTCCTTGTTCCACAGAGATTATAGCTGGCTGCTTCTTCTGTTAAGAGACAGAAAACTACTACACCTCCTCACGTCAGGCAGCATCTCATCCTGCCCATGCTGCTGTAATCCTGCAGCTCCTCAGCTCCTTATGACTATGCCCGAGGGATAATAATCTGTGTTTTGGAACCAGTTTTTAGCTATCTCACTGTACGATGCCATACTTAGTCACAATTACTTGCTCAGTTTACCTACAGAGTGCTTTGAAGACATGACTATCATTAGCAATTTCAAAGGATAATAGTGGAGCTGACTCACTACATTTTCTACATTAAAAAAAAACATATCAATTAAACACAAAAGACTTCAACCACCAAGCTGCAATTCATTTCCTTCTCCCTCTCAGTGAGCATCTCCTTAGCTAAAGTAGAACAGCCTTGTCCAGGAGTGAAAAAAAAAAAAAATAGCCAAAACCAAAAAAAAACCACCATAAACAACTAAAAGATCCAAACGACCTCAACCCAGAATACCTAATAGGTTAGTGTTTTCTTGAAATTTGAGAGAGGAGGATTGCCTCAAATCAGGCAAAACAGTGTTAAAAAAGGTCACTACCTCCAAGCTGACTTTCCCAAGCATAGAAAAAACCTACCATTCAGTAGCATTACTACCAGGTTACCTCTTAGATAATGGTCGAGTAAGAAATAAAATTGCACAGTATAAAGGCAGACTTCTAGAATTCTAGATTCAGAACATTTATGAGACTTTTGAACTAATGCACTGGTATGAGTATGCAAGCCTTTGGGCAATGTCTGTAGAGGGAAACTCAGGTACTTCTATGGATTAAGGTAGAAGATGGGACACAGATTTAGAGGTATTCTTTGATAACTTCCTTGGTAGACAGGTATCTGGTTCCTTTTGTGGACACAATCATGAAATAACGCTACAGACCACATTGCATCCTACCCAGTCTGGAAGAAATGGGTTTTAATCTTGCTCAGGGATGGTAGGCTTGTGTTTGACCCTACTTTCATGCTGAACAGGTATTTAGCCTGAATCATAACCCAGTCCTTCGTTTGCAGAGCTTCCAAAAATATGTTTGAACCCACTTATGAAAATTAAGCAGAGCAACAAAATTATTAAAAATTGCTAGGGGAAAGGGCAGGAACTAGCGGAGATTAAAAGAAGATGATGTATTAGACTGGAAAGAGCTAGTCTCCAGAAATTATCCTCATTTTTTTTAAGTTGAAATGGGTGAAGGTATTTTACAAAAGTTGTTTTTAATGAGACATTTTCTCTACATCGTATCAGGACAGAACTGTGAACTTTTTTAATGGAATTACTTGACAAACTGATCAGTGCCATATCACTGCCTCCAGACACAGTTCTTTTAATGATGTCCAAACTACTTAACTATTAAAATGAAATTGTGAGCCAGCACAGTAGGAAGTAGATTGAGCAAGCTGAAGATCAAAGAAGATACCATCACAGTGGCCTTTGTGTGCTCACTGTAGGTTTGCTCTAACTGAAGGGTAAAGTAGTAGTGAATTGAATTTTATTGGGTTGGTTCTATACCAGAGTATTGAAAGCAACATAAAAGAGAAGTCAAATAAAACAATACACATCTACCTACCCTGAGCAAGA
>Ga0181612_134748_pt1 | contig 17424 bp, 12 predicted proteins | sample HoacroProtozoa21_FD_119630 | JGI IMG/M metagenome (GOLD analysis project Ga0181612, IMG submission 119630) | Hoatzin crop microbial communities from Cojedes, Venezuel. Combined Assembly of Gp0051906, Gp0051904, Gp0051908 | reverse complement strand
TAGAGGACAATTTACAGACACGTGAGAACAGCAGTTTTCATGAAAACCAATGTACAGTGATAAACAACAGCATTCATAACTAAACAAACCCTTAAGTGGAAAACAGCCAAGTATAACCATGACCCTTTTCTTTTCATCCTTGCAGCAAAAGTTGATAAACGAAAAGTGGAAAGATGATAAAAAGTAAGTTTCAATCCTACAACTTTATAAAGAGAAACTTTAAAAGCCAAAAAATTATTAAAAGAAATAAAGATCTACTGAAGAAACTGGTCAGATGATGAAAATAAGTTGCGTTTACTTCAGATAGCATCAGTTTCTCAGCAAACCTGGTTAACAGCCAACATGAAAAAAACTCTGCCCTACCATTGCAGGTTAGCATTCCTTGCTAAAAGTTGTTTAAAAGAGACAGGAGTGAGGACTGGAGGAATATATCACTTCATTTTCTAACCAGCTCTTGGTGTGGCTGATGGCATGGGGGAGGTTGGCAAATGGGGTTCTCTGGCAGAGAATTTTTTCCCAACACCATACATGCTATTGTGGGTTGCAGTCTCAAATTTGTTGAGCTTTTTCTTTCTAAGATCTTGGTGGGAGCTCTAGCGTGGTCTCTTCTGATACATTTTCTATTATCTATGACTTTCAGATTATTCCAACTCTTATATCTCATCTTGTCTTACCTGAAGCCAGCTTACAACATGTCTTTCTTTTTTTAATGTAGAGAATTCTTCTCAAGGCTTTTCTAAGACCAGTTGCAGGTGAACTGAATTACGCACTTTTTTGATACCAAAAATCCATTTCACATCAGCATGGTTCTTGCACTTTATACCTGCTCTGTAGTGCTTCTGTCAGAAAATTATTACCTTGACCAACGATTCACTACTATATTGCTATGCACTCCCATGGCACATGGTAAAGCTACAGGCCAGACAGACAGAAGTGCTCTCTGCAGCTCTGTGACATCACGAGACTTCTTGCAAAAATACGTCCTGCCTCTCCTCTGGCTGGTGCACCTGAAACCCATTTTTTCAAGCACAGCTGATGATGGTGACGACACAGAACAGACTCCAAAGGCCCTTCAGGGAGGAAATTACTTCCTGAGCACTCCAGAGCTCTTCCTGCTGTATGGTGATCTCAGGCTGAGGTTTATCAAAGGCAACAGGACCACACTGTTCTCTTCTCAATCGTTTCCTTTAGACGCAAACACAGGATTAATAATTTTGTCAGCAGCAGTAGGACTTCATTTTTCAGATTATTTCAGTTAGTCTACTGCCAACATTTGGCTGAGTTTTTATTTCACTCCTTTAACCTGAATGCAGATGAATGAGCCAGAGCTCTGACACAGAGACTTTGCCCTACAGGGAGAGGGAAATTCATGAAAGTGCAGGGCATGAACAAATAGCGTGCCATCCCTGTGGCTACCAACAGAGTTTAAAGCCCAGCAAAATTAACTAATCCAACCATCAACCTAACACAAGTTTCAGAAAATGTCATTCATGAAATACAGCCTCCTGTTGTGATTTCTACGGAAATCTTTTCTGCCTAACCCAAAGAAAACGAACTGCAAGCGTATCCCATTATGGTGTTACAACAAACGGCAAGCCTTGAAGCTTGGATTTGCAATACAATATTCTGCAGGAAACAGAGGAAATAAAATGCTAGAGTTCTGGTGGTATTTCCAATCAGCATCTTACTTTGTCCTGTGGTGCTCTTTCAACCTAGGCAGAAGACCTGGAGTTCCCTGTGCTGCTGAAGCACCTGTCCAGAACGACTCCCGTGGCAATGCCTGATGCTGAACGAGGTGTTTAACTCCGGCTGCTTCACCAAGCACTGGAAACCACCTGAAGCACAGTCTAACACTTCATGATCCTCTTAAGCTGCAACCTGTCCTACAAAACTGAATCCAAAGTGGAAACGGAGAGGTTAATTTGTTCATGACAGAATTTTTGAAACTGGATTACCAGATTGCTTGATTTCAGACAGCTACTCCTTAGGAAAGTGGTTATTTTCTCACAAGGGTGTAACTTTTATTCTCACATAAGTCAAATCCATTAATTAAGAAAACCAAGTCTAAATTTGTGAAGACTTCATAATAGTAATTTCCTTACAGGCTTACGTACATATTTCTTTTTCATATACGTACCTGCTGAAATTAATTCTAAAATGGTTTAGAGTGTGCTCAGCCCCTATTTCTATTTCACTTGTTCATGCTTATTTCATAACGGTTAAATTTGATTTTTCATTTTGCTTTCTTGAGAATGACATGACATAAAGCAAGACTATGAGAGCTTCTTTCACTTTGAGGAGCCAGGTTTCTTTGTTTCAGTGGTGCTGAGGCCCCAGTGAGTGCCCACAGCCGAAATGTCCAACGCCTTGTTGTACCCTATACCATGAAATCGGAGATGGTTTTCCCCTTCTTCACTTATATTAACAGAAACAGAATGTGTCTGTCCAAGTGATGACATATGCTGAAGGAAAAACCTAGGGAATCCTGACTTGGTCATTTTAAAGTGAAGAAAGACCATAGTATTGCTTTTAGCTGTTTCACATCTATTCTTCCAGTGCTGAGAGATTCTGACTTTTACCATCTTCCTTCTGTTGAAGATGGTCTGCTATTTTATTTTAAGACATGAGATTTTCTACCACAACCAACGTGTGGTTTTACAGTCTTCACTGAGCTCCAACAACAGAAAAAACCTCCTTTTGGGGAGACTTCTCAGGCAGTGTTTGTGTGAGGCTGCTGCCACCACAGCGGTCACCCGTGGGTCAAAGCATCAGTTTAAACTGACCACAAGAAATTTTACTCCCCAGTCTAGCAGCATGGTTATTAAAATAGACACCGTTCTGACTTCGCTAGGGTTGTGCTCTTGCCGCAGCCTTCGAGCGCAAGTGTGCCGGTGTGCTAAAGATGACACTGACATGCGTGTCAGTCTCTGGATTGCGGCTTCTGAGTTTATGACAGATGGGAAACCAACAGAGGAGTTAAAATCCTGTGAATCCACACACAGCTTATAGCCAGTAGCCATCTGGTTGGGGATCTACATAACACCACGAGAGGATGACAAAAAAAACCCACCAACCAACCCCCCATAAAAAGCAGTTACATTTGCACTTCCATTTCTCTTCCCTCTCTTTCTGCTTCCTGTTTTGAATATATTTAATAATCACACTACAAATAGTCTTTTCACTATTTCATACAGGTTAAACAGCTGCAGTATTTTCTCACTAGCACTTTCCGCACAGAAAAATAAATTCAGTATTAGGCAAAAAGTCCAAGACTTGACAACATGTATCATTTGTCTATGGTAGGTTAGAGGCAAACAGGCAGCATTTAACAAAAGCGCAAGCATTTGAGGGGAGAACAGAGAATGGAAAGCACCAAGAAACCCCTCAGCAGTGCTGCCAGTTGCTCTGCAAAAACAGTTCAAGGCAGAAGTTGTAACACAGGGCCCCCAAAGTATAATTACTGGGGAAAAAAATGTGGCCAACGAAAGTTACCTAACCTGTTCAGAGAAGAAAGCAGCGATTTACTCCCAAAATGTGCTGGGAAGGCTGAAAATCTAGTTTTCAAAGCAAAAAAAAGGATAAGCTTCATGAAACCCCCCCCCTGCCCAGCAGTGTCTCCTGCTAGCTAGAGAAAGGGAATAAGGAGACATGCAAACTTGCTTTCAAGGCAAAAAACATTTTTTGCCTCAACCTGCTGCAATGTTCAGCTAGGCCTTTTCAACCCCTAGCGCGGTGTTTGCTGGGGTTTTAGTTTTCTGAAAAGAGAAGATTTCTGATGTAAAGAAAGAGCAGAGCCACTGGCCCAAGAATTCTTTTCCCTGCGTGCCGTGTTGCAAAACCAAGAGCATATTAAGCAACTCGAGAACAGGAAACAACGCTGCCAAACAAAGCGATACTCCTTCCCCGGCACCGGCGCTCAGAGGCGGGCAGCTGAAACCTCATCTCCCCAAATCAAGAAATGTTTATGCTACTCCTGGCAAGGCTGCTGAACACTCGTGTACTCCTTCTAGTCCAACTGTCTCATGCTCCTCTCAGTGAAGCAGATAGGCCACATGAGTTGAAACAAACACTGAGCTGAAAATATATTTCTAATAAAGCTCTGTCCTTCCAAAAATGTTGTTTTATTGGTACTGAAGTGGTTTGTAGAAATACACCAGTTCTAACTGACAGACACACAGAGAATGTATCTTACATCTCCTCACCTCATCTGGAGCTTCAGGCACCATAGGTGAACACTCTGGAAGCTCCAGCTACGTAGCCAGTGTCCTACAATATGTGCGAGGCTGTCATTTTTGTTAATGTAACATCCAACGTGAGCAAGAGATTGGAAAAACCGGATTAAACGTAGACATCTATTTCTGAGCTAATCACTCCGCGCTCCCTTCCCACTTGACATGATCTACTCAGGGCAGCGATTCATCTTGTGTGAAGCAGACATCACAAATAGGCCAGACGAATTAAGCCCTAAATGAACGATTTCTCTCCACAGAAGATGAAGTGAGATTAGGCTGGCTAGTTCATCAGGCTGGACTTCAACCACACATGCTCCACTCAGGCCATCTTTTTTCAACCAGTGCCTACACTTACCTAGTTTAAAGTCCTGCTTGAAACCGATTTCTTCCATCTCAGCTAAGGGCTCTAGCTGCCACATCACTGATTTTTCTGCTACTTTGCCTTTTTTGGCTGAAAAAATGTCATTGATACGTTTTCAGTTTCCATATGGACATCTTTGAATAACTGAAGATATCTTATTTACCCCATTTGTCTAAAGTAAAAAAATGCCGTTGTGTTTTCATTGAGAAAGGCTTAAATAACTGCATTTTTTCACCTCAGAAATAAAAAAAAAAAGAGAAATTTCAATTATAATCCTAGTAATATCATGGCAATTCTAGTTAAATGGCTGATTAATGGCAATGTCTGATATATATTCTAATTTTCAGTGTGAATAATTTATATTTTTAACTAATTTATTCTTGACAGATTGAGTTTTTAATTAAGAAAAAATTGCAATGTAAGACATTTTTTTATTTTTCTTACAAGAAGTGTAATTTTTATAAATGTGCTATCCAGCCAGACAAAATGAAACTGCAAAAGCGCAACTGTAGAATTTTCTTCAGTTTTTAACAGTACCTTGATCAAGTAGAAACTGATCTAAGAAAGAAAATTAATATCCTTATTTCAGGAGGCTAACTTTCACTAATTTGACTTCTAGTTCACACGGCTGTTTATTTCAGATCAGTAGTACCTTAATTTAAGGTAAAGTAAAAATTTTTCACCCCTTTTTGTAACTTTATGACCTTCATCCTCCGTACCATATCACTATGCAAACCCTCATCTCACCCTCCTGACTTTATCAGCATGCAGCTAATCAAATTTATTTGGTTAATGTGAGTTTGATTTCTATATGCACTGCCTGTGACTACCTCCAAACAGTTGAAGAAGTGCAACAAAATGAAGCTGCAAACATGTAAGCAGTGGAAACTTTCAACACTGAGGTCTCCATCTTCAACAATTTAAAATAAACACCTCCCTTTCTTCACAATAGTTCCTTCAATTTGACCTTGACTTCTATGGACTTCGTGGAAAGTTATAAAATGGAATCTAAAATAGGTAAGAAAAATGTTGAAACCACACGTACAAACTCCCTTCCCAGAGCAGCTGTATGTGGAGCTCCAGCCCACGGCCAGCGAGCAGCCCCCCGAGGGGTCCCCCTGCTCACAGGCGATGCCCCACTCACCCCCTTCGAGAGGGTGCTGGCAAAGCAGCTCGAAATGCTCAAGATTCATCTGACACTGTAATTCAAACCTTCAGCCTCAGAAGCCGGCCTTATCCCTTTCTGCGATTTATTAAGGGTTAACAGCACGTTCTTCTACCTGTTAAAACACGTTACTCTTTCCCAATTTGCTCAATCAAAAAGAAACAGTATCTAAATTCCTTGCCATAGGTTTTACTTACAAAGGAGGACTCACATAGGATTCAACTCCGTATATACTCCTCATATTGCACTTTAAATAAAATATTTTAACTTCAGCAGTTGCTATTTAGAGCAAACTTCAGAAATAAAGAATCACAGCAAAAATCAGATACAAAATACACTCCCACTTCTATTTCAGAAGAAATTGCCTACTTCCATGCATTCAGTTCTTAACTTACTACTGCTTAGAAAGGCAGGGGTTTTTGCATGAACTGCAACAACGGATTTCCAGAAGAGTTGAATTAAATGCCGGAGTAACATGTAAAAACCGTTCAAGTTCAATTCTGTTTGGTGTGGATCAGGCAGTTTTGTGCATTTGCTGCTTAGCAGCACCACCACATCACCAGGTTGTTTTGTTTCCAACCACGCTGGTGCCATTCAACACAGCAGCACAGAAACGCAGGGCAACGCTCTGTGCAAGCGTTTGATATGACAGGATGACATACAGAAGACTGTATCCCACCCCTCACAACTGCTAGTAGCAATGCTTCAAAAAAATCAGATGCTACTAATACCCACAATGAACTTCACTAATTGCAGAAGGCTTTGCAGGTGGTAGAGAGGAACGAGGTCTTTCCAGATGCTCACAGGTAATGCGCTTACATCTTAAATCATGAGATTTGATTATCCTTCTCTAAGCATGCTTTCCTGCCACTGTTATCAGCCTTTATATCATCAAGCCCTTTTTGAAAAATGAATGACTATATTTAGCTATATGGCCTCCACGGTGAATTCTACAGGCTAAATACATGCTGTCTGAAAACACTATTTATACCTTATAAAATTACAGGCTACTCTTCAATATCTGATTTCTTGACCCTGTTCTATGAAGCTGGAAAAGAAGGAGAAAATGACACAATGTGATCAGTTCTCATCTTATTTCATATTACTACATATCTCAAAGCTAACTTTTTTACTATTTCATTTCCAAAACAAAGAGGATATATCCCCGTCCCAAACGAGACCTATTACTCCTCTCTATACTATTTAGTAGTCCTACACTTTACAGGACATTGAGAAATTTAAAATTTAAATTTTATAGGCTGAAATCATTCACTCTTTATCTCTTTTTCAGTTTTTGGCTCTCTCTGATGGTTGCCAAATGCAGCAAGACAACTTCCTGATACACTTTAATCCAAACCCTTCCAGTAGGACCACGGAGGAATGAAAAGGAGTTCCAGAGTTCTTTTTTCCCCCTTCAGCTATTCTCTGTAAGAGTTAAGGATTTTTCTACACTCTTTGAAGACATCTGTGTGAAATTACCCACACAACAGTAATCCTAACAAAACCAAGATTTATTAAAACAAAGAGAAAATGGAATTAAAAAAATAGTTTGCTTAACATAGCTGAATTTACAATTCTCGAAAGTTCAGTTAGATAAGGCATAAACCAGACAAGCTTAACTTCAGATAAAAAGAAAAAAAATGAATCCTGTAGTTTATCCTTTGAAATTAAATATCTTTTCTGACCACACCAGTCAGCCTGTCAATGCCGCTTGCTGCTTGGAGACCAACAATTCCCTCTTTTGTGTCCCACAGATATGCTTAATAAACCCCAGTTCAGGTTTCCTAAACACTTTTCCAAAGACAAAAAAAATGGGCTTTGGTAAACAGTTTCAGTCTCCATCTCTGAGGAGTTACACCACCGAGGAAACAAAAAAAACCTTAATTATGATTTATGACTGCCTTTTCAAGGTTTATGACCCAGCTCAAATATTGCCTTCTGCTAACCATCTTGGCTGGCTCTATCTAGGTTTTGGCCAGACCCATGGGCAAACCTCACCTAAAGCAGATCCTTTTCTCTTCCACTTGTCACAAGCGATAAATTATAGACAAGGACTAAGGCTCACTCTTACAATCAGCTACATCTCAAAACAAAGTTCAACAGACCTCAAAAAAAAAAATCAGTCTTGGCTGATGTCTCAAATGACAGATTGTTCTTTGTTTCTGCCTTTATGGGGTTTAAGACTCACATATACATAGTTTTTGCTTGAGTACGCCGTGTCATTTAGTGGGTAGTATTTCCTTGATATAAGAAGAGTATGACTCTTGGACAGCTATAATAAAAACTGATCTGTAACAGCAACTTTTGCCACTTTGGAAGTGTAATGAAAATAGCAAGCTTGTTCCTTCTCATACACAACCGTGGATGCAAGCATGCTAGCAAAAATGGCTTAGGTAAGCAGAACTTCTTTCCATCAAGCGCATGAAATATAGACAAACTGCAAACAGTCCCGCTGAACAGCCTCCACACTGGGACACGTACCAACACAGATGTACCAGAAGAACGAGGAAAGCAGTGGTGAACACACCACACCAGTACCATGCATTACTAACTCAGTGTAACTCTTCTCAACCTAGAGCATGGTCTAAGCCATTCTCAACCCTTTATTCTTCAGCCTCTCCAATAAATCTCAAAAAAGAACAAAACCAAACCAACCCAGACAAGAAAACCTGAAGGCATGAAAGTAATGCAGATTTTTTTACAGAGCTACTTAACAATTTCTACATAGGATTCTCTGATGTGATACAGTCCAGCGCTAAACCAGGACTACTGTAGGCAGCAAAGAAAAAGAAGCAATCTTGACTCAAAAGCAGATTCCCATAGAAGAAGGTTAGCTTGTGACTCCCAGAGCTGGAATTATGTCAGATACCATTTTTTGACACAACACGATGCTTGGAAGAAACCCTTCAGCAGCAGGAATTCAGTGTGCGGCTGCACTTAGGTTTCCTAAAGCCAAAAACAAATGAACTGTGATCTAAGATGTGTTCAACAGAACATTATATTCATTTAATTATTTTTTTAATTATGAAATCTTACATATTACAGTCTTTCCAAGCTCCAGATCAAGTTAATTTCATTCATTACAGAGACACATAGAGTTACTCAAACATTCAATTAAAATAACCTTACAGAACTGCATTTAAATTGTATCATCACTCTGACGAAATCCAAAGCAAAATATAAAATAAAGGTCAAACTAGAGAACACGATGGAGCAAGTTAATACCCATGAAAAACGAGCACAAGAAAACCAAAACTATTCCCCAGTGAAAAATGGTAGCAGAGGATGTGAGAAGGGATGTTATTCCTCTTCTTTATTGCTGCTCATCTAACAGAAGAAAAGCTGGAGAAAAGGAACTTGAACATTTGTAATGGGGAAAGAAAAAGACAACTCTGCCTTACCACGTAACAAGGGAAGAGTTAGAAAAGAAGGTGCATGACTAAAACAGGATCTCACTGCTTGCACATCTCTCTCTCAAGCCCTAGGACACAAAACCCTTGCTATAGGTGACTTCTTTTTTTTCAGTTTGCTCGACAGTTTCTTGCAAGGAAATAATTTTGTAATTGACTTAAGGCAAGGATTCCTTCTTAAAAAAAAAAAACAGAAAAAATCTTAATGCTTTGGTAATCTCTCTCTTAATCCTCTCTATACATATCATTGGAAAAAACTTCAAAAACTGATTAATCCAAAGATAATTACACTCAACTGTTCTCCAAAGAGGAATAAAAATGTATTGAAACTCAGCTAATATGCAACATCTTTCTTAAAGAAATAAAATACTGGAATATTCTTTCAAAATGCTTTTAGATGCATACATTGATAATGTCAGTAAAGTTCATGAATTTCACCTAAAAATCTCCAGTAGATTCCTTTCAAAATAAAGTTTTTCTTAATTTTATAGAGTTTCTGCACACATTTGAGATGAGTCCAAGAATCTACCAACACGTTTAATTATTTGTAATGTAGAAATGTTTAGATAGCATGCCTGTATCTGTGAGAAGGGAACAGACCTCACTGTTTTTACAGGAAAAATATGTAATATATTAGCCATAAATTAGCATGATACTTTGAGCAGTAACCATGAAAAAAATCAATCTTGATACAAAATTGGAATTATTCAGAAATATATTAGTTTTAGATCCTGACCTTCTGGCTATCACTGCAGCAGAATACAATTAATACTCTTCTGAGGCTCCCACAATGTAGAAAGAAGTTTTTTATGACTGATACATGAAACGATACAGAAGAATCCTTTGAAGTACTGCACAACAACAAAACATTGAAAAATAGTATCTCCCATGTTTGCACATAAATATTCTGCATAAGCAATGCCGAGCTAAACACACCACCAGGATAGATTTTCTTTACAGGTGGTGAATTTGGACAAACATTATTTGCCCTACATTAAAAAACATGACAGAATGGCAGAAGTTTGTTAACAAGGTAATGTTTTAGAATAAAAGTTTGTCTTTAGTGAGGACAGAGCGTATTTTAAAGCTTCATTAAAACACCAGTGTCAGAAAGGTAGGTGGAGTTCTGATAGTTATCCACCACTCGAGGTGGATCCTAGTGCACTGGGAGCTGGGGCCACGTTTCAGGGGTACGTAGGTATGTATCAATGCGGCTAAACATGCTGAGATTTTTATTTTTTTTTTTAAAGCCAAGGTATTTTAATTTCAATAACTGAATTACCCTATTGCCAAAAACCCAACAGAAAGTGATTAACAACTGCGAACGTGCACCTAGGTTCTGTGTAAGTATTTATGGACCACTATAGAATAATCAATCAACATACAACTCAAAAGAAATATTTGTAAAGTCTCTGGCTTAGTACTTGCAATCATTTACCTGAGTTAAAATGGGACCTTTTGCTATTTGGGTTAGAAAGGTGTGATTCACCAGGGCACTTGACTACCGCCTGGTTTACCTGGGATTCAGCAAACCCTCAGCAGCACCCTCCATGGCAAGGAGATGGGCCCCACCAACACCGGACCTGCTCACGGACAGCCCAGGCCAGGGAGTGCTCAGCTGCCCCGCTGGAGTGCTGCCACTTGTATTAAGAATTACATACTTGCTCTAACATGATTCAAACCTTCAAATCCTAGATAGCTGCACACTCCATAAGGTTAGAAATCCAGTGCCTGTGTGCCTCGCTTAGCCACTACATGAAAAAGCTTAAGAACATACTAGGCAAGAGAAACTAACTCTCCTATACATTACAGAAACCTCCAGCGAAAACATATTCATTGCTGTGATACTGACCATTGGTTTGCACCTGAAATTTCATTTTTCCTAATCCCTAAATAAGGAAGAACTAAAACTACAACGTTTTTAAATTTTATTTTTACTGAGCAAAGAAAGCACAATTCTTATAAAAACAGGTATTCATAAAAAACATAAATATTTCAATTTTCATAAAAGAATCGAGAAAAGAGAAATTACATACCACATTTTCTTAACACATTATGCCTCCAGTGACCTTCAGCTCTGATGCAAACTGGCACCACTCATTTTTTTAATTACTAACACAAAGCTCTGTATTAGTTAAAGAGCTTATCAGCTCTTCAATACTTCAAATACATTGTTAAAGGCAAAAATGTAAATGCCCTTCGTTTGTAACATTTGAAACACAAAAGGTGACAATTCTCATGATGGCACTGTTAAGAAATCAGCAGAAATAGCATAACGGTGGTTCTGAATTACCCCAGGACAGAAGCTGACATGTCCAAACCAGTCTGAGAGGGAAGGAGCTGGTTGCAAGATGCCCACCAGCACCGCACGTGAGTATAAAGACAAACATGCAAAGAAAGGCTCTGATGCACAAGGCGAAGGAGAAGCTTCACAAGGATGGGGCGTAACATGGAGAGGGCTCCTCAGGGCAGGTCCCCATGAGAGGGGAGCACAAAATGCTTTTGTTGGAGACAGCACGGCACGACTGCGCTTGAAAAGCAGCATGACGATGGGCATGGTAACAGGAGCTGCGCACAGGTAGAAACTGGCAGAAGAAGTGCTCTGTGGGATGACTCAGGCTAATTCCAAGAGAGAGCGTTATCCTCCACCGCTGTACCACGCAGCTCATGCACACAAGCCAATCCCACTGCAAAATCCCACTGTTCTAACCATAAAGGATGTATTTGGCCAATACACTCAGTCCTGGACTTGCTATACGATACACACCTAGTCTAAGTTACTAACCATTATCTAAAAACCAGAGAAATCTTTAATTTCCAAAACTCATAGATAACCCTTCAAGAAAAGATACTAAGACTGGATGACTGAGTAACTAATTTTCTCTAGAGTAGTTCCTAGCACCCTAAAGAAGTTGGATGTTTTTGTTAGATCCTTCAAAGAACTTCAAAACCCTGCCCACAGTCTAAAGCAGGGCGAGTAGAGGCTATGAAAGGTTGAAGGGCTTGCCCAAGGTCTGTAAACAGCAAAGACGAATCTCCGAGCTCCATCTCTCCTCCTGTTCTTCACTTACTCCACCATCATGAATCTGACTGATCCTGCACCAGAGCTTTATACCAGGGATCACAGAAATTATTCTAAAAGATTGTATATGGGAAAAATACATCAATCAAAAGTTCTGGCATGAATTCTAAATAATTTGATTTTAAGAAAATCAGAGTTTCAGTTCAATTCTCAGCTCCAGTTATATTCTCACGCCCCAAAATCAAGAAACTCATTTCAAAATAACCAAGAGGAATAAACGCTCTTTTCAGTAGAGCAGCAAATAGGGTAGATAAATATCTTCAAGATATGTCTTCGAGGTTTCTCATCTCATCTCTGCCTACAGCCCTCAAGTCTCAATCCTGACAACAGTCAATAGCTTTTATGAATAACCATGTTCTGGAAGAGATGCCGGACTACGTGGCTGGATAAACATGCAGATAAGATGGTAGCGAAATACAAGAAGTCAAACATCCATTCACCACACGTATCAGCCTGGGAGCTTGCAGTAATATTTATGCAGATAAGAAAAAAAGATCAAAAAGAAAGCTCTGCACGTGGTTTGGTTCTATTATATATTATAAGATTTTGGCTTTGTAAATATAAATCAAATACAAATGTACAGCACTGCCAAAGAAATAAATTATATTTGATATCTATACATTAATATATTCCAGTAAGCCAGACTAAGGAATAAATCTAGTCATAATTCAATCAAGAATCTGTACAGAACCATACTATCAGATTTCTACGGCATGTGAAGAACAAAACGAGTTTAAGCAATACAGTTCTTCAAATCCTATCAAAAGCAAAATGACTGCAAACTCCTAAAGCAATGTTACTAATTTATCATTGTTACAGCTTAAGAATGTAGCCACATAAATTGGTTCTCCTTCACACAGTATCTTTGAATTGCTCAGTCTGAAAAAAAAAATAAATCCAAAGCGTATCACAAAGAGACTGCACCTTTACAGCAAAGGAGGCAGCAGATGGTGAAACAAGAAATAATATAATGGCATGAAGAATTATATGCTTTTTGCATTGGAGTTCTTATTTATATCGTAAACACACAAATGTACAAAAAAACAGAGACACTCCATTTTTTTCTCTTCAAGGAAAAAAATCTGTTTGGTATAGGGTAACTAGTTGGAAGACACAGGGATTTTTTAGTAACTCTGAATGGGACTGAAGCAGACAGTCACAGCTAAAATGTAACCTGTACAACAAAATGCCGTCCTAACAATTTTGGGATGTTACAAGGTGCAGATCTGCTTTAATTACAAAGAGGGTAAAGACATTCAGAATCCTACACAACAGGCACATTATCACTAAGAAAATTTGTCTTTCCTGGATCTCATTCAGGAGGAGTAGTGGACTTCATCATTTTTTTCTCTTATAATCAAAAAAAGTCATATTTCTCTTCTACTCAGATATTTTTCTGCAAATCTTTATTTTCAAAAAAACAAGGAAAACATCAGGGGCATTTAATCTCCTTTGGATAATTCATTGATACAATTTTTCTATCCTTAATTCTATGGTGCCTCTAACACTCATGACCCGCTTGCTGCTGTTCTGCTCAGCCACAGTATCCGAGTACCTCTCTGGTGACTTCAGTTATTTTAGTCATTTTCCTACACCAAGAGCCTCTCCAGTTGTCCAACTGATTTGCTATAATTTTTTCTGGATTACAGGCCACCTCCCTGACATCCTCCCCATTCCTTGTTATATCTTGTTTCCTGCCATCATGGGAAAGGAACACGGGACGTTCCATCTGTGCTCTGCCTGATTTTCTTGGTGGTCCTTACCTCCTCTTTTAGCTCACTGTTTAGCAGCTTTAGCTATACAGGGGGTAGAGATATAGCAAAGGGTAAGAGAAGTCCTTCTTCTCAAGAGAGCAGCAAATTATGTCCTTTATCAACATCTCAAAAAGCCCAAAGATTTTCTAACAAGCAGTATCAACCAATAAACTACAAATATTTTTTTAAATCACTCCAAAACTATTATAAAATTTAGTGAATATAGTGAACAAGAAAATGCTAATTATGAGGAATAAGAAATAAACTGACTTCTGTTTTTAATTGGTCACAGCTAACAGCTAGAAGAAAGCAAACAACAGAAGTACACATTGGAAAGCATATTTTATTATTTAGAAGTGTTAACACTTTTTCGTGGGAGTGTCTTAGCTGCTGTTTCATGTAAGCTTCACAAGAAAATGTGAAAAATAATCACATCGTCTCCATGTATTCATTTTTCTTTAAATCATGCTATTTCTAACTAGTTACAATCCTAGAGAAGCAAGTTGTCTTCTCAATATATTTTTTTTAATTGTTTTTCTTTAGAAGAGGAAAAGTCAGTGCAAAATCTGTGCACCTATTTTTTGAGAAAGAATTACAAAAGACTGCCTGACCTGATAAGCACTCTGGAAGAAACCGCTGAAAGTCAGAGAAACAGAAAAGCTGCTCTGCAGGAAGATTGCACTATCTTGGTACTAAGGCTCCTGCCTCATGTGCCACTCCGATCTGCTTTAAGCAGAAATGACAACGCCTGGCCAGCTGCTGACAGCCAGCTTCAACAGTACAGCAAATAAATTTGTTTAAGAAGGTCTGTCCTGCAGGTGTGTCCAAGTTCAATTCCTGGCAGTGCTACAGACTTGCTGTGACACCCAGAAATTTCTTAACCTCCATTAAAAAAAGATATCTATGTTCTTTAACAGTTCATAAAATGTCTTCATTTTTGTAAAATAGAAAAAAAAACAACATACACTTTCTGACAATAATACTCTCTCATCATTCTTGAAAGATGGGTATTCAGATTCAATGAGTGAACACTGAAGAAGCCATTCTGTTTAATTACACTCAAGAAAGAAATCCAAGAGGGTGTTTCCAAGTGCAGGGCTCATGTTCTGTACCACAAGCAATCTCTGTGCTCAGGTTTGAAACCCAACAACTTCTGTAAGAACAACAATATCCAGTTCTAAAAAGTTGCAAAGGCAGTTCCAGATTTTACCGTAGTGAACGCCTCAGCTCGCTGATGACAACAGAACTTCTGATGTCACGGTCAAAAAGTAAAGAATGGGCTAAGTGCAAATGTAAATGGAAATACCTGCCAGTCTTCCCAGAGAAGAGACATGCACTCTGAATGAAGAAATAGTAGTAGAGTACCGGTAAGAGAACTGCTAGCAAGATTTGTTGTCTCTTGGTGAAGATTTTAAGGAAGATTTTTCTCTTGAGGAATATGATGCTACTTCTCATGACATTCTTTCACAACTTATTAGCAGTTTCTCAATTGCAAAATAACATTCATTTAGTGACTACGTACAAAATTTGCTACCTTTACTGTAGTACTCTCTCTAATCCAAAAATCATAGTAGCAAGCATTTTTGATGATTTCTATGGCTTAAGCACAACTTCATTCCCTGCTACCACAGGAGTACCATCAAGTTGAAGTTGTAGCCATTTTTATAGCCATTAAGCAATTTAGCGTACTAAATCTGCTTGCCTTTCACTTTTGCACTTGCCTTCATTTTTATCAAAACCACCTTCTCTCTACCCATTGCACCCACAAAAATAACATGCATTATTTCTTATTCCTAATTTTCTATTCTTCTAGTGCTAAAAGTATTTGCATTTTATCTTCAGCTGCTTCTGGTCTTAGAAGCAGACCCATCCTCAGAATAAAATGGAAGTGTTTGCCTTAGCAACTGTTCCCTTCTAATTTACACTCCAAATGCCTCCTAATATAGCAAAGTGCTGATATTGCTATTTTACTGGGAGGAAATCATGCCACAGAGAAGAACATTTGAAATCTGTTACGAGCACGGAAGTGAGACAGCATGACTGGCAAATCGTTTCAGAAACCTGATGAGTTATTCTCACCTGCGCCATGCAGAGCAGCTGAAGCCAGTGGTGGCTGGTGCACCGCTCCTGAACCACCTCTGGCTCAGAATAGCTCAGGCGTGGGTCCCACGAGGCTGCCAGGCAGTATCTGGCAGCTGGGCCATGCTGATGCTGCGGTGGCTGAATAAATTAAAATTATTGGATCTGGAAGAAACAAGTCAACCAGGGTTGCTGAAGTGAACATCACCCCAGCACTCAATGCAGAGGCAAGTCCCAATCTGCATTTCAGGGGCCCTCAGCTCTCCAAAGCATATGGTATGGGGGTTTTGTCTCTTATTCCTGTAACAATTTTGGTGTGTAATCCATAGGGTAAGTTTGGCCTCACTTGCCCTATACAGTCAACACTGAAAAGCAGCCATGACACGACATGCATCTAATATAGATATCATGACAGGTTTTTCCATCTGAAATCCTAATGCTTACAAACTACTGCCTAACCTCCAACCTGCATTTACTCAGACTGGCTGTATACTGTCATCCTCACGCCAGTATCGGTCTGTGGCTTAAGTGGCTTTTTACTCTCTTCCATAGTCACCTCTTTCTAGACACATTTATAGAGATCATAAGAACCGTAAGGACTAATCAAAAACACATTTACTGAATTCCTGGAGTATGACATGGAGCTACTTAAATGCATGGGATACTCGTGAGCTAAAGACGGAGAAGGTAACACAGGTAACAGCACAGTTCCAACCTCTCTGTTGGAACACTGGAGTAAACATCTAATTCACAACAAATCTGAATCCTTGCTAATTAATATAAGCAGACTGTAAATAAGAGTAATAAAGATTAGATATTTTTACTTACTCAGCAAACAGCCCTTCAAGTTTCAACTACTTACCTTCCCATCTAACATACCTGTAAGGCCCACAAATACTGGTTCTTTCTCTAAATCAAGCTCTGACTAGAATGACTTGAGTACGCTATAAGGAGTCTCAAGAATATTTCAATTTGAAGACAACATGAATATTCTAGGTCTTCCCTGGGGAGCCTTTTTGTTGTGCCCAAGAGAAGGAACCATAAGGAGAAATGTGTCCTAAGCTTGGGGACTCTCATAGTAATTGCTGGCAAACTGAATCCCTGGAGTGAATGGTCTCAAGCCTTTGGGATCAGGAACAAACCTCAGCACAGCAAGCTATAGGAATTAATTTAAGGGAGACAGACCACATCTCTATCTTCCCGCCTGAACAGTTTATTGTAATCTACTCTAAGTGATGGGGTAGAGGAAAGTAAACAAGCTGGGCCAAGAGCTCCCGTAGTGTCTACAGCACACACGTCCAACATAGAGTCATAAAATGGCTTGGGTTGGAAGTGACCTTA
>Ga0181612_160487_pt1 | contig 17425 bp, 7 predicted proteins | sample HoacroProtozoa21_FD_119630 | JGI IMG/M metagenome (GOLD analysis project Ga0181612, IMG submission 119630) | Hoatzin crop microbial communities from Cojedes, Venezuel. Combined Assembly of Gp0051906, Gp0051904, Gp0051908 | reverse complement strand
CTGTTAGTAACTTACACGTGAGAGGAAGTGAAACCCAATGCTGTAACTGCCAATTATTTCTTCATTCGTTTACCCTGCTCTCAGTTCCCCGCATGCTTCCTCCTCTTCCTCTCCATTCAAATGAAAAGGTACTTCTAGGTCCAGGCCTGGTATCTGTAACAATCAAAAATGTGCCTGCTCTCGAGGGATCAAGAATTAATTGTGGGTGACATTGAAAGTGACACCCTTCCTGGAGTCTCAGACAGACTCCATTGCTTTTTTTGGTGGAATTGTGTCTGCGAGAAAAGAAAACTGATCCTCGCTGGTTTCTAGTTCGTAGTTTCCTTTCCACTGCGTCACGGCAGCATGGGGGCTTTTGGTTGTTTTTGTACTTTCTTCTTCCTCTGTAACATCTGTCTGGCCATGAAAGCCTTTTCAGGGCATTCCATCGGTGTGGCTGTATTTCAGGGATCACACCTTTTACCGTGTTCTCGGCTGAGAAGCCTCGTCCCAAGGTCCGTAACTCGCTAGACTTGCAATTCCCGGTAGCGGAAGCTTTGGCCTAAGCGCATTCACTCTGCAGCCCAGCGGTCACTCGTAAATCGACGGCTGCCTAAAACTTTTCCCTAATAGCTCAACCTGGAAACCGTTAAGAACGTGCAGGATGAGGTTCCTGATGGATTTTAGCATGGGTCTTCCCCTAGTTCCCCTGTTCGCTGCTGCATGCTTCTACCTGCCTTTTAAGCTACTTATTTTCACCGCAGAATGTGGATAGCTTTGGCCGTTGCACAGAACCTAACTTGTTTTGAAAATGTTTTTCCTATATTTAGCATAATATACGTAGCGGTATTTTCTTTCCTAGACCCGTATCTATGTCATTCTATTTTACACATAAGCCTTATATTGTGATACGTTATTTCATAGTACAAACACCTGTTCTGCAAAATTGTTCTTATAAAAGGAATTATAAAGCTTTTTCCTTTTAGCTGCTAAAAGGGCGTTATAACATTTTATTTGTGATATATGTTAACTTGTTAATCAGAATTGCTATACTTTACATTGGTTTATTTTATTTCAGCCAAAATTAGGAGACTTTATGACATAGCGAATGTTCTCAGCAGCCTTGAGCTTATCGAGAAAGTTCACGTTACAGAGGAGAGAGGGAGAAAACCAGCATTCAAATGGACAGGACCTGAGGTCTTGTCAGATATTCACGGTAGGTGTATGTGTTATTTCCTCTTGTTCTGCTGATGATTTTGATTGCTTGTTTTCTCTGCTAGAAATTTTTTAACCAAAAGCCAGTAGACTAAGCAGAAAGTCTTGGCTAGTCACATCACCGTCCTTGGTCCTTGACAGCACAGCGCACCAGTATGCATTTCCACATAGCAGATGTACTCATACTGGGACTCTTGCATTTCCATTTTTGTTGCTGCTTGTACTTCAATAATTATAAGCCAGGCTCAAATAACTGCTTTTAATTACTGAATCTGCATATGATGTGTATTTACTTTCTGGGTTTTCTTCTCCTTTTTAGATACAAAACTTGAAAAACCTTCTACGCCCTGCCCCCCACCTCTTTCAGAATCCATCCCTTCCAAAGAGCAGTGTTCAAAAAACCTTTTTCCTTCAAGAGGAAAGCAAAACTTCACTCGGCACCCATCTCTAATAAAGTTAGTTAAAAGTATAGAAAGCGACAGAAGAAAGATCCAGTCTGCTCCGACCAGTCCAGTTAAAATAAGTGCAAGTACGTATCTGTTTTTGAAGTTTGTTTTCAACTCGGCTGTAACCTTGCATGAAACAGTCAGGCTTGCCGTCCCCTCGTAGCAGATGCGGATGCGTGGGTATGCCTGCTTACCACAACACATCGTAAGAACTGTCAAAAATAGACGAGAGGGGGAAAGTATAGGTTGCCTATAAATCTGAGGCCTTCCAAGATCGGTAGTGAAAACAAAGCTAAGCTGACCTGTGTTCGGTGCGTAAGCTCTGCAATTAGTAGAAGCTCTTTCCAGTTTGGTGGAGCGAATCCAGTCACAGCTTGCACAGTTGCAGCAAAGTAAATATAATCATTGAGATCTGGGCCAAATTCAGCACCACGTGGGGAACTCGAGCCTCCTCTCTCACACCAAATACACGAGGAGTGGCGTATTACTGTTCTGGGTTTAAGAAGAATATTGAATCCCTTTTTTACATATCACTGTGTTGACTTTGTGTGATGTCTTTCTGGCCTCAAACCTTCTGTTTGTGTAGTGTAGCTGATTGTCTGGATATTGTCTCTTTCTTTGTGAACTCCTCTAACCCTGGTTTGTTGAGGAAACTGTGCTTTGGATCTTACTATCTAAGCAGTTCCATATTCCATAAAATTGCCAGAAAATTACCTATCAATGTTCATGTTCTTGTTAGTATCCTCTTTTGGAGGGGAAAAAAATGGAGCTCAAGCTTTAAGATTTGTTTGATGTACGCTGCTATCCAACCGATCAAACGAAGCCCGGGCTGTGGGCTGAGGAGAACACGGAGTCTTAGCGTCTTCTCGCTAAATGCGTGTGCCGCATTCAACAGCAGTCTCCTCAAGACAAAATCCAGCTTCTACGTTTGATGTGCTAACAGTTTTGTTTTGTTTCCCCCCTCCAACCAGCTACTGAACAAAGTTTATCAGCTTTCCCTGGTAAAACGGCTCAGGTTCCAGCAATCTCCAGACATCAGCTGGAAGGACAATCCAAGTAAGTTTGCACAAGCGCTAAGGTGAGAAGCGTTGTTTCAGCACTGGCCATGAAGTTAAAGCTGTGCTCTGGTTGAGCTGGGCAATAGTCTGCAAAAACCAGTAACGCCTGATACCGCAGGCTATTTTTTTTTACTTATCATTTTCTGTTTAGTGGATTGAGAAGTACAAGTTAACGTTAAGTCTTTGTGTTGCAGAAAATAATTTGTCAGGGCATTCATTTCTGTACAAAGGCATTAAAATACGTTTGGGCTTGTTTGCTTATTTGTTTTGGCCTTTTTTTTTAAGGAAAGCCCAAGAGATGAAATTGCCGAGATCTGCTTTGGAATGTCATTTGTCCTCGCCTGAGGCGGTCGCCAAGCCCGAAGCCCCTCGTGCAGCAGCAGCCTCTCAGCCGCCGCTTGGTGTCTGTCCTCCGAGCCACAGTCCCGTCCCACCAGCGATCCTACCTCATCCTCATTCCGGTGTTTCCTATGCAATATATCTGCACCCTTCCCAGGCCCCCACTGTGCCAACATACAGCCCAAGTTTCATGTTGCAGCCTCTACCGTGTGCTAATGTAACTGGAATTAAGAGTACTAATCCAAGCGTATTAAATAAAGTAACCACTGAGGAAGGGGACAGTCACATAGCGACAGATGATCCAACAAAATCCTTGACAGCTAAAGAAAGACCACCTCTAAAATCAGAAGCTTCATCACAGAGGTGCCTTAAAAGATCGCAAGCGTTACAAGAGAATAATTTGATTAAAAGGTTTAGAAGTGACGAGGAAAGCCTTGATACTTCTCTGGTAAGTTAAATTATTTTTTAAATGCCATTTTATAGCTTAATGATGTTGCCACCTCCTCATTTTCAAAGCGATGTAGGAGCCTACTGGGTGTCAAATTTGTAAATAAATTGTAAAGAAGCCTGCCAGGGGAGTAACCTTGTAAACACTGAAGCATTTGCCTTACTTCAAGAGCATTTGTGCTGCAGACTTGCAGAACCTTTGCTGTATGAAACAAGATTTTGTGTTGGTGTTTTGGAGCACCAGTTCTTATTGCATAATGTTGGTGGCATTTGCAAGCATGAGGCAGAAGATACAGTACACAATAGAACACTTACCTTTGCAAAGCCAACCTGGGATCAGGCTGTATTTTTCTGCTTGTTCCCCTCTTCCCCCTCCAAATATTTATTTCCAAGAAGATGTGTCAGAACGTACAGCTGTCAGTCAAAACAAAACCACTCCCGAAACATTATTTCTAGACTTACCTATTTATACAATGGTTCTGGAGTAGCTGAGGCTGCTCATCTGGCTGGCATTCATCCTTGGCTTTAGAGGTGGTAGGAGGGAAAGCGGACACATAAAAGGTGCTGGGCAGGGAATGGCTGAAAATCCTGACACGTTTGAAACGTTTCTGTCCAGTGTTGTACATTGTTAATACGTTGGGTTGTTGTAGGCATCATAATACAGCACGTGAGGAGGAGGTTTGGATACCCTTGATGGATACGGAGAAACTGGGTCTGGATTGCTTTCAGCTCCTCAGCTCCCGAATGTTTCAGTGCCTCTGTAAATTACAGGGCTGCTTTAAATGGTCCTTGCCAAAACAGTCGTGAAATGTCATCAGTGTGTTGTGACAATGTGCGGTGCCAAACACCCACCTGCTGTGAAGGAGCAAGAGGCAACAACATGGAGAACACTGTTGTCTTACTGACTAGACATTTTTATAGCGCAAACTAAGGAGTCAGAAAGGAGAAAGCTTGCCTTCCTCATTTTTAAAATGTACAAATATCATTGTAGACCTGTAATTGAGAATGTTAAGTCTTACAATGTCTGCCTTTGGTTTTGTACTTTTTTAAAAGGGAGAATCTATTAAAAATGAACGACCACCTTCCAATAGCTCACAAGTGAATCACGAAATGGACACTTTCCAGGAAGAGAGGCACAGCAAACCAGAAATATTAGATCAAAACATGGCAAGCCGCTACGACCAATGCAAAAGAGAAGATATGCCAGGAGATGAGGACAAAACCAAAACTAAACAAGGCATACCTGTAGCGTTTGCCATTCCTGCTCATGAGGTGAGCTTTGTCAGACACCACAGCACATCTTGCCGGGGGAAGACACCACTTGGAGTCATAGAATCATAGGTTGGAGATGACCTCTAAGATCATCAAGTGCCACTGTCACCCCAACACCACCATGCCTACTTTGCAAAAAGTCTTTGCAAAAGAAACAAAACTATAATGAACTCCACATATATAGGTTGTCTTTGGTTGGATTATTTTTAGTGTGCTTTTAAATCCTTATTTTGTAGGAATCTAGGACTTCAGTTTCTGCATTAAGTACACAAATAAGAGGACACAAAGTGGCTTTCAGGCTTCAACTGGAATGATGATCACAACTGAGTAGATGGAGGCGATGTTGAGATCCCTTACATCCCCAGTCCTTTGTGTATATTTAGTCTCAAATACTTTGATTTACAACTGAATCACATGAAACACTCTTAATCAGTAACGTTTGGCATTCTGCAGTTAAGAGTTACTACTTCAGAGAACCTGAACAATGAACAGTTCTGTTGATAAAAACAGAACTTGTAAATGCAAAGGGATTGTCTTCCAATATTTGTCTTATGAAAAGTACAATCCAAGAATGAGGTGACATGATGATTACCGGGTCCAGATGTTTCTTCTGGGAGAAAAAAAAAAAATAGTATGCAGTATCGGGATTTCTCTTTCATCTAGTCTAATTGTACTGTGTTAATCCAGTTCCTCACTGAGGATATCAGCGGGAAAGGGAGCCGGCTGACTTTTGCACAGTAGGGTGGTCTTACTTTAAAGAGCACATCCTTGAGTCAGTTCTGTCTAATTTCAGACAGAAGGCAGTACAGGCATGGAATATATGATCCTGGGGATACGAGAAAGAATAAGAATGAGGAAAGGGGGATGCAGCTTTGGAGAAAAACTCATTTTTTTTTTTATTACATGTCTGGGGTAAAGGTGTATTGTCTTTTTCTTTTCCAGACTTTTTTCCCATCTGGCTATCTTATTGCTCTGACTCAGTGCACCAATGGCAACAAGGCAGGCTTTTCTGATAAAGAGAAAGCTGGGATATGTTCATTACAGCACACTACCTACAGCTCGCCCATTGCCGGTGAGTGTTAGATAAAATAGGCATACCGATGTCTGGCTTCAAGGACCGTGGGCCGGAATCATCCTGCTGAGGTAACGCAGTCGCAGCACAATGGCTTGAGTCTCAATTTTTAATCCCCTTCAACACTTGATTTTTCTGTTTCAGGTGTCATTCCAGTGACAGCATCTGAACTGAAAGCGGTTAACATCCCTGCTTTTCATATCACACCCTTGAATATAATGCTGTCACCAACTTCTATAGCTGCCGCGCCTGTACTGAGCAACCCCTGTCTCAACTCAAGCAATACCAGTTCCGCCCCAAATCCCAGTTCTTCAGTTCTGAACTTTACACTGCAACACATAGGACTAATACCTGCTGGTGTGCAAGTTCCTGCAAACCCTCCTCTTCAGCATGTGCCAGTCCCTTCACAACCAGAAAACGTTAGCCAGGGCTCAGGAAACGCGAGCTTGCACGAGGAGAAGGTGAGTAAAAGTATATTGTGACCTCTTGACTGTGGTGGGTTGAGCTGGAAGCAATTCCTTTACAGCAGGAAAACACTTTTCTGATCTTTATGAATCAGCACTGCCCGAAAAGAGCTGGCAGGGAAGGCCTCCATAAGTACCATGTAATTGAGAGGTTAGAAAGGAAGAACAAGAACCTTATTTGTAGCAGATGTGGAGACAGCTGCAAGATGACGAGATGTGGAGAGAACTGTTTGAGAGGGAGGATTTTGTGCAGATCTGAGAGGACACTTACTAACAAACCATCCATTGGTTACTTTATCTTTCCTCCTTGTTACTTTCCTAAGCCCTCGAGTTCCTGCATGTAATGGTAGCTTTTTTTTAATACGATACGTTTTTAGAGGATTTTAAAAGATTTTTTTTCCATGGGAAGTTTTTCTGTGTATTTTGTGCAATATTGTATTGCCTAAGATCTGTATTAAAAATGGAGTTAGGAGGGGATTAGAGAAACCTTTTTTTTTTTTTTGGTAGATAAGGAATACAGGTATATTCTTCTTAGTAAAAAGTTGTTGTTATTAAATTTCAGGAAAAAGAGTTTGCTAACACACTGCAGAAATGTAAAACTAGAGTTCATGTGTTTTTTTTTCTTTCCCCTTAAATAAAAGTAACTTTCTCTCTTCCCTTTAGCCTTCTGTTCCAAAGGAACCCCAACAGCCCCAGACAGTTACAGAAAACTTTTTCCACACACCAGGAGGGCCAAACACAGTATCTTCAGTGTCTGCAAATCCAGATGGTACCGACAGAATCTCTCAAGGAACTCTGTATATTCCTCAACGAAAACTTGAAGTGTCAAAAGACTAATTTTGGGATACCGAATTGCTGAATGTGTTAGCAGGTGTAATTACCGGTAACACACTGCACACGTCTTGGATTGTGTGATGGACAATGTGTGGTTTGGACACGTATTGGCAAGACCTCAGTACTGGAATAGCCTGAATTAATGCTTTGGAATTAAAACTGGCTCTAAATAAGAAAGTTAATGTCTAATAATTTTTTCCCAAAGGCTTACCTGAAGTATTATAGTAACAAAGTTATGTATGTAGTGGGTTTTTTTTGTGTTGCTTTTCTGCTATGCAAAGTAAGCTGAAATTTTCTTTGTACAGGAAGGTACAGTCTATCAGTCAGTACATATTTTGCACAAAAAAAAGTACTGTGAGTGTGTACATATTTTATGTCTTAACAAAAAGGCCATAGTTAAAATGTCTTGCTCCTGTGTTCAGTAAATGCTCTTTTGTAAAGTTCGTAAAAAAGAAAAAATCCAACAAAAAATGAATTCTTAATCAAGTTTTATATAAGTTAAGAATTATTTATACTGTATTTTTAAATTGATTTGTTCAGATTAAACTTACATCGAACTCAAAGTTTGACTTTTTGTTTGTTTGTTTAAATTAAATTAGCTAAGTAACACATTGTATATTCACTGGCATCTCTTCATTCTTTTTTTGTCAGACACGGGTGTCTGTCTTCTGAAGAACGGGAAGACGGTATTTCATTAGAAAGGGATGTTAGTAACTCAGTCTGACTTCCAAACTCTCACTAGAGATTACATGTCCTAATAACATCAATTAGAGGAAAATACAGTTATATAGTTTGGAATTCATAGTACCCTTATCACCTTAGAGTATGCTGCTGTCCAGACACCACAGAACGGAGAAGTTACATGGCTTGGGCCTCGAGCTAAACAATCGTAGTGAGATCTGAAGATGTACACTCATTACCTGGCCTCTCTAGTAACCTCAGAGCTGGAGCCAGGTGCCTGCCACGCTATACGCACTATAGGTCCTCTTGTCACTAAGAGGAAGTTTCCAGAACATCTGACCTGAAGTTCTGTAACCACCTAAAATGGCTTGCGCCAGAAATCCCACGTGCACTTAGTGAAGCACTGGCTATTCGACGTTGCAAACAACACAAGGTCTGGCTTCTGGAAGGAGGGAGCCCCATGTCCCTTGGATCCACCCACACCCTGCAGAGGCCCCATGGTTTTGTCTCTGCTTTCTAGCCAAGATCCATGTCAGCTTCCAACTGTTGTTCCTCCCCCCTGGCAATTTCACATCAAACCGGTTAAGTTAAACCAAATGAACTTAAATACCTCTGGCAGGGTCTCCTACACTGAAGGAAAAAAGATGAAGCCTCCTTATAGAGCTCACACTTGGAGGACAAAAGTAAAATATAGCGTTATCTGCCTTCCCCGGTGAAGTGTCCCTGGCTGTCTAAATTAGGACAGGAGAAATTCTAGTGAAGCCCACGATTCAGGTTTGGACTGGGTAAAAAAAAAACAAAACAGTTAAAGCAGCTAACACAGTAAAACTAACTGGCTTGCTCTTTAAAAATGCAAAATTATAATACAAAATACACCTGACAGAATAGGATCGCTATTGAAATACTCCTACATGAGGGGGAGAGAAGAATAAAAGCTGGAAAATGGAGGAATTCTCACTGCAGCAGTGAGTACATTTTTCTTCTGTGGTAATAGATTGATCTTCCTTACACGTGCTATCAATTTAATTCTAGAAGCAGAAAGGCAATGACTTACAGAAACTTGCGTTGCTCAAAGGAAACAAACTACAAACCTTTCCTGTTTGGGCACCGCAGTCGACAGAATGAGAAACCACAGTACCGAGGCTTGGAGCAATGGTCTCCTCACACACCGTGCTCTGTTCTGAAAAAGCTGAACGTGTATTCTGACTTGCTGCCTAGCGTCCCTTGGCTCCTGGCAAAACACAGTTGCTCGCTTTTTCATGCAGGCTTTGTAACACCTGGCTCTTTACTTTGTTCTTGTTTGTTGTGCAGGCTGAAAAGCTACCGCTTCTCTGCTCAGAGCATCCTGCTGCTCCCTACCAGACTTGTGTTTTGCCCTGACTAGCTGAGCTCCACTGCTTTCTCCACCTGCCTCACCCACCCTCAGACCTGACCCGAGTACCCGACGTGCTCTGCTGCCAAGCTCCAGGAAAGTCCCTCTGATCCTTGGGCTCGCTTCGCTTCTGATACGCTGCGTTCCAGTTCTCCAAGCAGGGCTCTTTAATCCCTACCTTTGATTTACAGAAAACACTACGTTCCCGCTCCACCGGGAATATAAAACCTCATGCATGTGTATGCTCCAGTCGCGTATTTCAGGTCTGCTCTTCCAGTCTCAGGTCCCGATAGTGGACCAGGGATTATACGAAATGCCAACTAACAGATATGGGTCTGAGTGCTCCTCTGAGCTGTAAAGAGCTTCCCAACAAGACTGGCTTCCGCACAGGGGCACAGAGTATCGGCGTAGCACAGCAGTACAGAGATGAAGCAACACCCAACACCAGGAAACTAAAGGCTGTTCCCTGCCTTTGCCCCTTAAACTCTCTGACAAACTTCAAGGGAAAATACTTAGGGATATTTTGGGGGAAAAAAGTCTTTCTCCACAGATTTCCCTGCAGTTGGTTATGGTGCAAATCAATCCAAGCACATGATCTACACAACGTGAGCGAGGATCAATGCAGATTCAGTTCCCTCAAATGTCAAGGGTCCTAACTCACAAATCACCAAGGATGCAAACACAAAGCAGTTACAAGCTCCTTAGCGCTTCCCCATACTCCAACAGCGAGCTCAGTCCTGCCCCAACCCCTCCTCTCTGCCACCTTAGAAGAAGCGTGCGTACCACGTACATTGCACCGCCACCACTGCGTTGAGCCTCACCTGACACAGGCAGAGCAGTTCCGTTAACTGTCCTGGGAGAATGACCAAGAAGAGATGGAGTCCAGCTCTCCTGCTTAGGTAAAATAGTCCTCCAACTTTACATCACAGACCTGTCTCCGCATTATAAATTCTTTGCTGGACTCAACTGCTGATGGAGCTACAGGCTCCCACGAGTTTTCAGACTAGCCTCAGTGAACAGACCCCTAAAATCCTGAAGTCTGACATGGATTTGGCATCCAAATTCCTTGTGTTCCTATCAAAGTCCCAGAGCTGCAGCTCTCAGCTTCAGACTTGCGGTGTTTAACCCCTAGGCTGTAAGGGCTTGGCCCGGTCACACACAGCAAAGTCCACGATACCGAACAAAGTTTCTACTTCAGACATCCCTTTAGGAAATGAGAATTATCTTCTAAATCTTAAAGCACTTAAAATAAAACCCTGTGAAAAGTCAGCTCTGAGTGGTTCATACCTTAGTCTCCGTTTCTTTAATATGTCTGCAGCATCATCCATTTGCAACGGGCTCAGTGAGGCACAGCAAATATAACTGCAATGACCTGACATGCTGAACATTATACATATTAACTAGCCATCTTAATGCCCCAAACCAGTAAAAAATTAAAGATTAGAGTGAAAAGCCTAATTCTCTCTACCCTAAAAGGCAAACCAGTTGTATCAAATCACGAACTGCTGAATGAAATTCTATTTGGTATGAAACTGGTGAGTTCCAGAGGTCCTCCTACAAACAGGCTTTGATTTTTTTTTTTTAATAATTATTTTGGTAATTTAGTTTTGGCATTTATGACTAAATTCTCATTTCAGGAATCCTTATTTTATGATTCACACTTAAGCAACGCAGTAGCAACTACGAAACTTTCATCCTTATTTCTGACCCATTAGACTGCCTTTAGGAATGCCCTCTAGGTGTAATCTGAGGGGCTGCATTGTTGTCCACCTACTCACAAGTAGACATCAGGGAACAAAATGCCAGGCTTTTGTCAGAGGTTATTTTCAGCTTGATGATAGCAACAGCATTGCTCAGATCCCTGAAGCCCTCTCTCACTCCACTCCCCTCCCCTCCCAGCTTTTATAGGGCCGACAGCGGTAGCCACTGCATTTAAAGAGCGCAGGAGTCCCTCACGTTCAAACCCTTCCAGGCTGAAGGAGACAGGGAGAAACACCAAGCGACGCCAGTAAGTAGAGCGTATCGGGTTCTGCCAAGACTGTCTGCTACAACGGTTTGGGTATTGGATTTTTTTTTTTCTAGCAGGTGGTAGAAACAGCTTGTTGCTTGATAAAGGAAAATGTGTAGGTACAGTACAGAAACACAAGTCCTAGAGAGCCGAGAGCAGTGTTCTAGGTTTGGAGCAGCCAACTGAGAAGAGAGATTCTTCTGGGCTTCTCAGCCTGTGGAGCAGATACCGGTGTTACAAGCATGGGGTGGTGGAGCTCCTCATTAATGAGACGTGTTTTGGCTACACACAAGACTGGGTAACAGAAGTTTCAGAAGCTTTAAAAAATTTTTTAGAAAGCTACAGAATTATGTTTCCCACATATAGTTTGTACATACATTTTTTTAAAGCATACAAATTTATATGCTTTCATAATTTCTCAGATAAAAGTATTCTAGAAGAAAACCCCACCAAACCAAAACCCCCCAAAAAACCCCAAACCTCAAAATGTTTAATTTGACCAATTTGTTTTATATCAAAAGAGAAGAAAAATTCTATGCAGACTTGACAGAAAATGGCTAGGTAAGAATGCAGAATGAAAGGATTCACACGTCCATCACTCAAGCATTAAAAGACAGCACGGTTGGTCAAGGCTTCAGAAAAGCCCCAATACTTTAAAAGAGAAAAAATGTACTTTGAAAAGTTTTCTACCTAAAGGCAAAATGATTTCAAAGATTAAAGCCTTGTATGCACCTAAAATAATTCTGTGTCTGATCTCAATCACCGTAGCACCGTTTCACAGTCCATAAGAGTTTTGCTAGGCACTTAAAAGACTTCTTGCATGGATAAGGATTTAGAGCAGGATCTTGTGGGAGAAAAAGTGACAGTTCATAGCCCCGGATTAGGTCTGGAGAAAGGAACGGGGCATTTGTACAGCACGATGCAGCTTCCCACAGCCACACGAATCAAACCGAATTCTGTGTGTATGTGCAAGCATGCGTGGGGAGGAGTGTTGCGTTTTTAAGCCAGAACTAAGTACCTTTTTCTAGTGGTGGGGTATCTTATTTTTTGGAGATGCAATCTCAAATTTCTGCAAAAGTGTGGATCAAGGAAGTTTTAAAAGAAGTGGCATTAGTATGCTAGAAAATAATTGGTAATTAGAAGGACACAAAGATGAAAGCAAAGGACTCTGACCCAGGACCCTGGGTTTTTCTGTGAGCTTCGCACATCACGTGCTTCATATCAAATCACTTAAAATCTTTTGTTTCAAAAGGGCTTGTTTAACTTAAGAGTGACCAGTGTCAATGGAAAAATCAGTATTTACTTTCCTGTGTCAGTGTGGAAATTCCCATCCCTTGATGTCTAGGTGTTGGTTTATTACAGAAATAAAGGTAAAACGCTAGTCATCATGAGACCGTGGTGGAGGCTAAATGTATGACACTAATTAATAAACTTAAAATTTACCTTTATCAGTAGTCCATTGAACGCATCGGAATATAAGAAATATGATTATAAACACAAAACAGTATTGCATCTTTGGTTAAATGAGTTCGCTCTTCAAATGCAAACATTTTCTCTGTTGTGATTCTGTTCCGCTAAGAGAGAACGCTTTTTGTCCAAATGCAGTCCGTGGCAGGAACACCTTCAGGCTTTTTGAGCTGCAGTGTCAGGAACTGTGTTTTACCCTGCAGACATGTCAAGGTAAAACATAGCATAGTGAGTGATAGTTGCAGAGAAAAACTCTAGCAGCATTTTACTGCTGATTTTACAGAGGAAGCTCTATCTTGTTAACCCTACGGGTGGTGAGGTGAGCAGCACTAAGGACGGTCGAATGAGTCACCGGTGGTCACAGGACAGGTCAGCAGCGGAGCCGTGATTAGATACCGGAATGAGGTCCTGCCTGCGCTGGCATTTCCCACAGGCTTCAGCTGGGAAAAGAATCTCAAATGCAGCCTTGACACTTGGCACACACAGTGACTTCATTTGATATTATTACTGTCTATTTATTAGGTAAGGAATGAGTATTACTATACTTTTAACTGAGTCTAGACCGGATAGCTGGGACTAAAACAGAGAGATGCAAGGCATATCCTATCCAACGGTCCTGGTTCAGCATTGCTACCACCCGTCCTACCAGTGGTCACGAAGTCGGATGTCTCCCACTCTGCTGGCCCCCCATAAAGCCATCCCATACCACATGTGGCACCCCGAGATAACCCTCCCCATACGTGACTTCTGCAGTCCACTCAGATATGACTTCAGCTCTAGACTACCAAACATGTAAGCATTTGGAAAGGAAAACCTCATGTTTAGCAAGGAAACACCAGAATTACCCTCAACATATTTTCCACCTGCACTGCGCTGTCTAGCACTAGCGCTGCCTGTTGTTCCTCTACACAACTTCGTTGGGCCAGTACTGCATCCACTTCCCATTTAGATCAATGGATCCAAATATATTTGTGGATCATATTCTTACCAACAGCACTCTGATTAGAGCGAGACACGCTCCGTGACAGTTACGTGACACCCAGAGTTGTATGGCATGACCAACAGCCCAACAGAAGATGGCTCACATTTTTTCATGCCTGTGCAGGGCACAGAAACACTTCAAAGGCTTCCTTGCTCCAAGGCTGGCCTATATAGTCGTGTTACAAGCTCTAAATAACGAGAAGCACGTATCCTTGGCTGCACATCTAATGTGTATAAATTCTACTCCATATAGTAGCTGCATTTTGAAGCAGAGCGGTACAAGCTGCTGAGTACTATTAGAGCCAGTCCAAGGACACTCCTCCAGCTTAACAGTACCGTGAGTGCCTGCCAACACGCCACAGCACGAAGGCTCAGAACTTTCTCTGCCACATACTCGATACATTTAGAATGGTTCCATTCTACTTCCCACTAAATCACCAAAATATAACCAGTCCCGCGTGGTTAGCAGTCGCTGCAAGTTAACCAGGTTAAGACAACAAAGTTTGGGGAACTTCAAGGGGATTTAGACACTGGCACTCAATGAAATTAAGTGAAATTCAGACTTTGGGTATATTTTTTTCTTATGACTAACAGAAGACTGATTTCTACTTGCACATTGTAAGGATGGAGCGTTATCCACCATTATAATTTAGGCGAGTAGAAAACTATACATGCCATACAGCCTGTGGAATTGACTTGCTCCTGGTAACACCGCTGCACAGGCAGCATCCGCAGTGATGGCCACTGCAGCCCAGCGCTCGGGAGCTGAACAAAGCGAGGACCTGAAGAGCACGGACTTGGTACCTCACCCAGCCGTCAGGCCAGCCAGCACAGACATCGCGGCATACGCTGCCGTTCTTATGCCGGTGTTCTTACGGGAACATTTTTACTGTGACTTTTCTCCTACAGCTTCCCATCAGGTGATGCCATAAAAACATGGAAAATGTGTCTGCGTGCCCAGTCACGTTACTATAATTAGCCTCAGGAGCAATGGTTCTTTTAAGAGCTCGAACCACAGCCTGTAGCAGCACAGGGTTCACTATCACGCATTATCAGACGTTTTCAGAGATTATTTTTTGTCTTCAGCTAATGATGTAAGCGGAGCTAGTTTCCAGCCAGTATCCCACTGCCGCAGACTGAGATGCTTTGTGTGCCTCCGAGAGGAGCCAAACCAGCAGCAGCAGTTTTACAGAGACTGGAGGTACAAACCGCTCTCCTCCAGCTGGAACGGGATTCGACGGGAAACTTGATTTGAAAGGGACTATTGTGAACACAAAAGTGTCATTTTAATTTTCAAGAAAGCATCACAAACTGATTTTATCTCCCATTGCTCTTTCTTCTCTTAAAATGTTTGAAGCATTACTTGAACTATTTTTATAAGAGGAAAAAAAAGGCACCAATACAAAAGTACTTTAAAAATAGGGGAAAATATTGAATGGCAGAAGGAGACAATAAGATTTTACCTACATGAAATATTTCTCTCTACTTCTTTATCTCCTATTTGAAAGAAATTAAAATATATTATAACAGTGTTATTCAGTCAAGTCTTCACTGAGCAAGAAGGGACCAAATCCATTGTCTGTTCCTTGCAGGCAGTTATTTTTGTTTCTTATTTCACCTACATCAGATTTTTGCTTCTTACTCATTACATAACAGATAAACAGTTAGAGGCAAGCTGAGCTTTCCTTCTCGCATCATTACTGTTTTCTAACTGTCAGAGCAGTTTGGCTCATGAACAACCTCCCAAGAGAACTGACAGGGTCTGAAAGAGATTCACGGTGCCGTTGGTGTATGACAGCAAAGAATGGGGCTGATTGAGCTGGGGAGGTTGTTCAGCTGAGCATAAATCAGCCTCACAAAGAGAAGGAGAGATTGGATCTTGTGTGAGGATGACAGGTATGCTGTCTACCACGGGTAACAGTCACAACAGTGAAGATATAATTATACAGGGTTAAGGATATACTAATAACCACCGTACTAAAGCGGCGATGTTTGGATATGCTGGTATCTGCATCCTTATCAAACACTGGTGGTTAAAATGTGCCCACGTGGCTATGTCTTCAGTGCTGTTGCTTCAGCGCATGCACAGACTCCTATGCTGTCTTCCTTTTGCTGGACAGACATGTCTTTTACACCATTGCATGGCTTGTAGTGTTAGCAACCAGAAAGAGTTCCCTTCAGGTTCAGCTTGCAGAGCTGGCACATCGAAATCGTTCACTTAATTCTGAAATTCAGAAGATACAGTACAGAAGTCACCAAGATGACGATAAACACAGGACATTAGTGACCAATGTACAGACGTAGTAAAGTGTTAGCCTAAAATGCAAGCCACTGAAAATACCAGCTATTTTGTGTCACTGCTGTGATAAATTCCCCTCTTGTCTCTCAATGTCAGAAGAAAATTCTTAGGTAGCCGTCCTGATTCAGCATCCAAAATCCTTTTCTTAGCTGACAATATCTCATGGTGAATTTAATCAAATACAAATAGCACAAGCAGGCTTTGAGAGAACTATAATAAGAAGGTGACTGGTTTTCCAAGAAGGAGAAGGAAGTCCTGCGCCAGGAGCTTGGAACAAGCCAGTAACACAATGTGCAGATGACAAGTGACGTCCCAGTCTTTCCAGAAACGATGACTCAAGCAAGAAAACAGAAGGGCAAACTGCAGGCTGGGGTTGTTTCAGGTGTGTGATAGCACAGTCGTCAGGAAGGGCACTTACTGAGCCCGACATCAGGCGACCTAAGCTGGGCTCCTGGCTCCGACGCTGCCCTCCCGTGTGACCTTGGGCAAGTCACTTCAACAGTAACTGGAATAGCAAGAACTGGAACTGTAAGCACTACTCTCTTGTTTTTCTTCAGATGTTTAGATTTTATAAAGTATTGACAAAGAAAAACACGCCTTAAGCACCTTAGGAACCTACCTGTTATTGCTTTATAACAGCTGCGCAGCACAGTGATCTTGCAGCTGTTTTATGAGGAATTCAGAAAAGCAACAAACAACTTGTTTCTATTAAAGCGTCCTCTGAAATAACATCGTACATTTGTTAAACTTCAAGGTGGAATGATCCAGGTATGAATTGTATAAAATAATATCATACTGACCCAGAAAATTGCCTTTATACGTGCCACTGAGAAAGCTGATGTGGCACTGGATGAACTAGCACTTGCTTTGGAGAGGTATAACTAGTACTATATGCTGTCTCTTCACAGAGAGTCTAGGGAGAGCACTGTTCTGTAGCAAATTTAATGCTAAATACTGCCCACACTTTTGCTTTTAAACTCCAGTAAATCTTCAAAGTGTTTGTTAGCCTCCATTAAAATTTGCCTTGCAAAACCGGATCAACACACATAAAGCAAAAACTGAGAGGAAAAGGCTACGCTGGGATCCAAGAGGGGGCAGGACTGAAAAAGAAAAAGACTCTTTGTTGGAAAATAAATCCTAGAACCGCTCCTCCAGAAGAGGTTCGAGTGATCCTCGCACCTTTTTACTGAAACACCTCAATCATTTCATGATGTTTACCATCACAACATACTGAGCTAAGGAATATCCTTATTTACAAAAGGGGGTCGCAGAAGACAGAGAATTTAGACATCCCCTGGGCCCCGAAAGCACCCTCGCCCCTGGATAGGACACATCCCTGCTGCCCCACAGGTACGCAGTATATGCTGGCTACCGGCGCACCTCAAAAACCCGTTACCCCAAGCCACAGTTCCCAATAGCAAGGAAGGTCTGCCCTGGTCTCTCCCTCCTCAGCAGGGCCACAGAAGCTGGGTGGACTCTTGGCTACCGTCT
>Ga0181612_181073_pt1 | contig 17426 bp, 9 predicted proteins | sample HoacroProtozoa21_FD_119630 | JGI IMG/M metagenome (GOLD analysis project Ga0181612, IMG submission 119630) | Hoatzin crop microbial communities from Cojedes, Venezuel. Combined Assembly of Gp0051906, Gp0051904, Gp0051908 | reverse complement strand
TGCGCCCGGGCTGCGCGGCTGAAGCCTGAGGCTGCCTGTGAAACGTTGTGCTGGGTTAGCTCTGGTGTTGGTGTTCATCGCGTCCCTTGCGGGATCTGGGCTGTCACGCCTCTTATCTGACTTCTTTTTTTTTTTTTTTTTAATCACCCCTGAAACAATTCGGTTCTGCGTGTTCCCTCCCTGATGACTGCTCACTGTCGCGTTCCTTGTGACTGTTTATTAACCAGTTGACTTCTCCAGCAAAGGTGGCTGAACCTTACCGACCGTCAGCTTCAGCACAGTCGGTTTATAAGGAGGGTTCTCTGTCGGCTGAGTTCATCTCTTGCCGTGCTTTGAAGTTGTCTGTTTGCCACGTGCTGATAATTATTCCCCTTTGTTGCGATTTAATCATAAAGCTTTTTGGCACTTTCTGATTAGTGTATATACGCATCAAACTTTCAGAGCTTCCTAGTTAGTCGAGACAAACGGCATGAAATGAAGTTGAACCCCAGGATACAGGGGTGTAAGCATTGGAGAATTTTCGAGACTTATAAAACTGACACCCTAACAATAAAAATTGAAAGCAATTCAGGTATTTCTGTGGCCTAAAAAAAAAGCAGAAATAGCATGTTTACATGTTTTGTGCTATAACTTTGAAATGAGGCAAATGTGTGAACATTGGTGGTTTTGGGAAATCTGGGAGAATGTGAGAGTTTTGGTATAGAAATGTCTGTCGGTAGGGTATGTTGAAAACCCCGTATCGTTGTTTGAGAGGGGATGTCACAGAGCCATCTGTTATATTGAATACCGCCGGAGAGATCTGGGTCATTGACTGTTACTACAAAACTTAACTTTATTTCAAGAATCTTAAATAAATTAAATAAAAGTGTACAAAACTGTATGCAGTGGGTCTGATCCAAGATCCTCTTCCTCCCTCTCGCCTCGCTCCATCTCTGATAGAGGACAGGATCAGTTGCTTTAGGAAAGGTTCTAGTAACAGGATGGTTATTTTGTATGGTACCTTCAGTGGCGTACTCTTTCCATCTCTCAGGTTTCGGTAATACCTGGTTTAGAAGGTCCCTAAACTTCAGACTGTGTGCGCATCTTTTAATAGTCGTGTAAGCCATTCAGGGCCTTCACCTCCATGAAGCTGTCTAACTTAAACCTCATAGCTTACTGTTTTGACCTCTAGAATATCCTATGAAAATTAACTATGTGTGCAGTGCGTACTTTTGTATGTGTGGGTTTTTGTGTCCTTTTTTTTTTTTTTTTTTCTGAACCCGCATCCTCACCATTTAGTTTCATCTGTCTCTGCTCTTTTATTATGTAAAACGATGGATAATTGCTCCCTACTCTGGCTTGTGGGGGAGTGGAGATGGATGTTAAGGACCAACAGTTGACATGCTGGAGAGAAGTGCTGGTACAAAGTGGGGGTGCGTGTATGAGACTGCTGTCAGAGGGAAGAGAAGGTTTCAGGGGAGCTGTAAGAAGAGAGCCTGCTAATAAGATGAAATACGGGAAGGTCCAGAAGAAGCCTGCTGAAGCCACAAAGCATTTTGCAGAATCTTAGTAGTGTTTAAGTGATTATAAGCTTATATATTTCGGGGCTCATCGGCTTTAGCTATTGAAATTTCAGGGCAACCTTTGGATGGTCAGATTATCAAATTAAATATGTGTGGAAGGAGTTCCTCTAGTTTCTTACTGGATTTGGTACATCATTGATTTGATCCAATGTAATAATTTCTGTGCTTTCAGCAATAAAATTCTTGTCTTGCTGTATGGAAATTTCTGAAGTATGATGTGGCCAGGACCACTTGCTTTGGTAATTCCTCATTTTGATTTCCTTTTCTATAACTTTCGGTGATTGATGTAATTTGTAAGATACTATGAATTGCATGGGTTGTCTGTTTTGTCTCCCTGACATTGTGGATGCCGTTTTACTTTATATCCTCTTTTTGAGCACACCTCCTGATTCTTTAGCTATTTACAAGGCTTTTTTTTTCCCCACTGTCACATTTTGCAGTAACTCAATTTTTCAGCTTTTAAACTTGTTCTGGGTTTCAAAAGAAAAGTTAAAGTTAATTCACCACTTCTGCAAATGCCAGTATGAATCAGCCAGAGCTGTAAAAATTGTCTGGGAAAATGTCTTTAAGAAGAACTTTCAGTCAACATGAAAATTTTTTTACAGCGTGCGCTATGTTTCATATGTGTTGGCGTGATAGTGACATTTACTGGTGTCTTTGAGGTGCTGCCTGTGAAAGACCACCTTTGTACCCTTGGAAGCCTTGTTACAGCTAATGGGATTCTGCAGTGATCTTGGCTGGTGTATTTCTGTATGTATAACTAATTTCATTTTCAAGCCAGCTTCCTTAAGGTTTTTTTTATTAAACCAAAGGAAGGCCTATTTGAAAAAAGTTGTGTGTGATGCCGCTGCTGCTGGCTGCAGTCCTGTTCTTGCGTTTGCATCTGTGTAGGTATCTGCATAAATCTCTCCTCAGGATTTGGGATGCCCAGCTGAATAAAAGGGGGACATTGTTCCAAGTACTCTATCGTTTCTTCGTAGTGCTGCGGGAGCAGCTGCCTCTGGTCGCTGCTGCCCAGTCTGCTGCGTGTTTGTCTTGTTTTCATGTGTGGGTACGAGTGCGTGCGTCTTTTTTTCGAGCATTGATTTTTTTGTTTGTTTTATAATTTAAATAAAAGCATACTAAAACTATTTGCAGATTTATATTTAGAGTTTTGTTTTGAGGCCAGTCCTAAATAACTTCACTTCGAATCTGGCCTAGTAGAGATGACACTCTGCCATCCTTTCCACTTGTTTTTTCAATTATTATTTTTAATTCTGTTGAGCCGCCTGTTTGCTTCTCTATTAACTTGGTAGGTGGTTGTGCGCAGGGGGGTTGACGTAAGATTCTGTGTTTTTGTGGGACTAACGGGGTGTTCATTGAAGTTGTGATTTAAAGTGTGTTTAAGCTTCTCTGGTAGCTACTGAGAATGCAAGAGGACTGTTTGGATGTCTTGCAGGCAGACACTTGGATACATAATGTAGGCCATAGAAATGTACTACTAAATATGTGAGTAAACTGTTTGGTATTTTGCAGCCTTTATGACAAGTGCCCTGTAGCCTCTGAAGGCATAAATGCTGTGATAGTTTTCACTGCTCAAGAAGATCAGTCAAAAACTTGAATCTTTGTTGAGTCTTTTGTGGTGCTAAGCAGTTAGAAACTTCTGGCTGTTCAGGCAAAGAATGTGGCTTTAAGATTCGGATTGTTTGTTTTGTGTTTTTTTTGAGGGTGGGAGCACCTAGACTTATTTTTGTTTTCCCATGAGATACGTATAAAAATAACAGATGAGGCAGTAAAGCTGTTTTCCCTGTTGTAAGGGATATTCCAAATATTCCAGAACTAGTTTCTCTCTATTTTCCGTGATCAGGAAGAATACGAGTGAATGTCAGATCTGTAACAAAATGATTTGGTCATCTGTTTTGGAAATACCAGGCTTTTTTTTTTCTTTTTCCCCTGTGATGTCATTCTGTATTTTGCTTTGTTGTAAGCATCTGAGGAATGAAATTTGTAGTGTGTGGAGTTTTGGGTGTTGGGTTTTTTTATCTTTCTGCATGTTGTTCTGTGATTCAAAAGTAGTCATTCTTTGAACTAGTGTCTGTTGGCTAATGGTATCACCAGGGATAACCTGGTTTCTTACAAACCCGAATCATCTGTTACTTTAAGAATCTGAGTCTTAATTGTCTTTGGCCTTTTTGTCTCAGTTAGCCTTGGGAAATGCGAATCTTGGAAGTGATTTCTGAAAGGCTCTAGGCAGTCTTTTTCTTTTACAGAAGTCAAATTAGTTATGGCTTGCTAGGGAGAGGATGGGAAATAGATTCAGTATTCTACTGAAACTCGAGGGAGAAGCGGAAAGGCTTCCACAAGGGCATACTGCTTAGGGAAAGGGAAGAGGGCAAACGCTTACCTGGTTCCTTTGTAAAGGGGTGCGTCTGCCGGAAACCAACATTCACTTGGGGGGGGGGGGTATGTGTGTGTGTGCGTGCATGCATTTGTTTTAACTTAGAACTTGCAAACCAGACTGAACTGAAACTCTTTTAACTTGCCACTTGCTGGCCAGTGGACTTGCCTTTTTCCCCACCATGTCGGGTTTTTGAAAAGGTTGCTGAATAGCATGACTCCTAGTATGAAGTTCAAGTCTTACTATATAAAGACTGTGGGTCTTTCATTTATTCCTTGCCTGGACTGTTCTGTGCATTCAGTCTAAAGACGCTGTCCTTTTAATGAATGCTGAGATATAGCATCTCACTCATTCTTCTGTGTATTTCCCCCTGTAAGGTTCTTAATGTGTATTACTGCTGGAACTAGAAAATGAGGATTATCATTATTCCCTATCTTCATTTCCATAGATAACTGGTAATTCATGTAGAGATAAATCAGCGAGAAAGTCATCTAAACTTGTAACCTAGGAGACAGAAGTATCATTTTTTGGACATAGCCTGAGCACACAGTATTAAGTGTTTTCAGTTGCTACAATTTGGCAGCTGTTTGGCAACCTGTGTGGGATTATAGTACATAAAATACGAATATACAGTACATGTTGTCTAATACATGATTGTTTGCATTAATATACTGCATGAGAACCAAATTAAATTTGTGACATGCTTAAGCTATGCAAAGGTCCTGTACGAAGCACTCTATGTTCTTACATAGATTCAAGTCTGAGTTGCAGGAATAATGTTGATGTTTGAAATTGGTTGGAGGCTGTGCTTCCAAATTGAAATACAATTTCCATTCTTTGAACTTCTGTTTTGGGTTATGATTACTTGCAGTATTTGTAGTGTGTATGTAGATGGAAAACTGTAGAAGAGGAAAAAGTCTTTTTACAGTAAAAGTAACTTTAAAAAAAAAAAAATTCCTCCTGAATGATTATTTTAGTATATTCGTAAACAGCTGTTTTTCTACTTTACATGTTTCTGAATTTAAAGACTTTTGAAATAATGCAGTAATTGTTAGGCAGGTAAGGAGTAGGCTTTTTGTGCTAAAAGCCTGGAGGATAACAGGTGTATATGGCTCCAGGGATGCTTGCTGAAGACTTTATAGCTTGAATCTTGTTTGGGGAGCAGAGGAGGTCTTTGCTTTCGTTTTCATCAAGGAAAATATTGATAATAAAAAAGTCATGCTAGCTTTACATATGAAACAATGGAAGATAAAGTATTACTGTTGTTTTTTTTGTGCTGTTACAAGTGAAATATTTTTAGGTATGAATCATGCTTTCTCATGTCAAGTTGTATGCCTATATAAGCCAAAAATGCCTTTTTTTTCAGATTTGCATATATTTTTTCCCTTTCTTTTCGAGTATGTCTTGTGCTTATTCTGCTGCTGATATGACAGCGATTTAAGACGATATCCTTTTCTTCAGTTTATTTTGTGAGGATTAATTGCCTAGAAAGCTGCTGTCAGAATTTATTCTCCTTTTTGTATGGAAGGGTGAAAAATATGAGTATCTTATTCTGCTGTGCTGGGTTTTTTTGTTTGGTGTGTTGTTTTTTGTTGTGGTTGGTTGGTTGGTTGGGGTGTTTATGTAGTAACCTGCCATCCACTACGTGGCTGCTGACTTTTTGTGCTGAGTTGGTGTGGCAACAGAAATGATGCCTTTGTGAGCATGTTTTTATGGCATGCTGAAGGATCCTTAATACCTTGATTAAATGAAAGTTTTTAATCAGTTTTTGCATAGTATTTTTTGTTGACTTTCTTGCTTCGTTGACATCCAGTTGGGGACATCAGTAATTGTAATTTTTACTAGTATACCTAAGCTGTTTAACCTGTAAATATATCCATGCCTATAGGAAGCCCAGTTACTCAGTGTGAGTCTGAGCTACCTTTTCCCTGTATGTGCAAGATTAATTCAGTTTAAGCTGACTGCCTGCTATTGAAAAGCAGGCTTATTGAGTTTACTCACTGGAGCATTGATTACAATTTTCTTTTTCTTCGGTGTGTGTTGGAAGATCCTATTTTCTTGCAGACTTTGGTGATTGTGCTAGCTTTCTAAATGGATGGATTTTATTAAAAACGTTGGGCTAAATTCTGGCTGCTGTTATAAAGCATTGATCTCAGTGGAGTTACTTGCAAGGATAATTGATATCAGATTGGGTTCTTATGTCTCACGTGGAATATGTGCTTTCTGTTGTACAACTAAGAAGCCAAACTTCTTAGTTTGCATCTTGAAGTAGTAAACTGCTACTCACAGCCCAAGGTTTATGAACACAGATTATTTGTCTCTTCCAAAAACAGGATATGAGTAATAATACTTATTCAGAATAAATAAATAGCAGTTGTTTAGAAACAAAGCACTGCTGTTAATCTAGGTTTAAAGAAATTCACGAGGATGGAGGTTATGTACCTTTGTAAGTTTGGTGAGTCCTTGGTATACCCAAATTAAAGCATTATGATGTGGAACTTTCTTTTTTTTTGGACTCAAAACAATTTCTTCTATAGGAAAAAAAAGAGGAACTGCTACAATACTTTTTATTTCAAAGAAAACTGTAGATTAGAAATTAGGTTTGTATTTGTGAGATGTGTTATATATGCATTGCTTTAAAAGGCAGTGTATTTGGAAGCTTTATGAAACTTTATGAGAAACTACAGCTTTATGCAGTGACTGAAACTGGTAGAACAAAAAAGAAAATTTAGTTTAAAAATTCTCCTAATTCAACAGGAAAACAGTACCTTTAGAAAAGCTACAATAACTCAAATGTATATATGTCTCAAAAAAACTAGTTGATATTTGATCTCAGTGCAAAATTAATAATTTTGGCCAAGAGAAAATATCTAATTTGTTAATATATAATTATTTGGTTTTAGAATTGTGTGAAATTCAACAAATTGCAAATAACCAAACTGACATTGTATTACCTTAGTATTAAAAGTTAGTGTGAAACTTGTGTTTTATGGCAGTATTCAGTGTTAACTTCACCAAGATCAGCATGTTCTGTCGCATCTGTTATGTTCACTGATGCCTTCTTTTGACGTAGAGATGTAGAGTGCAATAGCTTTCATAAATGTTGAAGACTTTTGAATATAAACTCTGCAAATAACTTAAATTTTATTTTGTGTTTCAGCCACCTCTGCCTAGTTGTTTAACAGAAGTGGATTGTGAACTTAAGCCTTTGATAACCGCAGGCTATCAGCATTACTGTCTTCAAGATAGATAACAGCTCTCAAAGCGTCTTCAGGGGTTGCACCATGACATCAGCAGTGATTGACACTGGAGGCCCTGGCCTGGACTTCGACAGCAATGGAATAAAAAATCAAGAGGTTAGAAAAAGAAATAGCATGTATTTACTAAAAAACTTTACACCTTTTTCGTAATTTGAAAGAAAAATTCACTGTAAACTTGCTGTGAAATCAAGTGAAATGGATTAGAGATTGTTGTGTGAGGAGGAAGAGAGCAGCCCATTTTTTCAAACGTCTTTTACTGGAAGATTTTATCATCACAGAGAAGTGGAAGCAGTAGGTTTTGAAGTCTGCATTACAACTGTACACAGGGTTTACAAAATTAAATTCTATACTAAGCATCTCTTTAAAGATCTCAGATGTATCTTGAGGTGTAGAATGAGATAAGCAGAACAGTACAAAGACCTTTTTTGAAGTTAGCCAGTGCGACTTGTTTGCTCATATTTTGCATTCTTATCAACAAATAGTAAATGTATTCTGCTATTCTGTAGCTTGTAGTGACTCGAATCTGGCAGAGTTCCGCTTCTGCAACACTTTAATAGATTGAATATGCTGTTACAGACATTTTGATCCTTAAATAAGTAGAGATAGGCATATGGGCTTTGAAGTAGATGATTCTTTTGTGATAGCTTACGTGCTTAATCCAAAACATGAGTGTTCATAAAATACAGGTCAGATGTAGGTATGTTGCAGTACACACGCAAAGCCTCAATTACATTTCATGGAGCAAAGGGAGAAGAAACACTTCCCACAGCTGAATGTCTTAATTAGAAAGCTTGCTCTTTTCCAATATTTTAAAGCTGTCTGATGTTTTAAATTTTAAGTTCTTAAAGCCAGGAAAATATCTTTGAGATTCTGGAAGGTCCCCTTGGTGGATGATAAGCTATCTTTTATTTTTTCAGTTTCTTACTTTAGAAGAAAATTGCTTTAAAAATCTTTATTATCATTATTCCATAAAACATATAAGAGCATAAGAGGAAAATATCAATGTAGAGTTCAACAGTGCAGTATTCAGAGCATGTTGTTTTTGGTTTTTTTTGTCTTTCTGTAGGAACATGAGCAAGTCTCTGAATTCCCAGCAGTCATTGTGGAGCCGGTTCCTAGTGCCAGACTAGAACAGGGTTATGCTGCTCAGGTCCTGGTTTATGATGATGAGACTTACCTGATGCAAGATGTAGCAGAGGAACAAGAAATTGAGACTGAAACTGTGGAAACAGGTAGACTTACTATAATTTTTTTTCCTGTGAGATTTTTTTACTTGTACAAGTTCCTGAGGAATGTGACTTTGTATTTACCCACAGGATGGAGAACCTGACCTAGGTTCACATCTCTTCGCTCTAAACTTAGTTTTACTTAGCTTCAGTGGTGACAAGATTGGCGCTTGGCAGGTAAAAATGTCACTTTAGGTTCAGGGTGCTGCACTGTGGCACTGTGTACCCTCATAAGTAGGCGGATCATTGTGTATGTTTCTGTTACCTATTTGTGCAGAGGGTTAACTAGATGACTACACTTGGGAGTTTTTAAAAATCAGCTGAGCCAGGAAGCTGGTTAGAATTTAGTTTCACAGTGTGCCTGAGCCAAATAACTGCAGGGCAGCTGGTGCTACGGGCCGCCTGGCTCTGTTTACCCTATCTTGCAGCTCTTCCCCCTTCCCGTGAGCTCTGTCCTCTGTCCCTTGCTATTCTGCATTTTTGGTCCAAGAGTGGTTTTATTGCTGGTTTAGTGGCAGGAGTGTGTGGCTGGGGGGAATGGAGTTGAACTGTCCTTTTTTGGGCGAAAAGCCTAATAGATTGAAATTAACTCAGTTGTATGGTAAAATAACAAGTTATGAATGAAGAAAGGATTAGAGCTTGGTCGTTAAAGCAGCTGACCTGTTTAGCAATAAGCGTGTATCTTTCTGTACACCTCTCCAAAGAACACGATCAGGAGCTTTGAAGTTTGAGGGGGACCAAAGTCAGTTTAAACTGTCTGAAGAAACAAAAGTTTTGCTCCTGTGGGAGCTGAATTACATGGTTGCCAGGCTGCTGCTGTGCTCCAGTTCCTGTCGTCCCTCACGCTTGCTTTCTTGTGCTGCTTCTCATAGTTGTTGAACCTTTTTTATCTATTTCAGTATCCTAATTTTTGCAAGAAAAAATAGCAGGGAAGCCCTCAGCTATTTTTTTGCTGGGTTAACTTTCTGCTGGGTTAGCTTGCTGATGTAGCTAAGAGCCTGGTGGGTGCTGGGGTAGGGAGTACACAGAACTGCAACCAACGGGGGCACAGGTCCTCTTGGGTACTCCATGCTGAGCTGATGATATAGAACATGGATAGCGTATGTTCCTCTCCTCGGATTGCCTAATTTAGAGTTGGAGTTTGAATTCAGGAGGTCAGGCAAGCGAAACAAAGCTGAGAGACTCTTCTCTCAGCTCAAAGCTCAGAGACTCTTCTCTCAGCTGCGTAACTTTGCAGCCCAGTAAACATATGTGCATTTCGATCGGATTAGGAAGGTTTCAGTTCAAATTTCTCCCTAAACAGTGGATGCAGTTACTCATACATCTTTCTGAATCTCAATGTTAATGTCCTGTGGCACGCATGAAAAATCACCTGCGTCAGCTTCATAAGATGTGCATGAACTAATGGTTCAGGTTTTGGGAGAATACTTGCAAATCCAGTTCATTCAATTGTGTTCTGAATTAAATATGCTAATTACAAGTTCAACAAATTACTATAAAGAAAAGATACGATTTTTTTTTAAATTATTTTTTTGACTGTGGTGATAAAACTTCTAAGGTTAAGGTAAGTGAGATGTGAGGGTGTTCTTCCCAAGAAGCTGAGTTTTATAAATTAAACTTGTACGTGAAAACCTTCAAGAGCTTATACTTTGAAGGCTTTTGAATTCCAAAGTGTTGTATTTTAAACATTAAATATGCTGTTTCTTTTAAGATTTTGATAGCTCAATGGCTAGCAGAACAGTTCTTTTAGGATAAAGAGCTACTGCATATGAACTCTGTGTGTTTTTAAGTACCATTTTCCAGCCAAAATAAATTTGTGGAAATGGCAATAAAAACCTTGCAGCTCTTTGTAGGAATTTTTTTTTAAGCTACTGTTCAAAGAGAGAGATGTGTGGCTGCTTCCAAGTATTGATATTTGACAGTACAATCTTAAATTTATAGGAAAGTTGATATGATAATTTGTTGAGTTTGTGGCTGGACATGTTAAGGGACGTGTGTCTTGCTTGTCTGCAGAAAGTTTGGTGGTGTTTGTTTTTGTGTTTTTTTTTTTTAATTTCACAATAACTTTGATGTTAATATGTCCTTAAAATTTAGTATAATAACAATAAAGTATTTTTAAAAGTTCAGATATTTAAACCTTTGGTTTAATAGTTTTGTTATAGAATTTAAAGATAACGTACACTAAAAAACCAATTTACAGTAGTATAGTGGAGAAATTAAAATCTAATGAAGATTTTAAAAGCTATTAATGAATGTTATAATTTGTGATTCCAAAAAGTCTTTGGAGGGAGAGGTAAACTCCGCTTGCGCACCCGTTCCCATAAGCCAACTTTTCATTATTATTTATATAGTGTGTATACCATTAATCCAGTGCACTTCCATGATGTAATTACACATCACGGTTCTGAGGGAGGCAATGTTGTGGGGTGTGTTTTGACCCACACGTTTGGGTACAGCCGAGAGTCCTTCTGAATTCATTGCTCATACAGAGAGGTAAAATGGGTGAAGAGAAGGTATAAAGGCCCCAAGAAACATTTGTTTTGGTAATGCGCCATTATTAGCAATGAGTTTCAGGAGAGTGAATCAAAGTGCATTTTTTATTTTTTGTGTTTATACGGGAAGGGAGGAGATACTAGGCTCTGGGCAGGATGCAATTTGATGTTGGAGAGGTGGTTAAAGGTGCCATAGTAAATGTTAATGAGAAAGCAGGCTGAGGCAGAAACAAGTAAACAAGGTATAATAATGCTTATTTAAAGAATATTTTAATATGCTAGTTTTCTGAAGTACATACATTTCTTATGCTAATGATCATAATTTAGATATGTGCAACAGTGATTTCTGTGCATCTAAAGAAAAATGCATCATTGCTAAATTAGTCTCCATTGATACTACTTTATAAATGTCAGAATTAATTGCTACAAAAAAATTCACGTTATTTAGTAGATGTATAGTTGTTGCACCAAGAATAAGTAGACTTAATACCTATTGTGGTTCTAGACTCTACAGACAGCATGGTAAACACTAACAACCCATCTTAAAGAAGTCTTGGCAGTACTTGAAATGATACCTGTGCACATAACATAATACACACCCAGCTGTCATTATCCCTACTGTTGGCCATGAACCTGATTTTTTTCTTTTCCCTTCTTGTGTCAATCCGTTGGCAATTCCAATGACTACTGATTTACATGCTTTACAGTGTTGCAACATACATATTCCAAGAGCCTCCAGCTACTTTGTATTTAATCTAAAGCTGTGTAATTTAGTAAAATGTAGCATTATTCTAGCCTTCAGAGACAGGGATCAGTACCCTTTGTGATAAATGTAGTGGGGTAGCTGATGTGGTAAAATTTACATAGGACACTAGAGAGATGGTTTGTGCTGTGCATTGAATGAACGATTCTATTTGTGGTTTGTGATTCTGATTGGATTTGAGACTCTCTGGACTGTAAGGTCTGTCAGTGCTGAGTCAAGGGCAGAAGCAGGACCTGTGATGTAGTTTTGTATTAAAAAAACTTCTCACATACATTAAACCACAATTCAAACAAGATATGCCATATAATCGTTATAAATAGCTACAAATCTGTAAGTACTGATGAATTTTTTGTTAATTCTAGTGAAGTGTGGGGGTTTTCTTGCCTGTCAGACTCCTTCCAGCCTGTTTCCCACTAATCTATCTTGATTCATTAATCAAGGACTGTTAATTATAATGAAGCCTTTAGCTATAATATTAATCCATGAACTATAAAAGTAAAAAAACCAAGAGTCTTTTAACAAACAAGAAAGACTTAATGGTTCAAGTTACTTTTTTTTTTTTGTCCTATTACAGAAAAAAAATGTCTGTCTGCTTGGAATAGAAAAAAATCTCGACAAAGGAGTTTTCTAGGAAAAACGAAATGTAGGATTTTTCATCTTTTTAGGTGCCCTTACAACATTCTCAGTGGAAGTAGTGAGTGCCTTTTGTAATGTTTGAAAGGGAAAGTATAAGCTTTAGATTGACATAGCTTTTAAATCTTTTTTCCTGTGTGTATGTTAATCATTCTTAGGAGCAGTACCTTTAGACTATTGGGGACTGAGTTACAGTTTTGTTTAGTGCAACAGTGAAAGTTGTTCCTATCCTAAAGAATACATACTTCTTAATGATTATTTAGTAATATCCAAATTTTGTTGGCTTCCATTTCCAGAGTAGTTATCTGTCCTTAAAGTAAATAGCCCTTCAATTTTAGGATTTATGCAGCAAAACCTTTGTAGTTTACGTGACAGTAGAAGCTGCTGTCTTTTAAGAAGCAGTCAGTTTGAAATTAACAGTTGGTGTAGTTCTGTTTATCTGTCACAACACAGAACCCGTAATGTGGATGTGTAGGTGTGCTAATGAGGTAATCTAATCTTTGGATTTACCGTATGTGCAGTGCTGGAGGAACCACAGTCATGATCTGCAGATCTTATACATGGATGATGCCTAGTCTTTTAGTCAAATAAGGCATTAGATGAGTATGTGAGTAGGATAATGCTATTTTTAAAATGCCAAGTTATCTGGAACATTGTCATTAAAATCGGTTAGTACTTTCTGAACTCCCTTCTTACTGATCTTAAGACTGCACTGGTACTATTTTTCTTCTGTGTTAACTCACTTCGGATGAATTTGCAAATCCAGTGGTGTTTGTTGTTTACAAACAGTAGGAAGCTATTAAGCAAATGTTGCTGTAAGTACAGTAAGGTTTGATCCCTGTGAGGGATATAACAAAATCATACTGCCAATATAGACCCTGATTTAATTCATTCAATGAATATAACCTCTTGTATCAATAGTATTTTTCCCCTTATTTTTTTATTAATCATCAATGCTGCAAGTACAGGTTTGAGATTTTTTTTCCACAACTTTAAAAAAAGAACCAAAACTACTGCTTTTGGGAAGTTGAGAGTCGATTCGACTTGTGAACTATCACATTTTTGAATTTGATGTTCCATCAGAAATCCTGCCTGTGGTGCAAGTTGAAAGTCTGTTTTAATTCTAAAAATGTTATTGCCACAGGGGGGTAGAAGATCTGCCTGAAAAAATGGGGATCTGAAAATGAGCCCCTCCAGGATTGCGATCTGATGGAAAAATATTGAGCTACAAAGACAACAATGATGGTATGTTTGTCTATAATATTTTTTTTTTTTTTGCCACCAGGAACTTTGTTGAAACTATTATGTAAATTCATAGCCATCCTTTAAGTGGGGAGGAGTTTGAATAAACAGAGAGTTTAGGCTTAACTCCTCCCCTGATTTCAAAAAAATACATTAATAAAGTATGTACTTTAAGGCAAATCTTCTTTTACAGAGGAAATTACAGTTACTACTTACACTGTTATCACTGTAGGAACCAGCTTTGTATATCTATGTGAAGTCTTTAGTTATTATCTGTCTTCTTTCTGCCTCTGTATGTGTTCTCTCATTATGACTGACTGCTTTCTTCTGACTTCTTTTGTGTGAATTTGAGCCTGAGAACTCTGCTGTTTATCTCAAATAGGTTTTCATCAGTTGTCAAATATCATATGCTAAGAACTCAGTATTAGATCTGGTTAGAGTCTTACCTTTGATGACATGTGTATGTAAGGGACAGACAAAACAACATTATCATTCATTCTGTCCAGACATTATTTGATTAAACTGCCTCTTACCAAAAAAGTGAGTTAACAGGAACATCTGGTGTACATTTTGGTAGTGCTGACATAGCCTATTGATTGAACTTCATTTCCTTACACTGACAGCTTGATCATAATTTTAAAACTGGAGAGCAGTTCGCTTTAGAAGACTGTGCTGACTACAAGCAAGAGTTTGGACACTAACAACTTCATTAAACTGTCAGCTTAAGTTGGTACTGCCTGCATCAAAGAGCTAGGATGAAGCCCATGAGCTAGACAAAAACAAGATAAAACTTTGCATACAGTACTCGCTCTGCTGCAAGAATTAGATGTCTCTCACACATTTGTGGGTTAAAAATTTATCATTTGAATGTGAGCTAATTTTATTTTTGACACCATGCTGCTGCTACATCAATGTTAGTTCTCACTTTGCCAAGAAATCCATTGTATTTTTGCTAGTTAAATATTGATGACAGTGAAACAGAATGATCCCCCTCCCATTGCACGTGCTATTGTATAGCACTTGGAGCAGTTGTGCCAAGGGCGTATACATCTGTTCTCAGTAAGATTATTAATTCAGAAACAAAATTGAACTGCAACTTCAATTTTATGTCATCTTTGTTGGTGTTTCCTTTTCTGAAAAATTAATGAAAAGAGCTGTGCAGCTGCTCTATGGATGATAATTTTTTTATGTAACAATAGCAGCCTGGTTGTGGTGTCCAGTTCTTCCTCGATTTCAGGTTTCCGCCTTGTTGCATTCAGTACTCCATTCGTATTGAAAAAACACTGCAAGATGAAGTGTTTTGTAATAAAGCCTAATTTTAACTACACATTGGGCATAATTTTTGTATTCTGAGGCTGATGTGAGGCTGGTTGAATGGCTTGCTGGTGTGCAGCATCATGGGTTGGACTTCAGATGTACAGATGCACTCTAAACTCCCAACTCTGGTTGCAACTGGGAGTGAGAAATTGTAGGATGTTACTGTGAAGACTCAGCCACAGTGTTTTGCTAATGCAAGCTGGAAAATTTTGCAGTCTGTATCTTGAAATTAGAATGCCATATGGCATGCCAAAACCATCGTGGTATGAGCACACAAGAGCCAGTGGTCTTCATTGATCAAAGTATAGTGGACAAACTTGAAAGTAATAATTTCTAAAGGTGATCTGCATATTAAAAAGGGAGATTGTAGTTGACAACAAATTCTAGATCACGGTAAAGCCATGTGTGTTTGAGCAGGACGTTTAGTCCTTACAAAGATTCAGTGGGCTTATAGAATAGATGTTTGTTGTTATCTGAGAAGTTAAGGAATTGTAAATGCTCGGTCGTGAACAGAGAAGTTGCTTCACGGTGGCATAGTTCGTGTGCCAGCCTATTACCAATGTCAAATACTGTTAATTTTGTAAAATCATGTGATGTGCTATGCAAATACCTTGTCTATAATTGTCTGCTAGACTGGCCTGAAATTAAATAACTTCCTTATAAGGCAGGGAAGTGCATATATATTTTTTTTGTGTGTGTTTGTGGGGGGGAGCGGGGGAACAGCCCAAGTTTTTCTTATTTCGCATTCACAAGTAGTAACGTTGGAATGTAGACCCTTGCTATTTAGGTAACTCCTTTTCGTTTGTTGAAGGTAGTATAAAACACTGAGAACACATTTTCTTTTCTGTATGGAATCACTAATTGCCATATGAATAGTGAGACCAGGAACCTGAGTCTGCTTAAAGGTGCAGATTGGGACAGACTCGTGCCTTTGGTATTATTAAACTTCATATGGTGTAGTCAAGAAGATGAGCTTGGTGTGGTCACTGACCCCTTTCTACAGTATTTCCCTGGTTCCTCTAGGGACACTTTGTGGTTATTTTGCTATGACTTTTGCAATTTTCTACTATGGAATCCACAGCAGATGGTAATGATTATGCTGATCTGCTGGTAAAGGAGACTGCTGCATCTTCTTGCATGTTTCTGGAATTTGACTGTTAAAAATGTTTCTTTGTTTTGTTACCCTTGCAATACAGTAATAATTATCACCAGTTTGATAGCCTGCTGTTGAGGACAGCAACTACTTCTGTAATTATTAGATGTGAATTTCCTCAGGATGCTGGGCAAAACTGACCTTTCTGTAACTACTTAAAATTTGTAGGTGGTTTTGGCACTCAGGACAGGACATACATGGACTGCTGAAGTTACTTGAAGCTTTTTAGCTTGGTTGGTGTTTCAGTATTGTTCCTCTGTTATCATTTGCAATTTCTCATGTGGACTGCAAATGCTACCCTCAGACAGATTGCCATCTACCCTTGACTACTTACTTAAATGAAGTCAAACAAATCGCCTCTGTAAGAATAAGTAACTATTTTAAGATAATTGCCTTTTCCCAGGGTAGCTTTCTCATACTAGAATACAACTGGAATCCTCTGTGGCTAAAAGTAGTTAAATACTTTTTTTTTTTTCCTGGTTCATGATTTGCTGTCAGTGAAGAAAAAAGGTGCCATTGGAAGGTTGTACTTTTACGAATTCAAGTTATAAAGCTTATCAAATAAGCTTATGAAATTTCTCTTCCAAGAGAAACTAGTCTATTACTGGAGAATGTTTTCAATATATTTGTCAGAACTGTGGGAAAGGCAACTTTGCATAGGAGATTCTGGGAGAGGAGACTGACAGTTCCTCTGTGGTCGCTGAATGCTGTGTTAGTTTTAAGGACTGTTCAATGAAATGCTTAAGATAATTGATGATCCCGCTCCCAACCACTTCTGCAAATTTGCTGAAACCTTCCAGTTTTTCATGTTTTGAATTTCTAGATCTGCTGTCTTGCATGTAATTAATGGCATCCAGCTTGTTCTCTTGAGTTGTCTTTCACTTTTTCAGAAAAATCAGGATGAAATTTAACTGATGTATATTGCAAAGAAGTGAAGCTTATTTCCATTAATGTGAACAAAGTTGCCCATATCCCTTAACAGGAAAGCATGAGCTGGGAGATATTTTACTCCTGTATTCACAGAAGTCGGGGGTTACAGTTCACTTGTGTGTTCCTGTTTTCCGAGTTTCTTATCTACTAAAGGCTCTGAAGTGCACAGGGATGGAGGTGCTGTCAGCTAAAAATGCGATAGCTTCTTGTTGTCTGGAAATGACTTAAGGCTTACACTTACTACACTCCTGTGTGTCATAAGCCTAGTTTTGAATGGTAGCTTTCCTGCAGATTAGAACCTGTTGACTTTTTTTTTTCTTCTGGCAGTTGGTAGGTATAGCACGTGATGAGCATGTAGGTCCGCTTGGCTATCTTGACAGCTGAGCGTGTGGTTTAAAAAATGACAATAAAGCTTAGTCTCTGTACACTCTAAAAGTAAAAAAAAAAAAAAAGGCAAAAAAGGCTAATAGA
>Ga0181612_135976_pt1 | contig 17428 bp, 5 predicted proteins | sample HoacroProtozoa21_FD_119630 | JGI IMG/M metagenome (GOLD analysis project Ga0181612, IMG submission 119630) | Hoatzin crop microbial communities from Cojedes, Venezuel. Combined Assembly of Gp0051906, Gp0051904, Gp0051908 | reverse complement strand
GGGGGCGGCGGGCTCTGCCTGGTGAAAGAGGCTTCTGGAATGAGGGGATACGCTGGGAGGAAAACCCAGCCATGGTACTCGATCAGCAGGGGGGACTGCTGAGAAAGGCAAGGAGCCAACGTCCAGATGGTCCTCAGAGCCTGACAAAAAGGAGACTTTTCCTCCCCAAAGGGGACTCTGTAGAGTTTGCGGCTGAAAATTCCTGTCCTGAGCCCAAGCCTGCAGGAGAGGCTGCGTGTCACAAGGCTACGGCATACATACAACGATGCTCCCTCTGTGTGGAGGAGCTTGCTTTTAGGCGCTCTTAGCTGGTAGGGTTGACTCCTGGCCTTCTCACGTCCTAAGGCCAGGGAATCTGCCCGTTCCAGGGCTCTCGTCACCCTCCTGGTGCTTTTTGGGGTGCTGACTCCAGTAAGAAGCTGAGGCAAGTCCACCTCAAAACTCGAGCCAATTCAAGGTCTCATCAGAGAGAGTAGAAAAGATGTTCACTGTGTTGTGAGTGCAGAGCTGCTCAAATTATTCAGGTGTCAGTAAACTACTTTCTCGTTATCAAATCTTTGTGAAATGACTTCTTTGACTTTTATTTGTGAATTGGGAGGATTTTTGAACCAGCTTGTGGAACTATTTTGTATTGATTTGCCATAAAACCCTTGGTTTGGCTGTAAACTATGCTCTGTGACCATAAACTGTCTCTAAATCTGTTAGTACAGGATGATAGGTTACTTAATTCATGTCATGAGTTTTCCTTTCTACTTTTCTTAAAATGTGAGAATGAACCTGTCTCTGTCCAGACCCTCGTGCATACAGGTGCTGGCCCAATAACCATCCTTTAATCATTCAGTCAACTATTAGCAGACTTCTTCACATTGATACTCATTTTAAGATCCTTTTACGCTGGACTTACATTTGCTTAAGTGAGGATGTGTGCATATACCGTAAATAAAAGGAGGCACAAAGATTAAATCAAACAAACACCTGAGAATCTGCACGTACTTTGCTGAACTGCGCTTCCTCAGACTTGACCAGATATTGACTCTGTGTAAGTGCAAGAGTGTGTTCCCATGACTGCCATGAGGCCAGTTTGACTATTGCACCACTGGTAAATGGCATTCGCTTTAGTGTTTCATACCAGTAAAATTGGCAAGCTATTTGCAATCAATGCTAAGCAATCTGACACAGCTTCTAATTGAGCAGCCTACTAGCTGCAGAATAGAAAAACAGATTTTTAGATTTATTCTTGTAATGATATTGTCCATATTCCCTATCATGTTATTTTATCCTCTCTATTATAGTAATTACTTGTGACTATGTAAAGACTTCTGCCCAAATCGAAGTCAGTGGGAATATACCACTGAGGACATAAATGAAAAAGTCAATACAGTATCAGTGGATGAGATACAGACAGTACATCCTCAGTGCTCAGAATGTCTTGTAAATAAATATTCCCGTTTCTTTATTTTTTGCTTGCAGTACTACTTTTTTCCAGAAACATGGTTTTGAATCTTATTTTCAATCCATGCCTTTCTGTATTCTTTCTGCATTCTTTAACAGCTTCTGCCATATCTTGAGACCTGCCGAATACAGTATGTCTCACTTTTCGCTCCCCCTCGGTCAGTCTTTCAGGTCATTGCTTCTCTGGGAGTGGAATTCCTTAATCCACCACTTCTCCGTCTGGCCCCTGTGTTGTAGTCCCGTGAGTACCAACCAGTGACTACTCTTGCAGGTCCAGGCATGGGCCTTCCTTTATCTTTTGAAGCCTGGAACAGTAGCTCTCATTAAAATGACCCCCAAGCAACTTTTCAGCATACCAAAGTAAAAAGCAGGGGGTCTACACCCACATCCACATACCAAAGTTTCCCTTGTTTATCCACAGTTCATTCAGCACCACCTTGTTCTTCATATCTGAGCCAGGAGGAACAATGTGCTTTGCTTTACAAGCTGTTCTAACTGTTTCTGAATTTTCCAGGCTGACAGCTTTTTCTCGCTCTGGACAGCCTTTTCTACTTCACCCCAAAACCCCTTCCTGTCTGTAGGACAGGATCTTTTCACAGATTGGTGTTTTCTGATCTTCCTCTTCCCAGGCTTAGACACAAGGAATCCTCCTTTCTAGCTGTAAACACTGTGCCAGTGTTTTGAGGGATGTTCCTTCGCTGGGCCATTCTTTTGTCTTTCCTGCTCGGTTCTTTAACAAACCCTTTGCAGCTTCCTTTGATTGAGCTCAGTTCATTCAGGTTAAGCAGCAATCGAAAACTGAACAGGAAAAAGCCACATTTAATATTCATAGGAGGATATAAGTCTATTTTTCCAGTTTTTCAACCAATTCCTTCAAAAGTGGCCAACTGGCTAGTTGTTGATGCAAGAGGTGTGCGTTTATTTGTTTTATATTCTGTTTCAGATACGTTGTCATATGATATGCATAAAACACTGATAATCTAGGAATACTTATTATCTGTTTTGATTACATGAGTCCCCAGGTTCAGCAGGAGAGCTGTACCTATTCCTCAGAAATGTGCTTTCTAAAGAGGTGGATACACAGATCCGTACATGCACTGGCAATAGACTTAGTTCAAGACTATCAATTGAATAGCTGCTTATTGGTGAGACATCAGGAGATTGTAAGAAATTCACAGAAAAAAGCGAATTATATCAAGTCTTAAAGATAATACAAAAAAAAGTAGTAGAAATCTGTACGTACAAATTAGGAGTGATAAGATGCTCATTCTAGCTTGATTGCGCGCTGGTGCTGACGCTGTTGCATAAGATTTGTGTAAGTCTTGCTGAGTATTTATGTATATTGCTGATGCCAATCTTCTCTCCTTTTTGTATAAACTGCTGAATGTCACCATTTTCAAACACTTTTGACTGGCTTCTCTGCCGTGTGCACGCTTCTTTGTAGTGTTTGGTTGGTACCCATGAAGCAGCTGTACCTTGAAGGTTAAGAAATCCTTCTGTGTGACTCATTTCACACTTTCCCACTGCTGCCCCTGCACCACACTGTGTGAGAGTCTGCGGCACGGCCACAGCATTGCTGTCCTGCATCTCTTTTAGAAAGCTGCATAACTTCTTGCATTGCAGAACAAGATGGGGCAATTTGTACTGTTACGGATGGTAGTACTCTAACTACAGCTAAGACCAGCTCACGTTTGGTCTTGGGAGTTATGAAGCCAGGCTGGGGCTTTGTGTGAGTGGGCACAGCAGACTCCATGGCTGGATCTTGGCCTAATGAAGACACAGTGTTGCCTCTGTTCCTTGAGCTAATGGAAGAAGGCTCCAAGAACATGGGACGCAGCTGGCAGAGGCTTATGCACTCCCATCGGAAGTATTTGTCCCCTTTATGTTAAAAATAAAAGAAATAGTAGATCTTGTCACATTAAGTAGATTTTCAGCAGTAATAAGTATTAATAGATTGCTCAAAATGCTAAGGCTTACGCATGTAAGACAACATATTTCAAATGGCTTGAAAGTTACATGTCCTTTTTTCTCTTTTTTCTCTTTTTTTTGATGCTTTCTTGAAAGGAAAGTGGAGGAGGTGATTTGAAAATAAAATCTCCTTTAATTTACTTTGATTACTGGACTTAGACTGTCATGCTGGCTTCACTGATAGTTTTTCTTTCCTTTTTCCCTGTTACAATAGCTTGGCAACTGCAATGAAATGAACCTATAGTGACAGCTTAAGACAAGGAGGAAAACTAATATACACTGTGGAGAGCAGGGACTGGCCAAGAGGGTGACGTCACTCAGAGGGGAACCATCTGAGTGTCAGAGCTGTCACGATTCATTCGCCACATATCAAATCTGCTCTGCTTTCTTGTGGAGCAGGAGCTTGTTACCTTAGGTACTCGAATCAAATATCCCTTTCATTTGTTTGTATTTACCCAAGTGTGTTTAAAGAAGACTGGAACAAACTATGTCTTAGCCACCAGTCATCAACTAGGTTGTGCATGCTGGTCTGTGTGACCCAGCAATACGAATGGCTGTCAAATGTTTGATCTTCTAATATGCACTCTTTTTTTGCCTCTCCTGAACTGCTAGTCTTTGTGAGCGTCCAGTCTACTTGTCATTTGAAATAAGGGTACAAAGACTGTGTCGTGTATACAATAGTCTTTGGTAGTCAGCCACGTCTTCTCCTTTAGGCCATTGTCTTTTCAGTCTGACTGAAGCCTCCTGCTACCACACGCATAAGCAGGAGAAACCCTGCTTCTTTCTTTTTTCTCTTCTGCCTATTTTCCTCTTTTGTTGAGTTCACAGAGAGCTCCGTGTTAGAAGAGTGATAACACGTAGTGAAATACTGTTAAATATATGGGATTCCAAACATTAAAATAACTCTCCTTCCTTGAATTATCTTTCATCGCAGGTTGTCTGAAAGCCCAGAGAATTTAGCAATACAATGTCTGGGCAGGATACTTCTGTGCACTGAGATATAATAAGAACTCATTAGGGACGAGCCACCAAAAGGACAAGGTGGGGGGTGCTGCATCACAACTATTTTAAAAGCTAGATCCACTCATACATGGAGTATTGGAAAGTACCAGAGAGGAAATTTCACGGTTACTACTCTCACTGTTTGATTGCTGTCACTTTGAGCTGATGCAGGTGTCCATACTCAGCTGCGATGCACAAGGGCATAGCTATGCTGGTGTCCTCAAAATTGCTAGGTATAGCATAGCCTGGTGGACCTGCATTTCGTGTCTTGTCCTGCTTCACTTTTACTGATAGCTTTGTAGGATCGTTTTTGGGGTTGTGAGCAATCCAGAGTAAGTGATTAGTCATAAGGCTGTCCCAGTTGTTTGCAGGGGGAAAGGCTGTGACCTTCTTGCTCTAACAGTTAACCAAAAGAAGGCTCTGCCCTCCTCTTCTGAGCCAGTTCGTTGTTTGCCTACAGGAAGCCATGAAAAGCTCAGCTGTTGTTGTAGGCTGGACCTTTTGGACAGTAGAGGGCACTAGTTATTACTGTACCCTAAAGCCTCTGATTCTGAAAAAAAGAATTATCTGTGGGGCAGATACTCTTTCAAGTCATCTGGCACCAGCTAACGGTGGGCCAGTGTATGCTTTTCTGCTACAAGCAGCCATATGTTTATCAGGACAGAGTCTTGACATGTAAAGGGAACACAGCCTGCCTTCTTATGTGGGACTCTGGTACTTTATCTCCTTCCTGTAGCTGTGTTAGGCCATGGCTACTTGCTCATTAGCAGGGAATAACTCTATCATATAGTCAGGTATCACACAACTGTAATGTTTTCTTACAAATAATAATGTATTTTTTACCCAAGGGTATCCTATTCCCTGTTCATATATGCAAGACATTTGTGCTCTTCACAGTTACGTAAATTTCCAAGTAAACTAGGAAATGTAATTGCGAGAATAAGAAGATACCAACAAAGAACCAGAATTACAACCAGGCCTGCCCTGGCTTCCATAGCGCGATGAAGGCTCCTGTAGAAATACCTCTAGGCAGGAGCTCAGAAAGTACCACAACTGCCCTGCCTTTGGGCTGTAGCCAAGGGAAGAGGGAGGAAAGCAAGAGGAGAGAAGGGGAGCAGTGACTGATACAATCGAGTATTGCTCATGGGTCAGAGGAAGGTTTCTATCATTCATCCTTGCTGCTGAGAGCCCTTCACTGCTGGGCAGTGCTGCAAGCACTCTGATGCAGATTTTCTGAAGAAGTACCCACCCCAAAGCTTATTTTTTCACCAACACTTTTCTAATTTCTCAGTCAGTGTCAGTTCAGCCAAATCCAAATATACTGGAATAAGCTTTTTTTAAACTTCATTAACGTGAAATGTGTTGACATTTTAAATTCAATCCTACTGTCATATTTAAGGAACATATGGAAAATAGTCTGTACAGATTAATCTAAGGAGCATTTTAATGTAGCTTTGCTTGAGTGAGTTGGTTAAATTATGGTTAGATATGTCCTATCTTGAGAAGTGTTGAAAATACAAACAAGCGCTTTTAGACAAATTGATGTCAAATAGCAGAATACAATCATATATTCTGGATCTTGACCAGAAAGGGGAATGTGACACTGTAAAGCAGTACCTAACTAGTCTCTCATATGTTGTACGCTTGTAGTGTTTATACTTATGAAAAAATAGCAAGATATATAATGGCACAATCAGGTCATTCGTATATATGGCCTGAAAGAGTTGAAAAGATTTCAGAGAAATATTCAGCAGAAGAAAGGGAAGAGTTTCAAGGGGGAAGGTAAATGAAGGAATTGAGAGGCTGGTAAAGATGGACATCCCAACTCTAAAGAGGAATCATTGGGGAAAAAAATGATGTGAAGTGACTGCTTCACCTCAGTAGTGAACCTAGTATTTCTAGATTGTTGCTAGGGAAAACCGTAGCAGTACCGCTTTATAAAGCTTTTAGCAGGGTCCACTTTTTGTTCCTGATTAGGAAAAAATGAAAAGAGCATCTCCTAAAAATCTATATTCATATTTGCATTAATACTAGAACAGACTGGGACAAGAATTTGAAAGTCGTCTTTAAAGTTGTCAAGCCATGCAGGCAGTGTGGCTATGTTTTCTGTAAAGCTGTGGCTCTGCTGCCTTCCTTAATTCATACTCCCTACAGATTAAATTAAAAAGCTTCCTGTTACCAGGAACACTCTATGCTTTATGCCCATGGATAAGTAAAGCATGCCAGCACTGGAAGAATGAACAAATTAACAGACAGCCTGGAGCAACAAATAACTCGAACTGTCTTGACAATAAAAAAAAACTGTGAAGGGAAGTTAAAGTGCAATTCTTATCTATTGACTAAGCCTGGGAAAGATAATAAATTCATAAATTCTTAAATTCTAGGTGGAACTCTTAGAAAAACAGATAAGGAGGACACACAGTATACAAATCCTGGGAATCCCAGAGCAGGAAGAAGGTAAGAAGCTGCCATATATCCTACATTATGCTACAAAGAACAACTCACTGTATATTGAGAGCTTATCATGTTGCTGTGAAAAGGGCACCATAGGAGACCAGCAACTGCAGAACTGCTCTCCTAAAGTTAATGGACTTGGGGGGTCAAGGAGAGAGTATTTCTATCTGCACAAAGCATCAAGGACATTTAGTTTAATAAGTGGCAAATTTTGATTTTTTTTTCCCCCAATGCTGGGCCCTGCACTCAGCAAAATTGTGCTCTTCTGTGCCCAGAACGCACGCTTTCCAAGAAAATAAGTGCTATCAGTTAGTATAGTCTGGCTAAGTTGTGAATCAAATAGCCCTGGAAAATGTTCTTATTCTAGATGCAGCTGAAGGCAAAATGTATGTGTATGAGAGAGAAAGAGAAAATTCTGCAGCTGAAGACTGCATAGGTCTATACAGCCTATGATTTTAATGGGCTTTATTGTACTTTGATCATGATTTTACATTTCAGCTGATGTCATGTTATAAATAGTAACTGAATTCCATAAGCAAATGGCCATCCTGAAGCAGGCCATGATGGCAAAGTGAAGGGGTTATATCTCTTTTTAGGATGCTAGAAAATCTATTTCAAGTCCTATTTTTAGTTTAGTTTATATCCCTACCCCCCATTTTTAATAAAATGTTTAATGCCAGCAGCATTTTAGCTGGAACTGAATATTTACCTGAGGTTTTGGAGGGTTTTTATTTGCAAGTGTACATTTACATTGGAAAGTGTGTTCCAGGCTGGGTGATGAGATGGTGTTCTGTCTGATAAACTTACGTGGCACTCATTGTTTTTGTTTCCTTGTTTCTGGGTAGCTGAGTCTTCTCTGTTTGGCCAGAGAAGCTTATGGTGATGGGTTTATGCTGATGGATTCAGTGACACTGTACAGCAAACATTTTGTAATGTTTGCTGTATAGTAAACCCCCTAAGCATAGGGGTTGATAGTGGTTGAGAAACGTGAATCACAATTTATTTAGTAATAGACAACAACAATGGAAATAATGATAGTGCTGATCTAACCTGTACTCCCAATTGTATCCAGACCATTCTTTGGTTCTTTCTTGTCCCTTGGCTAAACTACTCCACTTGCCACTTGGATGCTTTCTAATCATGCCTGCCTGTTTGGTTCTGTGTTGCTGGAAAATCGCCAATACTCTCATCTTCCAGACTCTACTCGATACATTTTCAAATACACTGTTACCCTGTCCCTTGCTGTAGGAAGGAAGTCCCATGCACGCTTGCAAAGCTGTCTTTAAGCCTTTAAAAATTTGCTTTGAAACTTTCCTTTGCAAATCAGCCTGCAAGACGTAGATCTTCGGGTCACTAAATCAACTGATACCAGTGATACTGCTGATGAACATTGTCATGTCATAATTCTCCTGAAGTCTGTACCCTTCCATTGCCTTTTGTTTAGTCCTCAGACTGAAGGGCATTCAATCAGGGATCGCCTTTTTGTTCCGTGTTTGTGCAACCCCTATCACAATGAAATCCTGCACTGTGACTAACACTCCTAGGTTATATGGCAATAAAAATAAACTAGTAACTGTAAGCATATGTCTTACTGTAGGGCAAACTGTCAGTTATTACATTATTACTTCTAATTTGTAAATGATGTGGTCAATACAACAGAAGACTGTTCTGAATTTTGTTTGATGAAGAATAAAAAGACATCAGTCATAGTCTGCAGCATGTATCTGCCAAGTCACCAGTTTTCTGCTACTGTTTTTCTCCCTTTAGTTAGAAGTCCAAATCAGTGCCAGATATTCCTGAATAGGGACATCTGTAACGGGCTGCTTGTCCTTTACATGCCTCCTGCCCAGATTCCATCATCACTCTTCCTCTTTCTATGTTTTTAAATGATTGCATTTCTCGTATTAGGCAAATCCTTTCCCTCCCCTGGATGATGTCATTAATCTTCTTTTACACCATGATATATTACTAAGTGACATACTGCATTGTGTACGTATTGTTACTCCACTCACACACTTAGTGAAGACATTGCTGGCATGTGGAATGCAAACGTCAAGTCATCTGTGAAAAAGTTCTCTTTAAAAATCATGGAAAGTATGTGCGCCAGCAAGACAGACTGCCCTTTTTACTTCAGATTAAGACACAAAATGATGAATTTTAAGAGAAACAGAAACACGTGCTAGGGCTATGCTGATCAAATCGCTTGTGTATGACGCTTTATATTCCAGGCTGAGAAATTACTACAGGAGGAATGTGACCTTTTGGGCTCATTTTCAAATACTAATTGTAAAATTCCAAGTTTATTAGTTGCAAAGAGTTAATTCTTTGTCCCCCTTTGTATTAAACTGTCAGTTTTAAAAGACTTGGCCTTATTTATTGTTTAGGAAGCATAAAAGTCTCTTGACAGGCTCTAAGTGTAGTGAAACTCCTTTTTGTAATGAGCAGGATGGTGCAAGCAAACATAACAGCCATTATTTTGATGACTAACTGGTATAAAGCACAAGGGAATTGATAAAATATTCAGTTCAGTTGAATTTTGCTTATTGCCAGCACGATGTTACTTGCTCCTGAATGATCCATACCATTTCATTCAAAAAAATGGGGACTAGCACTCACTTTTTGGTATTCAGATAGCAAAGAATTTCATAAATTGAAATGATATTTGCAAGGGTGCTGACCTCCTAGCATTGGCTTGGAGACTGTATTCTAAGCAGCTATGTCCACCCAGCATAAATGAAGCTTAATGTAGCCATCAATCCTCTTCCCAGTGGTATCTTACACTGCCTCTGGCTTCTCTGTCATGCTACATTTTTGTTTAGGATTAAGGTATCCCTGAACCATTGGGGAACATCCGTCCCACACCAGTCCTCTCTTGGAGACTGTAATTTGAGAACTACCAAGATGCTAATTAAGGGATTGAGGCATATAGATAGTTTGTAGAGAAGATCATAATGGGGACAGAATACTTTTAGTCTTATCATTAGTTGTCTCTGCCGGATCATGTTTTCATAAACTTTTAGCCCACAACCAGCTCCATTTTTAAACCATTGCTTATGTTTGAATGTTGCTAGAGCCAAATACTGTGTTAAGAAACTTGATGACAAGTGAGATGGGAAGCTCCTGCTCTGAAGGCTTTTTTTGTTTGAGTTTGAGAGAGGAAAACAACCCAGTGCAGTTTAATGATGTTCTGGTGGATAGAAAGTGAAAATATTTTCATTGCCTTTAAGAACAATAGAGTTGGCCTAATTCAAAAATACCACTTCCAAGTACTGAAATTCCATTTCTTTTATTAAAGCTCTAAATGCACCTTTGATAAATTTCCTATTACCTATTGACATTGTAAAAAGAAATTTATTATGTATTGTTTATTTTCATGAATGTTTAAACATATCCTAGCATTTTAGCTGAACAATACTTTTATGTAATTTCTGAATAATAAATTATGAACTATGATCCTCATGGTGCATAGCAAATGTTAAATGTTGTACTGTTTGCACACATTAAGCCATCAGTGTTATTTGAGATGTTGCAAAATCACGACCCCTTTAGAAGAAAGGTAGTACTAAAGCATTCCTTCCATAGCAACTATATTCATAGCAGCAACATATCAGAGTCAGTCAAACTAAATAAACCATCAGAAATTCCACGCTGCCAATCGATCATTGGGGTTCCCATTGTTGGATTTTGTCTGAAGTCACAATACAGACAAGTGAAGTGTAATTTTTTAACTACTGCGAGGCTTCTGATCAATACTACAGTTCAGTTTCTGTAAAGAGGGATGCAAGTGTGGGTGGTGATGCCCAATTTTACTTTGAAATGCTGCTATGGAAATCAGATTTATATTTTTTTTAACAGAAGCTGACGAGGCAGATTTTTTTTTTTGTCTTATTTCATCCTTGCCTCAACTACATGATGTCAGTTAGGAAGCCCACAGCTCCGTATTCAGGTGTGTGATTTCCAGTTTGTTTTCTGTGCTGGGATCAAACTGGAATGCATAGCATGTCAGCACAGCAGCGTGGGTGATGGCATCATGCATCACAGAGAAGGCCTGCTTCCTATGCTAGCATTCTCTGAAGTGGGACCCTCAAAAGACAAAAGCTTGTTCATTTCTAAAATGCAATTTTTAATGTGTTTTGATAAATCTTACTAGAAAGATGTATTTCAAGCTCATTGAAAGATCTGAAAGAAAAACAATATTCAACACAGCTCATGAGAAAGCCCTTTTCTTTATTTCTTTGAGGCTTTTTTGGAAGAAACACAAAACTCCTGAGGAGTGACAGAAAAGTAGAATATAAAGGTTTAAAATTAAAAATTCAGTTTTGTCTTTCCCTCTTAAAATTTTTAAGGGAGGAAAAAAAACTCCAAAATTTTAATTTTCAAACTATTCATCTGTTGTTACGTAGCAAGGAGAGGAAAGGTTTTGTCTACTGTACTCTTATAATCATGGCACTGAAGTTTAAATGAGCTTTTTAATCTCATTAATACAGCATATAATTCAAGTAACTGACTTTAACACTGGTTTTAAGGTGTCACTGAGGACATAGGTACATGAGCAAAGTTACTGCGAGACAAGCCAGGGCACACATTCGCTCTGTCCTAGTGTGTATAACGTTGCCTGTCTGAGGGGTTTAACTTCATTCTAACTGTGTGGTGCTTCACTTCTAACGAAGGGCAAGATTTTCTGCTTCCTCATATATAAACATCTTAACATCAGAGACATGTGCTTCCCTCACCAGTTTCTTCTCCTAATTGAAATAACTTGACCTTGTGTCTGGCTAGCTACTCACATCTAAAGCAGTACCTAGTGATGTACTTGTAACTAGTGAGATTAGCATGATATATTTTAGAAAATGATAAGTTCTATAACAACAGTTTCTAGCTGATGCAGAAATTACCTTGTTTTGCAGAGGGAAGAGAATACTGGAACAAAGAGGAATTTATACCATCTCCTGCTTTGGTAGGTCCACAAAAACTATACCTTTTCAGTAAATAGGTGCCTTTAAAGACTTATATGTCTTTCTGATAATTAATTACCTTTCCTCTTTCATTCAAACTTTACTAACTGCTATTCTCAGATAGGTAACAGGTAAAAACCTGAAACACTCAAAATGAAGGCTGCAAGTTGGAGACTTATGAATTAATGCAACCAAAGATGAAGGAAAAGTGGTCCCAATACTGTTCACACCAGCCTTCCATTACAGAAGTTTGAGGTGACAGTGAATGCAAATCGGACAATAAAACTCAAATGCTGTAGACCCAACAGAGACATGGGCCATAATAGGAGAGTATAGGAATTTCACCTCCACCTAGAGCTTAATGCAATAAACCCCGCTGGTACTATATACCGGTGACTCAGTCTTACAGATGAGACATTTTGTTTGCAAGACGTAAAATGGTCATGATTTTGGTTTGGTCTGTGACCCTAAGGATGACTCCCTGTTACTGCTGGTGAGTTTGTTTGCTTGCTTCTTTGTTGTTATTTTGCACATCACTCTAGAGAGAGACTTCACAGGAAGAATTACACTGTCCTGCTGAATTTTTTGCTTCTATAGTGTTGCTATTGTAATTCCGTAGAGTTCTATTATCTTCTCAATTGTAACTTTTAGTTTTCATTGTTTCAGAGGAATGGTTACATTAAAAAATAAAAATTCTGTTTCCTGCTAACATTAAGGAAAGTTGTGGAACTTCTCATTAGATTTTATGTAAAATGTAAAGGTTTATCCTTTAGCATAGAGAGAGGGGGGGTATCACCACAATATCCCTTTGCTGCTTTCACTCAAGGGAAACAAAAACTTCTTTTTTGTATTTTAGGATAGTCCTATTTTAAGAAGTAGTCCATGGAGTAAGAGTTTAATGTCATTGCTTCGACTGCAATGCTTACTCCCCTCACAGAATCTTGTTAAAAACTAACTAGCACCCAGAAAAACAAGCAGTAACTCAAATGGGGGAAAAAAAAATCCTAGCTGCTGCTTTACTAGGGCCCGCTCCAGGGCTTAGTTGTAGAAAAAACAAAACTCCCATTGAAGTGAACCTCAGGAAGCAGTACAGCAGAGCAGCACTGTAGCCTGGTGTCCAAAATGACCATCATTCTCCTCAACTCTTCTTGCAAGTTTGGAGTGAACAACAGAAGGCAGTGTCTCCTCGAAGAGCTGTTTTCCAGGGACTGACTGCAAGATTTCAAGTAATTTATTATACAGACTTGATTTTGGACATGAGGTACACCTTTCCAACTGCAAACATTGAGTCTTCTGAAGGACTCCACTGTTGCCCTAGGAGCAGAGAGAGTGCTGCTCTTCTGGAAGGGGCTCCAAAGCAGAAGAGAAAGTAGTAAACAGCATCACTTCAACAACCTACATATGCCTCTTACAGAAATGGGAAAAAACACTGAATATGCCTACTTCCCACCTCCTTTCCTTGTGGAGGAATTGGTAAATTTCTTCTGTCTATGCAGTGACTAAATTGCTGTTATTCCTGGTGCTGTCCATCCACAGACACCGAGAGCTGGTTTATCTGAAGACTCCAAACTTATCTTTTAAAAAAGTTACATCCATTGGCAATGCGGTGATCTAAGCTATTATGTGTGCCTGTGATCCCAGAAATGAACTGAATTATCATCGTTCTATTTGGTCACCAACATCTGCACATTTCACATTATCTATTTGGTCACCAACATCTGCACATTTCACATTATTAAAATATAGGCCAATGTCACGTATTGTACACCAAAATGAGCCCTTTCATTTTTTGCAGTAAAAGGTACAAGCTGATTTATTTTTAAATTCATACAATACAGAGTTATGTCCACCTGAAGATCTCAGTTCCCTGACACGATTTCCCCAAATATATATATAACATTCTTCGGAGAGTAGAAAATAAAATCCTGAAAAGAGGTAAGAAACCCCTCCAGAGCAAACAATGAAGCCTCTCCATTTCAGAGACCATTTCTATTCCCAAAGGCAATAGGGATTTGATGGACCTGGCAGTCTTAATTCCCAAGCCAAATTCCTCTTACAGACAAAACCCTGCTGGCTAAGCCATCCTTTCATACTCAACAAGCTCCAACACAGCCTCTGATCCAAAGCTGACAGTTTGATGGAGGAAGAGGAGTGATTTCTCAGGTGAATAAGTTGCAAACCATGTCTCCTCTCTAAGCCTCTAGATTTTTTCTCTCACACTGAGCAAGAGGAGTAACATCGGTCCCTGTGGTATCTTCTCTGGGCAGGGGAGCAATGACTCATCATTATCTTCTGAGTTTTCTCAGAAGAGAAGGAATGGAGCCACTCAAGATGTATTCACTGTTGCTGGTAACTGCAGATAACTCAACCAAATATCGGAATCGGATGTCTCACAGGATAGTGGTTAACCAAAAATAATTTGCATTGTAATTTCCTTTTGATCCATAGCCTGGGCTGCTGCATACCCTGGTTTATAATGTGACTTGTCAGGCTTACAGAAAGGTAAAGACTTAAGACATTGGAGTGTCTTGCCACATTTTTTTAGTGAATTTGCTGGAAAAATAAATTTTTTATTAGTTCATAGCAATCGAGGAAATCAGCACATAAAGTTAGTTTTGCTCCTCAGCTCATTGTTTATTTGCACTTATAGAGAGATGTTATATTCATCAGCAGCAATATACCTCGTCAGCTTTTACTAAGGATGTGATAGTACCTCACGGATTTTAAACTAAAACCTGATCCTGTGGAAGGTTATCGTGAAAGACTGGCTAAAAATCAGGCAAAACTGTATTTGTCCTGTGAGATGCTATTTGTTTCTATAAGAATGCACAGCTTTGAGATCACATCTGAGCAATTTGAAGAGATTTGAAACTTCCTCACAGCAATCACAAACCCATTCAGCTTGCCAGTGAGTGGAGGCAAGTAGGATACATGAAGTTGTCAGTTTTCACAAACTGTACTGCTGTTGGGATTTTGCAGACATTAACATGGAGCCATGGTCTGCCCTTGACACACAACTCATCATTGGACAGATTCTGGGCATTCTTCAATAATTGATGGCCTGTCCCATCCACACATGGGCCTCCAGCACAGGGCACCTGGACTCCTGCAGTGAGAGGGTCCATGGGTCCATCCCTTCTCTACAATCAGCATTGGTCAGTGTTTCAACAAGTTCCAAATATCGCTTAGTAATTTGTCATTATTGTTCTGTCCATTTGGAATGGCTTTCTCAGCTTGGACATTCCCTCTAATGTCTTTCTTTGTGATTTGTTCTCTTAGATATCTTTATGGATATGTGCTTTATATAATTCCACAGTAACGTCCCTTTTGCTTTCTTCTTCTTATCAGCCAGTAGGCGAATATTTTCTGGTGCTTCCAGAAGGTTTCCTCATAGCCTTCCTCCTTTTCTCTTCTTAGTAAAATTCAGGCTGAATTCCCTTAACCTATTCTAGTCTTCCTAAGGCAGCTTTCCTGTGCCTTTGTATTGTATCTGATTTGCCATCAGAGCTTGTGCTGCTCGTAAAGTCACTTTAAGCTCAAATGATGAAGTTATGATTTGATGAGGTATTAGTTCCAGGGAAATGGTAATATTGAGCCTGTGTTTGTCCACCATGTAATCTTCAGGACAAAGTCAGTCACAGTTTTTTATTTGTCATTTTATGCTTCCAGGGTTTATACTTGAAGTTCTTTTGGGGTTTTTTTGTGTGTATGTAAAAATGGAGCTACTGAATATAACCAGAGGTTTTAACCCAAAGACAAATGGAAACAAAAATTTGCCACTAAAAGTAGCTAAGAAATTGGGCAAGATCTTAATCCCTTATGCCGTTAGTTTGCCTAAGAACTGAGTAAAGACCTTCAAATTTAGTCCAACATGATGAATTGGTCTAATTCCTAGCCTTTCTCCAATAATATCTTACTTTTATAAACCAGTAATTGATCTCCTGAATTACCAGCAGTAATTACCAAGGACTGGCGAGCAGTGAATTCTTAAGTATCTGTTGTTCAAAACCTTATTTCTGAGCAAATATGATGCTCAAAAAGCAAGGGCCGAATAGCATTGACTTGAAAAAAGGCATAACGCAGACAGATGCTGTGCAAGTTTCCCACACACATCTCTGCCAATGAATCTCACTCCTGACCTGAGTACCCCATGCTATTCCAGTTCTGGGCATCTGTTGAGCACAGTCTGTCAACAATGCTGTGCTGACTGCTTTGGTTTTCTGATGGGAACAAATAGAGACTAGGTGGAAACCATCAAAATCACATTCCTTGAGATGAAGAAAAAATAGCTGTGTTTTGAGGCATTCATTCAAATTATGCATTAGCTTGTATTCTATTGGTATGTTATACTATGCATATTTAAAAGCAACTCCTAAACAAAGTCCTTTACAGAAAGCCAGGTCTACAAGGAAAATAATATTGGTTAGGTTTTTTAATATGTCATAGGTATCTTTTAATCTTTCACAGCCATAAATTGAATCAAGAAGTGTAAACCTGAAAAGAGGAGAAACTTTCACCATGAGGACATCCAGGCACTGGAACAGGTTGCCAGAGAGACTATGCAGTCTCCATCATGGTGGGTTTTCAAAACCAGACTGACAAATTCTCTGAGCAACCTGATCTGATTTCGTAGCTGACCCTGCTTTGGGCTGGGGGTTGGACTAGAGACCTCCTGAGGTCCCTTCACATCTGAATTGTCATTTAATCTTTTTGTGCCTTTGTTGATAAGAAAGAATGGTTGATGGAGATATCTGTAGTATCTGCAATGGGTTTGCTGGCCCATGCGCTGTTGTGATTGTTAAGAGATATCGCAGTGCTCACGGGGGAAAATTAAAGGATGTTTTATTACAACAAACCCACTCATTCCATCAGGTTTCTGCTTAGATCCATTTCTCATTATCAATGTAAGAAGGACTTAATGAATTACAAAGCTGTCTGGGAACTTGTGATGAAAATTTTTTGCAGCAAAATACAGAAGTGTGCCACTTTCAGTTTTTATTGAGCTATTATAGCACTACAGTTACCTAGAGTTAGAAAATAATTTTCTCTTCTAATCATGATTTTCCCAACAAAGTCTTAGTTTCATTCTGTAGAAATACAAAAGCAAATGAGGAATCGTTTTAAATTTTAATGAAGAAAAATGCCCTTCTTCATAGGAGTTCATCCGCTTCTATACCTGATGTCTCAGCTAAGCGACCAGTTTCATCCTGTATCACACTACTGTCCTCGTCAGAAAGTTCATAGGCTTCAGCTAGTCCCAGTGAACACAGAGTTACACCAAAAGTTTCTTGAGGAATTTTCTGCAGCTGAGCTGCAGGGGTAGTTACTATTGGTTCTAGTTTCTACGAATGGCCTGTGGTTTACTACAGTAGCATCTTGCACTCAATATAACTACACTCCATCCACTTTCTTGCAGATTGATAGGTATAAAACTCACACAAAGAACATCCATGACCACAGGACCTTGTACTTGATGTTATGTGTTTATGATCTTTGCCATTGTCCTGGGTTTGGCCAGGACAGGGTTAATTTTCACCGGACTCCAGGAAGGGGCACAGCCGGGGGGTGGGGGCTGACCCCACCTGGCCAAACAGAGC
>Ga0181612_125924_pt1 | contig 17430 bp, 6 predicted proteins | sample HoacroProtozoa21_FD_119630 | JGI IMG/M metagenome (GOLD analysis project Ga0181612, IMG submission 119630) | Hoatzin crop microbial communities from Cojedes, Venezuel. Combined Assembly of Gp0051906, Gp0051904, Gp0051908 | reverse complement strand
GCCTCCCCCGGGCGGCTCCGCTGCGCCTTTCCCCAGCGGGCAGCGACGCCCACCGAGCCCTACCCCGCCGCCCCGGCCGCCCCGCGGGGTAGCAGGGGAGAGAAGGGGAGGGGGGGGAAGCAGCCACCTGAGCCGTGCAGGAAGATGAGAGAGGCGGTGTGCCTGCCCGCGGGGGACACCACGCTCCGCTGCAGCGCTGCGGCCGCCGCCATGCCCACTGCCCGCCTCCTCCTCCTCCCGGCCCGGCCCTGCCGGTAGTGCGGCGCACCACGCCGGCGCAGAGGTGGGCCGGGCCCGTCCCAGCGCTTTGTGTCGTGGGGCCCCGTCCGCCGCCGTCCTCGGGCGCTGCGGCCTCCCTGGAGAAGCTCCTCCGGCCCCAAACGAGAGTAGTTCTCGCTTTTAGCGCCGTACCCCTCTTACCACCGCCTGTTTATAGCAAGTACTGTATCTCTACAGACCCTTTATTTAGAAATGCCTTATGGTAGGCGGGTGGTCCCTGTTGTGTTGTTGTGTGTGTTTGGAAAGGCGGTTAGGCTTCAGCCTCGTCCGGTGCATGCATTGAAGAGCAAAGGCCTGGCTGGCAAGAGAACTGAGGGGAGGCAGGTGGCGGGGGGGCCTGATGGCCCCTTCCAGGCACTTGGGAAAGCGAGGGGACTGCAAGGACCGATATAGAATAGGTCCAGTAGGCATTTGAAAGCTTGTCTTGACTTTGAGCCGTGTCTGAGCACAACTACTCCGATGCTTCTGGTAGTTTCTACTGAACTGCTGTAGGGGGATAAGGAGTAGGAGCTTTCTTTTGCACTTTTAGGTAACCTACACACTTTCAAGCTCATAAGACCTTTTTTTTTCATTCTAGCAATGCGTAGATTAACCACCTGCATTGGTGCTTTGAGGTCTGCGGCAGTGGAACAAGGATGACCAGGGATAAAAGCTGCTATTGCCATTTCACTAGCCAGGTGCAGTGTGAGCTAGGGGGTGAGCAGCAAGTTTACAGATTAGTTCTGCAGTTCATCAACTATTTTGGCAAAGCGCAGGGGCACACCTGTTAGTCCTTAAAAATGTAATGAAACCTTAGCCTCTTGAGGTAGCATGTTATTACCTTCGGAATGGCCTGTGGGTTAGGTAGATGAAACATCAGTGTGTGTGTAATATGAAGAGCATGCTGTGCTTTTATTTCTGTTCGAATTACTGTCCTGACTACTATTTTCCGATATATTTAGGGCCTGAAATCTTAGGGCACCAGTTAAACATAGACTGATGAAAGGTGTGTTATGATGCCCCTTCAAAAAACATGCAGCTCTCTTTTTAATATATCTACAAGCATTCTGCAGCGGATCCAAGAGTTAAATAGAAGGAAAAATGTCTGATAGTTGGGGAAAAGAGAAAGTTGCGTGGTGGGAAGGGGTGAAAGAATAGCTAAAATTTTCTACAGTCTCAGTTGCCCCATTCAACAATACAAAATCTCAGCAGAGCAGTGCCACCATGAACAGGTCAGTATTGCCAGTGTCTAATAGCTGAGACTCACTTTATTTTTCGTTAGAGACTCGCCTTACTTTTCATTTGATTTGCAGTGTACAAAAGTATTTGTATTTGAGACATCAAGGGTCTTTTTTTTATATTAGCTTAGCAGGAAAGTTTAATCATGATTACAGGACATATCAACTCATTTAACCATACTTATTTGTAATATTTTAATTTATCATCTCTCGTGAGCGTTGTCATTTTTGAGGGCTATTATATGTGAAGGATCACTGAACAAAGGTGATGTGTGGCTTTGGAATAACTCTTCTGCACAGTTACAGCAACAAAGCAGGATAAAGCCTTTTTAAAGTGTATGTTTTGTCATTCACTGCCTCTAAGTTACAAGCTTGGAGGTACAAGATTTCTTTGTGCCAACAAATAAAGCTTGATGCCAGGAACAAAACAAAGGATAAAATAGCAGACCGTACAAAAATAATGTTCTGGATTTGAAGGATTTTGTGTGTTGTTTTTGTTTAAAGAGAAACAGTCAAGGCATAAGGTTAATTCTTTCATTTCCATTAAAAAATAAGCAAAGGGCTATCTTTACCTTTCCCTGAGGTGAGAGGATTCCAGGGCTTCAGGGGAAAGACCAGTATTTAAAAAAAAAATAAAAACAAAATAGACAACTACATAGAAACTTGTGAGAGGATAGGAGCTCTGAACAAACATAAATGGAAAAGATCTGAGTTACAATTCTGATGACGACAAATTTACTGTAATAACTTACTATGTATACCAGAAGAAAATATTTTCTTGGGGTATTTTAAAGTATATTAATTATCTTGAATGTTAATTATTTTAAAAATGTATAGTAATGACACACACACATAAAAAATACCCCGCAGCAAAAAAAAAACCCCTTATAACGGTGAGAGATCTGAATCAAGTGCTCAAAAATGGCCAGGAGATGATTCTTTCATTTCTAGGAGTTTTCTGTTGTTAGAGGGATGATAGAGTCCCCTCCCCTGACAGTTTTGCCTTTCACACAAAGGAGGAGGGGAAGGAGAGAACATGCTTGGAATAAGGACTAGAAAAGGATTATAGCTATTTCTCTGGGCCAAATCTGTGAAGGCTATGAAGCAGACAGGTGTAACCCATGGAAATCATGGCTGCTGCAAAAGCCTAGCCTTAATAACTGAAAGGACTGTCCTGAATGAATTAAAAGTATGTTAATAACTATAGAGAATTATAGGCAATAGGAAAATAGCTTGCAAATTTTGTTAAACATATACTTAAGTTCTGATGCTTATGGTGTTTTACAAGTCTTTCACTGCTGACACGTAACATCTCCAAAAGGAATTTATTACATTTCACCGCATCAATAAAATGTCCTCTCACACCCCAAAAACATATTGTGTTGAAATTGCTTCTCTTTTAATTTTTTTTCTGGGCTTAATGAAAGAAATGGATTAAATTTTGACTTACATGCTAAATAAATATCAAAATGTAAATATGTGGCCATATGTAAGTTTTCTAAAGAAAGTAAATGTTAAGTGTGAACTTTGTTTTGTTCCATAGGATAGGCTTTTGCTCACAGTGCGTTCTGTTCTGACTCTGTTCTCTCACACTGAGTCTATTCAGAAGAAACCAGAAGAGTTTAATTTACTTGCAACCATTTTGATATTTTTCTCATTTAAAATGGCTTTGCACTTTAAAATTAACTTTAGCTGAAAACGGTATGTTGCAGAGTAAATTTTATGTCCAGCATGTGTACGTATATAACATCCAGAAACACTATTAGAACTGTATGAACTAAGGTTCCTGCACCCCACATTGAAAAATAGTTTATAGGTATTGTACAGTTACTGCTGGGTTTTTTTAGTAAGTGGGTTAGTCCACAGATGCTTCATCAATGATTACAAAGAAGTGTATCTGATTTCTAGTTGATTATATTTACATTTTTGACAGAAGCAGGGATTTTAGTACAGAAATAAATATATTAGGTATTAGGATCTTTCCACACACACCCTTTATTTCTTTCTCAGTGTCATGAGATTATCATCACCATATCAGAAGATCACATCATTAATATCTAGTCTTTATTGCTTGAGTGATAGCTATCCTATACTTGCTTTCTTCATTATTAAGGCGTTAAAATTAAGTGCTGAATTTCTTTGACTCTTTGTACATTCCTTCCCTGTCCTACCCTTCTCCCAGTTTTTCACAGGCTGAAGTGTCTGTCCACTGTTTTTAAGACCATTATGCCAGTTATTGTGATCTGATAAAAATAAGCAACTAACATGAAATTTGCAGGTGATTTCATCGATTGGAAAGCAATGGCAATGCTTTGACATAAAAATTATATGGCATGGGGTTTTTTTAGGTCTCTTCTTTCATTGTACATCTTGTCATAGTTTATGCTAAAAAGTTCTTATAAACAGTTCTTTGCACAACTGCTGCAGCAGAGGTGGTGAGTGCCATAGAGATTGTTCTTCAGGCACATAGCCTAGTGGCCCATTTATTGTGCTAAACTCTTCGTACCCTCACCGAGTAAAACACAAAATGTATTTCCATTCATAGTTCTTAATTTAAAAATCGAGGGTTTTAGCAAATGAGCAACTGTTCCTTACTAGTAAAAAAGCTCCCTGGCTAGGCTACATCCATAATGTTGTGCATCACAGATATGATTTACCATGGAGTTTGGTGGGGGAAATCAGTCCACAAAGAGAAAACCAAGTTGCGTTCTGCATCTGAATACTGTCTGGCACAATGAGATCTTGACCTAGTGTTTCTAGGTACCACAGCAAGGTAAACAAGTAATAAATAAACAAATCGTATTCTTTTTGGCCCAACTGATAATTGGTATTTAGGGTCTTGTGAGATAATTTTGCTAGCAGGAGCCAGATATTTACTGCATGCCATCCAGTTTGTTTAAAAACAAAGGAGGGCACAATCCCAGGGACAACAGGAGGCAGTTCCCTTCTTCAGAAATCTGAGCCTGCAGCTAGCCAACAGCCTGCCAAAACAAATCCAGTCTTGGCTACACTACTGGTGCCTGTGTGTTTCTTCTGCTTTGTCTTTGCAGCGGGTTTGCTGCTTCTGAGTCATTTGGATGTCCACTCAGCTGCTACATCTGCAGGCATCTTGCAGGCAAACTCCTTGGCCCATCGTGTTCAGCTTACAGCCTGCTAGAGCCTGGAGGGATGTTCCTCAACCAGAATTCCGCAAGGAATCTCACAGACATGCTCGGGGCTTACCAAAAACACATTAACAGTATTCTCAGCAAATAGCGAAGCTGCTTTCTATTAATATGTGGACTAGTGGTGTCTGCCTTTTATTTAATATGTTGATGATTAGAGCTACGGCTGCTGACTGGTGTGACTGGTTTTCCATTGACTTGACAGTTGCTGGCAGAGCTGCTTTACATAGGAAACAGTATGTCAAAGATGCTCACTCTTGGTAGTGAACTCACCTTGGCCATGGGAGGCTGAATTTAGGGCTTTTTTGGGGAAGTTTGAAGTGCCGTGGTAGGGTTTGGCTCCATTGGAGCTTTGCTTGTGGGAAGATGTTGGTGCTGGAACCACAATGTTATTACAGCCTTCAGTAAAACTTCAGAATGAAGGTTTCTTCATTGGTGTAGACTGTGTATCTGGCAAGTTTGTTATGCCTTGTGATTTCGTTGTGTGTTTTGGTATTTCTCTGGAGGACTGGTATTATTGCATCTGTGTTATTGAATACAAGTCTCAGGTTCTTGTTTTTTTGAAAGACATAAGCACTCTGAATTGAGGAAAAAGCTGTGAAAACAGGAACCTTAAAATCCAGGCATACAAGAAAAAAATACCCCAAGACTCCTATTTTAAAACTCTCACAATTTTGTTCCATTTTTTGAAGTTCTGATTTATGAATTAGGAATTCTTGAAATTAACAGAAGTGCTCTAGTGAGATTACTGAACTGGAGTTCATAAATCAATGTGCCCAGATCTATGCTGCCCCATTCTGCATTCATGTGTATGTGAACTGGGAGTGTTAAACACATCACACTTTCAAATAACATTGCTAGCAAGCTCTCTCATGTTCTCTGTAGAAATGCAGTCTGTCCAACCAAGGTATCTCGTGTCAATTTATACTTTTGCCAGTATAAATTGGAAGTCTGAGAGAGGGCTTTGCTCGTATAAATGTATTGGCAAGACTTTATACAGTCACAACAAAATCTAAACTTGCTTACTTAATGCTAAAATCTGGTTTTAGTTACATTACTGTCAGTCTGGAGTAACTCTTTCTGGTTGACCCAAAGATAAGTTGAACCCAACAGAAAAGTGTTTTGCACTTGCAACCTTGTAATGACATAAGAACATTGAAATGGCAGAAATAGCTGTTTAAATCTGCAAGTGTAAAGTATCTCTGTTCACACTGATTTTGGTTGCTTTACCCCTTTTGAGCCTAAGCAGCTAAAATGTAGACATTTATATCAACACTGGAAACGTGTAGTACAGAACTCCCTAACAGACCTATTTGTTGCTTTGCTCCTGCTTTCATACCAGTGGGACTTTGTATGGCTTCCACATTTTGGCATTTGTTTGTCAGAACTGGGGCGTAGGTGCAAGCATTTTCTTTGGTGTCAATTTATGTGATGCCATAAAGCAGCATTTTTCATTTTTCAACACTTATTAGCTCAGCTCCTCAGCTGTGCAGCACCACACCCTGGTGTGAAACTTATAGAAGGCTCATACTGACATATTTATATTGGCCTAAATTTACGGCATTTCATTTGGGAAAATGAGTGTTTTGTTCACATTTCTAGTACAATGCTGTGACTATTTGACAAGATCAACCACCAAGACCTTTGGAAGACTGGAAATCAGAGGGTGTTCTGAAGACATATAGCTCCACTTTCAGGCAGTGGATTGATGGACACCCTATTTCTTGAAATTGAGTGTGCTGTGTTTTAAATTATTTTAGTGTCAGTGAACCAAATTCTTCCATAACACAGCATCGAACAGGTATATAGATACATATATACGTAAAATATTAATATTGAGGTAAGCTGAACAGTGCAATACTGAACACCAAGCTTTTAAGGTAACATTTGTGATGCCTTAACATAAAACACCGTGGTGTATCTTTTTTGTCATAGACCAGATATGGTATAAGGACATACAATATACATCAATGCAGTTCTGCTGCATAAAAATTTATGACTGAATTTAAAACCAGTTTGCAGAGTTACTATCATATATATGTTTCTTATGTTTTATTTATTTGTCTAAAAGGAAATATGTCCCAAAAGAGTAGTTCTGTAATCTCTGATATTAAGTTCTGGATGTACTATTTTTTCCCGTGTGCTAAGGATCCTTGCTGTTTTGTTTAATCAGACTTTAAGGGCACAGGTATGTTTTTCTGGGTCTGTAACATTGGCCTTTTTCTGTAGTCAATAGAGGCAATGGGTCTTCCCTATGGCCTGTAAAGGCTGCCTATGGCCATGAGCTCAGCTATATCTGTCTGAAGTCTGGACATCTAAAGTTAGGTGAGATCAAGCACATGCTAAATTTCTGCTTTTGTTTTGTGTTGTTGGATTCCAGGTCATGGCTGTACCATTATTAGCAGGCCACTGAAAATGATGTTTCTCAGAAGTCTAGATGGGTCCGAGTTTGGATGTGTAAACTCTCGTAGTTGGAGTGTGGTGGCTGAGTGACAACAAAATAGTTAGGACCCAGTTCTGTCATATCTGAAATGTACCTACATTTTTAAAGTCAGCACCATCAAGCTAGCAGTAACAAGGATATGTTTTGTTTCTTTGGAATTAGAGTATAAAAAATACAAACAGGTCACTGTAGAAAGGTCATCCACTGGGGTATTGGATCTGCTCTAAGCCTAGCTGTAGAACAGGTTTTTCCACTACCTATCTGCGTGAATTCTCACACATGTGAAAACTGCAAAACCAGGCCACCTGTGGGTAACTGGAGGACTCCATTCTGAGTCATTTAACACATAGAGAGTTATGCAGAAAATTAAATAATTAGATTTTCAGACAATGTGAAACATGTAAGTTACATTTGTGTAACATAATCAGTGTTCTCAGAAACAGTTGCAAAGAGATTTAGGCATGCAGTATGTGAACAAATCTGGCATGAAATGTTACACATTATATAGGTGCAGATTGCGCAGTGTTGTCCTGAAATGTGACCTTGGTTAGATACCTGTGAATTACAATTAAATTTGATACATTAATGACATTAGAACCATATTGTTTTAAAAGAGCTGACACCAAACTACTAAAGTGTTTGCATTAAGAAGATCCTTTTCTGGATTTCTGTGTTTTCCATTATGCAAAATTTAGCCAATATTTTCAAATTAATTGTGTATCATTTCAGATTCAAAAAGAATTACTCAGTTGAATAAACCCTGCTGCAAGTTGGTCCCGTCCAAACGAAAGCCAGTATTACGTGAGAGCAATTACTTTTCATGGTCCTTAGCATAAACCATGTGATGTTGGGAAGTTCTGAATGTTTGAATATGCTAATTATTCTTCCCTTTGCTCTGTGGTAGATGCTGTTTTGCTATATAAATTGGCTCAGGAATCTGCATGTTTTTGTGATGTGCTAGTTGCCATCTGCTTTGGAGATACTCCCATGTGCTTTTGTTGATGCAACAGCTATAGTGTTTTCAAATGTTGATACTGTGAAAAAGTAATGTGATTGGGCTTGGACAGGTGCCTTAAACAGACCACCCATCATATTTATTTTGCTGCCAGTCAGAACAGGCAATCTCTTGGGTAAAAAGTGAATAATTTTCAGTTCATTTTAAAAGAGATTTTGTCCTGCTTAACAAAAGCCACCATTATGATCCAAAAGCTTACTATTTAATTTGGTTCTCTTTTTCAGTTTTGTAATTATTTTCACAAAACAATCTAGTTCAAATGCCTTATTTTTGGTAGTAGAGAAAAAAAACTTGTTAAAGCATAAGCTGGAACAGTCTAAGTCAAGTCAAATACAGAGCAAGCAGCTGTTTTCTTACGTTTATAAAATGACTGAATTTGGTGCACAAGGTACATCAAAGATTCTGGTACGTATATAAAAAACACTCTTTAATGTGGACACAGGTGCTTAGATATGGTGTGGACACTGAAGCTTAGATATGCTTCTGTCACGAATGTATTTGGAAATCACAGATTTTAAATCCCATAGGAATGTTTTGTCGCTGCCAGTTCTAGAAAAATAACAAAGTCAGGGTTCAAACCACTGTTACAAAGTATATACACAATAATATACACTAATTCATGTGTTGTTAACGTATTTGATGTCTTGGTTTTACCTTAATGGTAAGCAGAACCAAAAACTTTGGCTTGAAGTCATATCCTTTTCAGATGTTAAGGACGGAAGGTGACTAATACAATATTCCTAGATAGAAAACTGGTGGTTAAAATAGATTGAAATATAAATGATCACAGTGAAACAGTGTTATCATCACAGATCCAGAAAATTATCTAATATTGGGTCAAAAAAGATGTATTTCAGAACAGGAATGCTTCTTGTGGTAACTGATATCACAGTTACCAGAAACAGAATAGCACAGAGGGAAAAAGAGGGCCGAGTGAAAAATAACAAAGCAGACAGTCAGGATCTTGTTCTCTGAAAGGTTAGATGCAATTAAGAGTAATTCACTTAAATTATGGCACTGGAAGATTGGCATAAATGAGAAGAGATTTTTGTGTATGATCACTCCAGCAAAAATATGGAACTTGGAGTTTAATTTTGAGGTGACTTTGAAAAGAAGCTTTTTTTTTCACATGAATCTTCAATAATCATTCTTAAAAAGAAGAAATGTGCTGTAGAAAAGGGATTGTCTATGAAGATTTTCATAAAGAGCAAGTGAATCTTTAAAGATCTTCAGAACCATAGCCACGTTTTGGACTTAATATTGGCTGGTGTGTCAGAGAGGAAGAGAAGACTTAGGTGTGGTTGGTTGTTTCTGAAAAAGAGATAGTGTTGGCAATTATTAATAAGAAAAATGAAGTCTCAAGAGAGGATGGCCTAATGGCAGATCTATTAGCTACATCCAAAAAGATGGTCTCACATCCTTGTTGAAACGTTCACATTACATGAGAACACAGTGTGTTTTCCCAGATGGGTGAAAAAGAAACATAATAATCTCTGCCTTTAAAAATGATGACAGAAATAGCTGAGAAAATTATACCTCAATTATCTTGATCAATCTCGTAATAAACTCTGCACACAATCTATCTGTCTTTGTGAGGAAAGGGGTCAAGGAAGAAAAAATATGCCTTTTTTTTAAGAGGAGGACCAAGATGAACTTGGGGTGAAGATTTTTCAAATTAGTGTATTTATTTATTAGAGATACTGTGGAAGCAAAAGTGACTTCTATCTAAGTTTTATTGAAGTTAAACAAAATTTCAGTATGAGATCAGGTAAGAGACTTCTGTCATGATCTTGCTTTATAATGAACAAAATTGGTATTTTGTACTGAGGAGCCTCATCCAAAATATTTCAATAAGACCTTGAAAAAGCAAATACTAACTTACGAGTGTTCAAACAGCAGTTTGAATGTGTAAGGACTGAGCTTAACTTCAGTTACTAATCATGATGCAGCTTTATATCACACGTTTAGCCATTCAGATACAGAGAGTGGAAAAGTCCTTAGTTCCATAACATGGTGCAAGCATTGATCATCTATACATGTAGGTACAATTGTGTAGGCAAGACTGGTGCAACTCAGATTCTGGTATATTTTGTATGTACATATAGAACCTTTGGGTACGCTGTCACAGTGACTGTAAGTGCAAATTGTTCTTGTACTTCAGTTGAAGAAACACTGTGGTCCTAATTAATTTTTGATTGTAGAGAAATGGTCTAGAGGTCATTGCTGCGAAGAAGATACTCTTCTCATCACACCAGTGAACTGAAAAAATAGTTCAGAAAAGTAGATAAGGAAGTGTAAGTACTGAAAGGATTTTGCAAGCCAGGTGAAAGCTGCAGAATGAGAATGAATTGTAGTGTTATATCTCATTTAAATTGGTGTTGTAGGCAGTGAACTTGAGAAGATAGGACTTCATAGCAATGAAACATAGAAAATAAATAGCTTTGTCACATCATCACATTGCATTTCTTTTGTTCCATGAGGTCATATATGAACTTAGCTCTACTGACTGAATACAGAAATTATAGATTTAGAAGGAATCACTTTTTTTTAATAGAATGGGCCACGGGGGATTTCCACAGAAAAGTACTGAAAGCACTTGCCCCTCTCACCTCAATTTGATTAGCTCAGAGTACTGAAATTAGATTGTACTGCCCGCTTTTAAAATTCCTAGTGATTCTTTTTTCTCAATAGTAGTGTTGTTTCATTTGTTTCCTAAGGGTATCCAGGTGTTTTCGCTGGAATAATGCAATTTTGAGACATTTCTCTGCATGCCAAATTCATTGAATTAACCACTGTGCACAGTCTCGGCTCAGCACTGTCCAGCGGCAGTAATGAGATGCAGCTTCTCAGTGGCTGGTTTCCAAGCTGGCAGAGAGCAATGGGGAGTGACAGCCATTACCATCTTCTGCTGGTTTGGTGTGGGACGTGGGGTGAGAGCTGCAGCACGCTTGGGCCAAAACACGGCACAAACCTGCACATCCATAGTGGGCGGTAATCAGCAATCATCCAAACAAAGCAATAACGAAACCATGTTACTTCTTGCCCCGAGACACAGTCTGTTGAGAACAACAAGAAAACATCTCCTGAAGACTGAGAAGAGAAACTTGGACTGAGAATTGTCCTGTGTGTAAACACAGGGTTGTCGTCCAGCGTGTTTGGGCAGTATATGAACATGTGAGCATTGTGCCTCAGGGCAAATATCAGCAGAGCTGAGAAAGAGTAGAGCTGTTGAAGAAGAAATCAAATGTACTTCCATATTTTTAGTGATATTAAGGATTTAACCCTACTTTCAGAGGCTGTGTCGAAACGTACGCATTTTGGGCACAGGGTATATGTACTTTTTCAGGTCATCTTTAGGGAATAAACATAGAGAACCACGCACTTGGCAAGTGTAAATCAATGTGGCACCAATAAAGCAATTGAGAACCAGGCCCAGAGAAGGGTCTAAGTTTCAAATTTAGGGACAGAACTATACCTTAAAGGTTTTAGATTTGGGGTTTGTTTTCAGGGCTAAATTTAAATAGAACAAATCAGTTTGAGGGGTCAGGTGGTTTTTTTCAAAGCAGGAAATACTCGTGGTAACAGTGGTCTTACCTGTGAAAGCTTAACATCCTTCATGAGTGATCAGGCACAATATGTCAGTGCCAATGTCTTTAACAGTGATAGCTCAAAATAAGAAATGAGGATTTGTTTTTGCAGACCTTGTAAGCATGTATGCACTTAGAATTCCATTGTAAGTATCTGGGTTTGTCTTCATATACATTTGATGTCAGAAGAATGAATAAAGTAATGATAACTAATAATAATAAACAGTTGCTGTTTTACAATTGCTTTTATTCCATATGCAGCCTGCACATGGACATGTCCAAGTGTCTTCTATTTATTTTATTGTAACATTTATCTCATGCCCTTTTTCCAGTGTTTTGTATTTTTATTTGCAGTATGAAAATACTTAAATCACTGTTGTGATTTGTCTTTATTGCCTGGTGCGACTGCTTATTCCAGGTGTTTATGTATCTTTGTGGAAAAAGTTTGTACTGGATTTTATTAGTGTTTATGTTTAGAATGCTTCTGCCACGTTTCATGGCTGTTGGGCCTCTTGGATGGGAGAATGTTTTACCATGTGCATCATTATCACTTCCTTCATTGTTTTGTACACATCTATTAGGTCATCCTAAATGTTTTTCTTCGTCACTGAAAATAAGCTTAACACAGAGCAGGTGTGGAGCCAGATGAGAAGAGAGAGCTTGAAAATACTGTTTTACCCACTGTGGTGCAGTGCAGAGGTCTCGCTCCATCAAACAGCATGAGCGTATATTGATGCAAAGGTGGGTATAGCCTTCCTAGCCCACTCCCTCTGTAAATCCTCCGCTGCCTAAGTGCCTTGCTTTGAAGGTCCGTATGACAGAAGAGAGCCATGTAAAGCAAGTGAGTCTTCCAGGTCCCAAAACTGTAGGTCGCTGCCTGTCTGACTGTCATTCATAGCTTTTCACAGCCTCTTATGTTATAGTGAGATTTAATATTGTTTTAATGCTTAGCATCTATTTTTCCTTTCATGGACACAAGGTGTAAACAAAATAAGTAGGGAGTTACTGAATTGTTGCTGAGCTGCCTTGGGATTTCTCTGTAGTAAGGGGTGCTAAAGCGTTGCTATAATGGCTTTATAGTGCCCTGCTATCTGGCATCAAGTTGGGCTGAATTTAGGAAGCGATCAGAAAACAGCTGACTCCCGGTGATTCACAAATACTGGAAAGGTGCTTTTAGGCTCACTGCAACCAGGTGAAGTTTGCAGGAGTTTCATGCCTCTGCATGAAAGCACAGCAGACTGAACCAGCCCTGTAGTCGCAATTGGGAGAAAAGGTCGACAAAGTGACACACTTTGTCCTGCTTTTTCTGTCTTGGCCTCCGCCTAGTGCAGATGGAGATCTGCCCCTAAAAGAGTAGAGAGATGCATTTCAATTCCTGTAGGACTAGGATCTAAATCAGGAACGTAATATAATCCTTGTTTTTTCCCTTCCTTCTCTATACTATTATTAGACCGTTTCCTTTGTCCCTGTTTCTCATTTTTTGTGCGTTTTTAGGAGACTACTATTATATTTTCCCTTTTCTTTAATATGAATATGTCTAAAGAGTCCATTGTTGTCAGTTGAAATATTTATGTAGTTTAGCATTCAGTAATTCCATTTGCTCCTTTAATTTGATCCTTTAACTTACTTCTGCTTGTTTTTACATACGGTGCCTCCAAATCCTCTGCACCAGATTTGTTTATCTTTTTTAAAAGCTTTCAGCTCTCTGCTTGTAAAACTCTTTGCATTTCATTCCTTACCTAACCACAATGGCCTATGTTGCACTTTTCCCTGTTTAGATTGAAGTGGGAAGAATTTCAACTGCACTCTTTCCAACAGTTGCTTAAACATTTCCCACTTTTCCCCTAGTAGCTTTCCCACAGTTAGTAGAAATCCAATCAAAAGTACTTTCCACTATTTTCAAAGTCAGCTACTTCATTTCTCTTATGCTTTCTGGTAATATTCTGTGCTCACCCTTGAAATTTCTCAGCCAATCTTAAGTAGTTTGAAAGAATGATATATATATATATGTAATGTGTGTGAGAGTAAATACACACATACATGCACATACACAACTATATTTAGCCTTTTTTAACTTTCTCTCTTCACCTTGGCTTCCAAACTGCTTATATCCCACTGTTGTGGTTTGGGGTGTTTTTTTTTTTAAACTATTGCACTATTTTCTTATCGTAGCAGAACTATTAGTGGGATGGAGAGACATCTGATATGAGGCTTTGTCCTATCCCTGGGGACATCTGACCAGTTGTACAACGTGGTGTGAGTTCTGGCACAGGCCACCACCCCAGATGTTTTGGTGGTATGTGGGACAGCGAGAAAGGAGTGATGTTGGGCTAAGGAAGGAGAGACTGTAAACAGAATAAGTTGGATTTGTTTTTCCTAAACTGACGAGCGCAGGACTGAAGCTGTTTTTCAGAGCAGAAGTCTCAGAACGTTACAGAAGGCTACCTGGTGGATAGACTACCTCAAAACTCATTCCCTGGTTACCCGTCACTATCACGCTGCCGCTGTCCCCCAGCCCCATGGCCTAAGTTTCTGGAAGTCAAAAAAGTGTCTGCAAGAGAAACACATTTGTTGCTTTATACTAACAAAAACTGAAAAAGCATTTGCTAATCAACTCTTTTCAAAATCCTTGGGCTTACTTGAACCCTGCATGGCTCCAGTTTTGTGCTGGTTTGGATCCAACAATTTCACTGGCATAAAAAAAGGATGAATCAGGCACTTGAAGTGTTGTTTAATGAACTGGTTGTATAGCAAGGCCCACTGGAGCAGAGGCAGGAGGTGGCTCGAGTCAAGATTTTCTGCTCTAGTGCTCATTCTTCAAGGCCATGCTTCCACAACAAGGGCATGTAGTGGGATGTGCAGTTTGGTCAAAGCCAAAAGCTGAGGGCTGTGGGCTAGCTCTTCAGCTGGTTTTAACTGGCACATCTCCCATGAAACCAAGTTTTAATTCATGGAGAAATTCCTGTTTTATACTCGCTGGGGGAAACCTGGCTGCTAGTTATAGCTGCCAAACTTACATAATATTTATTTTCTCCACCCTGATAGTGCCTCCAACCCAGTTTTATTTCCACATGACTACTTTGCTGCACATTTCTCTTTGGAATCCAGCCTCCAAGGACACTTCTCTGCAATGAGTTCTTCCGCGCTAGTTTTGAAGTGTTGACCTGAGAACTAGCTGGTGTAAGTGCAGCACCTCTGAATACGCTGTGAAAACCTGAGGACAACTGCAGCAAGTAAATAAATCTGAAAACCTGAGCACAACTGCAGCGAGTAAATATATCTACATTAGTAACTGGAATGAAACACTATGTTAAAAGTGGAATAGAAAGATGCTAGGACCAAAGAAATAAAAGAACACGCCCTAGTGTATGAACTTGGTGGAGGGAGCAGAGGCAGGATTCATTGAGTGTGAATTAATTCACCTGCTGGCATAAAATAAAATGATGCATTTTTTATTTTGGGACTTTTCTGTTAAAGCAAATAATCAAAATATTGTGCTGAAATAGTACAAGTCTAAAGAGTAAACGTATGTGTACGAAATTTTGTTTCTCTTGTAGCCTTTCTTGCTAAGTGTTAAATGAGTTGTCCTGCAACTAGATAGGGTCTAGAGCTTTCTAGAGCAAGAGACATTTTGAAAGAGCTACTTTGTGAAATGTGGAATAGTAAGTACAGCGTCCAGGCTGATCAGGGTTGTCTTATAATATTATCAGCAGGTACTTAAAAACCCCAATGATTTGTTTGTTTATTTGAAATTCTGGGGTTTATTTTTCCTTTTTTGAAAAGTAGCGTGGCAGTAACGCTTCTTTTTTAAGAGAAATAATGTCAACAGAAGGCTAAAGAGCATGTGCCTGTAGAACATCTGCTCTGAGAAGCCACTTGAAAAATAACCACTCAGTAGCATGACAAGAAATCTTCTGTGAAGCACTGAGAGCAACATTGACAATGGGAGGAGGCAAGGAAGGACTAGTGAGGTTGAATCTAGATGATGGAGAGACATCTACTAAGTGCCAGTGGCAGCACCTGTATTGTTTCTTTCACGATTGCATCTATATTTGACGTTAAGGTTTTGTTAGAAGCGGGGAGGGATGTGGCAAGGGGAAAACTGAGTAGGGTGGCCACTGCCTTACCGGGTGCGAGGCTGAAGTCCCAGCTCCCCACCCTCATCCAGGCACCCCGGGGCCTTGGGGTGGGAGGGAGGGAATGCATTGCTGGCCAGGCTTAGGGCAGGCACTGGGGCATTTCGCATAATCAGAAGCTGATACATGTGTGTGTGTGTGTGTGTGTGTGTGTGTGTGTATAGCCCACTCCTTGTTTTCCTTTGTTGTGCTTTACATGTTGGATGAATCACACAAGATTTTATTAGAAAAACACTATTCTTATTAAAATCGTATATAAGCAAGCCATCTGCCTTCACATAGCTATTTGAAGATATTTTTTTAACACTGGCAATTTGATTTCAGGGCACTTATGGAACACTGCTGTATATTGGGACGGTGACACATAGCAGCATCTTAATCATTAAGCAGACATTTGGCTTTAATCGATGTGCAGATTACGCTCCCTTTTAAAAGTGGGATAGTTAGTGTTTATTCAATTACACCAACGCAGCTTCTCAGCAACTTTTAACAAGGAACACATACTACTGAGACATTTCCCACAACATACCATGGCCTCAAAATCCCATTGGTTTGGTATAGAATAAACAGTCATGAATTCCTGGAAATTAAAAAACAAAAACCACATGGATGGTAGGAGAAAATTAAATTAGTGACCCTAGGTAGAAACAAGTAAGATTTTCAAGCATCCACTCTAGTTCCAATCTTATTTATTCCTTCTCTGGTATTAATCAACCTCTTAGATTTCCCTTTGGATCTGGCTTTTTCCATTACAAATTTAAGGATACTGTAGAATGACAACTTCGTTATAGGTTGGATATTATTCTTCTGAATAACCCGTGCAGAAATTGGTACGTATTTGTAAAGAGTATATGTGTGAGAAAGAGCTAAGTATAGATAGATGGAAGTGTATGTATTTAGAGAGGAGATGAGATGCTGGCAGACTGGTGCATCACATTATGAGATGCTCAGTCTACAGAAAAGGCAAAGCAATCTTTTATTGCTGGTTACAGATCCTATTTCACATAATAGATCGTGAAATGGAAGAAAGGAGAAACTATGACTATGAGCCAGGCATAGGTTTCAAGATGTTTTGTCACCCTGAACAAATCAAATTTGCTCATATTCCAAAAAATGGAACAAATAATTCCAGCGTATTCAAGGTGCTATGAATCTAACTGGTCAGGAATCCCCACCAGGAAAATATTAAACATATCTGAATGAGGGTAATGTTTGAACTCCTCCTTATTTCAGTGGATTTATGCATTGTCCATCCTAACGAGGAACAGTTCTGTGAATTGCAACCTGAGTGCTGCATTGTAAGCTGGAAGGGCAATGACTGCAGCATTTTAATAAGAAGGGCAGGTACTCACCATTTATTGAAAATCAGACCTCTTCCAGCTGTCTCCAGCTGGCAGAGCAAAGGGCAAGACAATAAAACAAGACCCTTTGGGAAAAAACATGTCTTTCTGTGAAAAGCAAGTTCTATCGATCATTTGTTGTTTTGATAGATTGAAGTTCATAGAATGCTCATAGAATCATAGAACGCTTTGGATTGGAAGGGACCTTTAGAGGTCATCTAGCCCAACCCCCCTGCAGTGAGCAGGGTC
>Ga0181612_118285_pt1 | contig 17431 bp, 15 predicted proteins | sample HoacroProtozoa21_FD_119630 | JGI IMG/M metagenome (GOLD analysis project Ga0181612, IMG submission 119630) | Hoatzin crop microbial communities from Cojedes, Venezuel. Combined Assembly of Gp0051906, Gp0051904, Gp0051908 | reverse complement strand
TGGATGTGCTCGGACAGAGCTGCTGCACAATCCTTCCTGCACAAAGTCACTTGCTGGGGTGCAGCTGGAGGTAACCCGCCATTGAGATGCACAGCTCGGAGGTCTTGTGGATGCTGATTAGGCTGGTTTCATGCACATCACACTTTGAAGCTGTACTCCACAGCTATGAAAATCAATAATGTAAACTAAAATAAAAAGCCAAAAAGGTGGTGCAAGCACATATGCACGAGTCTGGGCCCAAAACACCAGCTTTGAATGGTGCCATCTCATAGATCTGGGAGCACTCACATTTTGTTAATATTGCTTACAACTCCGTCAATACAAAAGACTTAAGCAGAGACCAAATTTTAACCACTCTGAGCTGCAACCACCATATACAATTGCTTCATATTTAACTTTAGAGTCAAACAGTCTCTGAACCTGTGGGTCATTGAATCAAGGGGTTTTGGGGGAGCATTTTTCAAATGAAAGTTCTAGTATGCCTACTGCTCCCTTTCAGCGCAGCCGAGCATATTCAGACATTAAATGAAACAGGCACATTTTCAGATATTCAAATTAAGTTTCTACACTCCCCAATAAAGTATATTTATTATGTCAGGTCAAACCTGCAAAATAAATAGGGCAGAAATATAGATTTCCATATAAAAAAAACAGAGAAATTTTTAGTGAAAATTCTCAAACACTTGAAAGGCCTCTTCTATCTCTTTGCAGCAGAGGTAGGAAGGGCAGAAAATTATGACACAGTAATTATGATGATGGATGTTGAGCCAGTCCTTTATATTAGATACACTGCTTGTGCAGGAACCAGCACTACAGATTGCATACTCCACTAAGCAGGACACTCGAGATTATAATGGGCAATATAGATTAACAACATTAGGTTAAAGCAGGATAATTCTTCTTCTTTCTCATTTCTATTCCTTCCCCATGGCCAGCTTCTGATTCACATATCTCCTTGCTTCCAAGCCTTAATCTGCACGTCTAGCAGGCATTTTCCATTTCAGCCGGTACAAATCTGGAGTAACTTAATGGAAATTTATAAAATTGCACTGGTGTAGAACTCAACTATGCCTCAAGAATCAGACCTGTCTGTTACAAATTAAAGGTGACGTTGTGTTTGCGTCTGCTGTCTCATGCAAACAGCAGGAAAGATTCATCTTACTCTAAACCAGGGTGAGAATTCAAGAGAAAGGCTTGTCTCTGCACAGTATAAATAATCAGCATGCTGTTATAAAAGGACCTCTTTGTAATTGTAGCAATTATTTCAGTGCCTGTGTGAGACTGAAGTAGTGTAATACTTAGCATGTAGGCAGGGACTGAACACTGTCCTATGATCATCCCTCTCAGATTTGGGTTTGCTACCAAGGAAAACCCAAACTGTGTTTCGGTAATTATCTTCCCAAATGCAGTCTCACTCCTGATGTCCAAGTGGAATCGGATAAACACCTTGTAGAGCTCTGACTCAGATCTTTTTCCCCGCACCAGTGGCACCAGCTCACCCCGAGTCCCTCAGCCTGCTCTCATCCAGACAGCCCTGCAGGGCTGCAGCAGTCCAGAGCTGAGCAGGGGCTAACTGCACACAGCATTTACCTGCCTGGACAAGGTCCTCTACAGCATACTGCAGGTGACCCTGCTTCGGCAGGAGGGTTGGACTAGATGACCCACAGAGGTCCCTTCCAACCCCAAATATTCTGTGATTCTGTGATTACCCAGCTCCTTTTCTCCTTGGCTACCAAGCTCTTTGTCAGTACAGTTACACTGTCAGTATTCTCCAAGCTAGTCAACAAGCTTAAAGATAAATTAGCCTGCAGGATCATGGTCACACAAGGGACAGCAAAGCAGATGTGACCTTTGTTTCTTTGACCAAAATTCATTCCCCGCTCAGGTGACTCAGCATTCAGGCACTAAACTTCACCCAAGAAAGGTCTAGGTATCAGAGGTGCCGGGCAAGCACAGCTGCTATCCAGCTTCAGCTAGTCACACCACTCAGCATCACCTCCTGTTTCCGTAAGGTAACGCAGCACATACATTTTGCAGTGCTTTGAAGCCATATGTTGCAACTGCTCTCTGCCATGAGCAGATGCACGTCCACCACACAAAAAAGACACGGAAGTCCTCATCACGTCACCAATTCATACCTGGTTACACAACAGGAGAGCTCGAGCAAGACAGTTCACGTGACGGCGGGCTGCTTGCGGGCCTGAGCAATTGAACATGCCCCTCTCCACAGCTTGTGCTGGTTAATGCGGGAAGCCAGAAGATGGTTTCTCGGGTCTGCAGACAGCGACGATGAATTGTCCCAATCCTGGCAGCAGCAGGGCAGTGAGGTGCACTCCATGCTGCCCGATCTCTTGCACAGCCTCAAGGGGCCCCGTCTGCGGGATGCTCAGGCAGGCTCCAATTCCTGGCAGAGCTGCCAGTGTTGTTGCATTTTCCCCTGCTCACTCTACGCTGATTCCTGAAGGCCTATCTTGGCATGTGTGGGAGTGACCCTTCCCAGCATGCTACAGGACCAGATTCCTGTATGGCTCACAAGGAGAGTTGTTAAATGTTTAATGTTAGCTGCAGCGGAGAAATGCTGTAAACATTTCCTGTAATTGGTCTGCTTTAAAAATTGATTTCAAGAGAAAAAGCAAGCAAAGTACCACACTACACTTTGTGGCTCAGGGGTGCTAGTAAGGCCTGAGATGTAAAAATCAGTGGGAAGGCATTATCTTTGCAGCACTTCTACCCCAGTTTGTCCAGAGGGCAGGCATGCCCGTCCCCCAGCAGCGCCCGCTGCGTGGCCCTCAGCCAGGGGTACAGCGTGAGGCAAGAGGTGCTGCCGGCTGCACCAAGCGGCAAGAGCAGCTCCTGGGCCCTCCCTGCTTCTCCTACGCTGAGCTCGGTGCCTCCACTGACGGAAAGAAACGCAGGAACAGTCAGCAAACGTCTGCAGAAGGGGAAAAGTGAAGCACGAGCATAAAGAAGGGAATTCTGCCATTTAGGTGACAGAGACTGAAAGGACTGGAGATTACTTGTGCTGTGCATTATCAGTCCTTAGGACTGGAGATAACAGAGTTGATAATACAAAAGCAAGCTTACTGTGAATTTATGAATTGGTAAGTCACTTTCTTATAACAGCCCACAGTAAATCACTGTTTGTTCCTACATTTCTGTAAGTTGTTATGCATTCCCCACCTGCTATTTGGCTTTATATTGGTTTGCTTCTTATTTGTCAGACAAAGAATTCAAGATTTCTCCTAAATCAACTTAGCAAAACTCTGACATCCTCAGTCCTCTTGCTTCTTCCCTTAGACCAGAGTCTCCCTCCTCTCAGACCACAGCCATTGGGCACAGAAGGTATTTCTCTGTGTTCAGCCACTCAGTATTTCAGCCACTGTCCATCCAGGGAGAGTGTTAGCTCTTTACAGTAGGAATTCCTACTATTGTTAATATATATACTGTGTCTTTGATCCTGTTCAACTTGGTGCCTCTCAGTGCTGTAAAACACAGATTTTAATGTCCCCTTCTTCCCAGAATCTACCAGCCTAGAGTGGTATTAACTGATTGCTCTGTTCATTTTGTTTTGCAGGGTTTCCCCATGGTATTATCACCATGACAGAGAAGAGTTTTCTTGTTTATAGGGGCTTATGTTATATCCCATTTCTATCTTTTGAACATTGGCAGTATCACCTGTATTTCTGTAGGAAAAAAAAAAAATCCAGAAAAACTACCTACCCTTTTCACTAAAGAGTTCGTTATTGTGCTGTCTTCCTCATTCATTCCCTGTGAGGGCCTGTCACTTCCGCTTATTACTTACGTAAGAAAATAATTCGTCCTGTCAAAAGTTCTGTTGCTCTTTAATGAGGAGTAATTATGTATGGAAATAAACAATAACCCTATTTTCCTCCAGACACATAGATTGATTGCCTTATACTTTAGTTGTATGTATTAGAGTATTGTCTGGGTGTGTACAAATGAGCAGGTGTGTGTGCAAGAGAAAGAAGGAAATTACTGAGGGAAGCACAGCTTAAAGAAGTCAGGTTTGCATTTAGATTGATTTCTGTCCTGAGGCCAGGTTAATGTAAGTTGAGTGAGACCAAGGTTGCTGGAAGTGCCTCGTGAGGTTGGGCGCACAATCTGAAACAATCCCAAAGGCTTTACTTTTCACAACCACTACAAAAAATAAGATATAAAAAATACCACAGTGTTGGCACTCCAAGCCTGATCTACACAAAACACTCTGTTCAAAAGTCATCACTCAAACTTCTCGCTACCACAGTTTATGAAGTGTGCAAAGAACAGCATCACAAACACTAGAACACATATCGACACCTCACAAACACAATGCCTTTCCGTGAAAGGAGAAAACCAAGCATGTTGATCAGGCATGTCTGGACAGTCTTAGGGTTTTGTTTGCCCAAAATTACAACAGTACCGACATCTTACAGAGAAATTCAAGAATTAAACCTTCCTAATTAAGATGAATAGGATATTTTATAAGATTATAGCATGCATGTCATATTATGATTTATTATTGACACATCACAAAAGAAATCAGAGTTCCAACATCCCCCCAATTTCTAAAATGATATTTTAACTTACACTTCTTAGAAAGTTTCAGAAAGCTTTTCTTTGTACCAGACAGGAAGGAAAAGACACACTGAAATGAAAATATTTCCTAAAAGAATAAATTCACAAGGTCAATTCATTGCTACTTCCCGTATAGTAGTAATTCAGTAACAGCCATAGTCCAGTCTTGCCTGTTGTAATATGTCAAAGAAAATGCTCTGGCTTTTAACAATCATTGTCTTCAAGCTATTTTTCCCCTCAGAGGTTATTAGACCTTCAGGCACTATTAAGCCTTTTACAATGACCCTGTTGCTATCGGATGATAGGGCATCCCATAAGGAACTGTAATACTGAGGATGAGTAGTCATATTCTTCTACTACAGGTCAAGAACATTCAAGAGATTTTGTAATTTAAGCTGTTGAAGAAACGAATAATTAACTGCCCTGAGGATTCTTGTGCTGCTGCAGAAAAAGGCCTTTTCTTGTTGGATTTCTTGGTTTTCATCACCATTTGCTGCAGGGATTAGGGTAAGCTCTTTTCATTTACAAGTAGAGTTGCTCAGGAAAAGACGAGCTTTCTTTCCTTTTCTTAGATAAAAGCCCTAGCTTTGTGTGCTTTTAAACAGAACTCTAAAGAAACCACTATTCCTAACACCTCCCAGATTTCTCGATGCAAGAAGAAGTCAATACACCTTTGGCTCTCCTCTCTAAACCATATTTCAAACATTCCCTACTGTTTTGTAAAAGGTTAATGGTGGAAGAACATTATACATTACATTATATATACATATACATGTAAGTAATACATAGGAATAAATATGTCTTACAGTTGGACATGAGAACATCAGCAGACTCTTGGAGAAGAGCTTGTAACAATGGCCAGCTGGGGTATCAGCAAGAACAAGAGGGGCAGGAGGGAAGTCCAGGAGGCAAAACTAAACCTATACACAGACAGGATGCTAAAGACCCCAGAAAAACTGCTTGTTTCATATGTGAGATAGGAGAAAGCAAATGGCCAACATGTAGTTGAGAAAATACTTAGGATGGAAGTATTTACTCTAAAGGATTCCTATGAATTGAAATGACAAATACACATAGGAGGAAAAGCAGCAATATTCTTGATTATGTAACTGAGACAGTTATGTGATAAGGAAAATTAGATCTACAGTAATGCCTAACTCTAAGAGAGCTATCTAAAAATTATTATTACAAAGAAACTGAAAAATTGCAGATAAAAGGGCAATACATTTATGGGTGGTATGGGGACTGGTTAGAAAACCAGAGCAGGTGTTCAGAAGAAACATTCGCCACTTATCCTTTCAAAAGGATCAAACAAAGCTTGACGTGGTGAAACAGAAAAAAAAAAGAAAAAATGTTAAAAAAAGGGCTAATAAGAGGTGCATCTTTAAAAGAAGAAGTGGAGTCCAAACAGGCAAAACAGAAGAGTTGAAACTCAGATGCATTAGATAGGAAGTTTAAGAAAGTAGGCAAAAAAAAAAAAAAAAAAAGAGAGGGGGTTTCAAAAAACTAAAATGCCAAAGACACAAAAAGAAAATAGCAAAAACTTTTTCAATTCACAACTCAAAAAGGAATCCTACCAAAGAGTCTGCAAGGCTGATAAGAAATTGAGTTATTAAAGAAAAATTGAAGGAAGATAAAACCATTGCAAAAATCAAAAAAGGCAAAAAAAAAATATCCAGCCCTAACTGCAGTCTTTACATCAGCTTTCTTGATGGAAGAGATTAAGGATGTTCAGATATCAGAGAGGGTTTTTGTGGGGTTTTTTCTCCTTTTCTACACAGGAAATATGTCTAAGGAATTGTGTCAAACTGAAATGTCAGTAGGAGAATTTTCTGAATAAATGAATAAAATTACTAGTAACAAGTTACCAGCACCAAGATAGTATTGGATATGAAACTGCCAAAGTACTTACTGTGGCATGTACCCTATTGCTTACGTTCAGCTCAGTGTTAAAGACGGGAAGAAATGAAAAAATTACAGCAACTTTTAAAAGGCTTTCCAGAAGACAGAAATAGCTAGGCCCATTAAATCTGCCTGGTTAGCTGAAACTACAATAAAGAAACGAATTAGCAGACACTTCAATAAATAAAATACTATGATAATGCACCAACATGGCCATTGTTGAAAGAAATCTTGCCTCAGAAATGTACTGGAGGAATGGCCTGGGTGAAATACTGCACTTTCACTTCAGAAAAGCTTTGGGTCGTATTTCTCATGTAAAAGTTCTTAAAGAGCTTCAGGTGTCCTGGGATAAGACAAGATGGTATTCCTGAGCCAAATAACACAGTCAGAGGCAGCAAACCCAGTGTAGGAAGGAACGATTGGTTCCATGGGTTCTGCTCACTGCATTCACAGGTAACAGGAAAATTGATGTGAATCCTCAGGTGAGAAGTTTCACTGAATATAGAGAACTTTCCCAGATACTTAAAACCACAATTGGCTGTGGGACATCTTGCACATAAAACAATGAGCTGACAGAATGGCAGATGAAACTCAATGTCAAGAAATGTCAGTCATGAAGAGGAAATACATCCATATCTATGCACACATACTGATTATCTCCAAATTAACTATGACCACTTAGGAAAGATCTCAGTCACTGTGAACAGCCCTCTAGAAATATCCTCTTACTTTAAGCAGTGGTCAAAAAAGTAAATGGAATGCTAAGGCCTACTGGGAACACAATAGTTAATTTAAAAATGTAAGAGAAAAACAACCCTTTGTCACTGCATAAGTGAACATTGTGCCATCTCTGTAGATAACACCAGTTCCATCTTTCAAAATTGATGGAGCAGAACCAGAGGAAGCAATGGAAAGTGTAACCAGCATGATCAAATATATATGAAAAACTCTACCAAACGTAATTTTACTCTATTTCTTAAAATACAAGATGAAGGGGGCAGAAACTAAAATGCCAGAAACCAGGCTAAAACAAAAGGAAAGCCCTTTTCACAAAAGCTAGAATTATTTCTTAAATCTTCTTGCCATAACATATTGTGTGTATGAACTCTTCATACGAGTCTGAGGAAAAATTAGACAAGTTCATGGAAGAAAGATTTTATATGTGATTATGTGAACATAACATCCAAGCTACAAAATTCTCTAAGCCACAACTGCCAGAATCTGTGCAAATATCTAGGGGGAAAATTCACACTTTAATTGCTCCCTTTTTCTGCTCTCTCCTTGAATGTCTGCTATTGACCACTGCCAAAAGCAAAACATGAGACTGAACAGACTTGGATTGCACTGGTTGTGGCTGTTCGAATGTTCCTACAAATACAGGAAATGCGATGTATGGTTGTAAAAAGTGATTATATGGAACTGAGATTAACTCGACACAATAGCAATCTTTGACAATTTCCTTAAGACTCTTTTGTAAAATCTTTAAGGTTAATGGAATTTTAATATAAAATGTGTTTGTGTAATGTAAGTATTTAAATAGGAATGCTTTAATTACATATCTTCATAGCAAGTGGCCTTGATAATAAGTTAAATGCAGTTTCCATTTTTACAGAAACTGTTACCATTCTGAAATGTCTTGTCTTTGCCATTCAGTTTGGGAAAAATAGCAGAATAATAAAATGTAATTTGAGCATTTTAACAAAAAAATTTTTTTTGAAATATTTTTTCCCAGAGGAATCTTATTTATAGCAAAAGCGTTGTAATTACAACAGCCCTTTTCAGAAAAAAAAACTTGTTTTGATTTTAAAAAAACTATATACCACCTAGCCCCACTACTAAATATGTCACCTACCTGGATACACTTCGGCATTGTTGCTCTGGTAATTCAGCTCAATGTTTTTCATTGCTATGTGTGTTCATCACTCAGGTCACACACCAGCAGAAAGCACAGAAAACAGCCTATCAAGATGCAGATACAAACTCTTCTGTGCGGTTTAAAGTGAAACAGATCCTACTACTGTTTAGTCCAAATTAAACTCCAAACGTCCACCAACACTGAACCACAACAATCAGCTTCTTCCGCTGCTTCATACAACATGCATCAGCTCTCTTTTCTCTGAAGATCACAGCCTCTTTCAGTCTCAAACAAGGCTCTCTTTTATACTGTTGTATCACCAGTCTTGTTTATGAGACATGGTCAGGTTTGGTGTCTTGAGTCTGTGATTTTTCCTTCACTTCATACAAAGCACTTCCAGAGTAACTCTCTCTTATGCAACCAGGGAGTTAAACAACATATAACAAGATCTACTGCATTCCTAAGGACCGGGATTGATGTGGGTGGAGGAGCAGGGGCACCCTGAATCCTTGCTGGAAAAGCTTTTCATCTTCATGATCTATAAGGACAGTGATCAAATTGCATAGGAAACCCAAAATAGGCAAGCATAACTCTGTCCTGAAATTCATATCGCAGCCTTTCCAACAGTACTGGAGTATAAGTGCTATTTTGGGTGCCCTAGCTCAATTCACTAACGGGAACTACACCAGAAAAGCATTTCAAAAGCCACTGTGCACAGCTGAGTTCCTTGCAAAGGTCTGTAGACCATAGCAAAGCCAAGATATATTACTTTAAAAAAATCTCTTTGAATAATTCCCCAGAAGTTAGGAAAGACAAGGAGCAGTCTAAGCAAACTGTTTTATTTTACTCTCTTCTAGATGCAAAAGCAGAAGCACAAACATTGCCCTTTTGCATTTTCATGGTTTTCAAGCTATACAAGCTGTATTATAAATGATACTACACAAACTTGCTGAAATGCTCCTAACTTCACTGGCAAAAAATACTGAGTGTATGCTGGAGTTTTCACTCACTGTGGATTAAATGCCTTGTCACCTTTTACTACTAATAAAGAATGTTTATCATTTACTTTCAACTCTATGTAAAGTTGTTATAGGTATGTACATCACGAATAGTCTGAAAAGCATATAAACATAAGGCCTGTGCAGTTATGTTCACCAAGAGTATGGCCTATTAATCTAATTTAAAATTTTGCCTCAGTCAATTTCACATCATAATGGAAAGAAACCTGTTATTGTTCTGAGATTTCAAAGATTTCCACCTTCCTCCTGTGCACAGGGCTTTGGTGAATCAGTCAGACGGGAACCCTGAGAAGTCCCCTGTGCTAAGTCTGTGTCACCTCAGAGCCTCTGCTCTTCCTGTCTCCCAGCTCGGCAGAGCTCAGCTCCCAAGATCCTCACCCAGTTTCCTTGCTTTTTAAAGCCTGAGGGGCTACCTTCCACGGACTTTTAATAGTTCTTTGCCCCAGGTACAGTCCCTGAATTCCCCCCTCCATTAAATTCATCACTGTCTCACCTCCACTGCTCTTCTGAGTTCTCTCATTATCAGGCATAAGCCACAGTAGTTAGCAAAAAGCATAATCTGATCTTAAATAGCAGCTACAGAAACCAGCTCTTTTCAGGGAAGAAGGCTAATGTGTTTGTTTCCTTCCTTCCCAGGACTGCAAGGTGCACCTCTTGACCCCAGTCTTGACTTACAACCTACGCTGTCTGTATGGAACTGATCAATGAAAAACATGTTAGGGAGATGGAAGGGACTTGTCTTGCCCAAACTGAAATATTTGTTGGGCGATTTCTGCAAAATTCAATTTGGATTGACCCAGAACATTTCATTTGACCCAAAAGAAAATAATCTTGGCTTCACTATATGGATTACTTACCTTTTGTTTGTCTGTTTGCTTAACCTTCAAATTCAGGTCACACTTTTCCATGAAAAATGCTATTTTGAAACAAAAGGTTGGAAAGTTTTTCTTGATGCAGTGTGGCTGTGCCACATCAGCGAAATCCCGAAGTGAAACATTTCATTGGATACTGTGGGGAAGAAAAGCACATGGGGATGCTGCACTGGGGTGAGGCTGCTGCCACCCCACAGGTCTGAGCCCCCATCTTGGGCTCGGCAGTGCCCACAGGAAAAGGGGGGGCTTCAGCCACCTAGGAAAAAGGGTTTCAACATATTCTAAATTTTCCTCCCTGTTTTAGTATGAACTATGGCCAGAACTCCATCTAAATTTCTAAACAGTGTGCATCCCACCACCAAAATCTTATTTTTTAACATGCACACTCTTCACCAAAATACCACCCAGTTCCTTCCAAACCTTCTGGCCACATGAACAAGAGAGACAGGGACACACCTGAAATGAGTCTCAAACTCTGCAGTGTCGCATCCCAACGAACAACCGCTCCTCCCCAGTCACTCTGCTCATCGGCATTTTCCTGGGACACATCCCTGCTAGACCTCAGAGTATGTTGCCAGAGGACTGAGGCAACCACAGATGTCAGCTGCCTGAGCTTACACACGTATTTCCACCCACAAGACCTCTTGCAAGCTGCAACGACGTGAAGTACTTCATAAACACAGTCCCAAAATTTTATATCCTTGACTGTGTTTCCAGTCATACCACAATTACAAATCCCAGGAGGCGCAGCAGCAGTTCTCGCTGGCACACTGAATAGCAGCCAAATCACATTGCACATTCGTAAAATTTGACAATTTCAGTACTGTGGGACCTGCCATCCCTTCCTCCAGCCAAAATACTCTGTCCTAATTCTTCCAGTAGGAAGCCACATTCTGTGGAATGATATGAGTTTAAATGTCTCTGATTCCACTCATTTACACCCAGGCAGCTGTGAATCAAGGAGTTAGAGCCCACTTACTCCTCTGTGTCTCCAACTATTTTTATTAAGTAATTCCGGCCAAGAAAAGAATCTGGTTTTGTACGTTTATATTTTTGCTACACTCAGCTCTGTCCCCTCTTTTCAATGTGATTTACAAGTGACAGCCCTGCAGAAAGTGCTTTTAACACAATGTACTTATAAATTATGAAAAAACAGATTTACAATCTAATCTCTTGATGTGCAGTGATGTGTATTAAATAAATTCTGTTAGCATCTGAAACCACTGTAAATTTGGTGTATGCCTAGGAAGCTACAGTCCATATTATCATCAGAAAAAATTGTGTGTTTTTTCCTCAGTTCTGCTACTTAGATGAGCTAGGGACAGTCATATTGGAAGAAAATATAATTTTCCTAGCATGCTCTTTATTAGTCCAAATCAGCAACAGTCCGCTCAAAAAAAATGTGTTAATGGTTGATTTTTCTGACTAGAGTCTACTCTTTAGTTATTAGCTAACAAAATGTTTACTCCTATAAAAATAGCTGTTTCCTAGGGATTATTAATCATAGTTTATTGAGAAGCAATCAGTTATATATTTGTTTCCCACCCCTTTAGAAAATTAAAATGCTGAGATATTAATTTTTGCAATGAATATCTATCCAGTAATTACCATATTTACTTTTCATTTATGGGGGAATAATCTGTTTTAATTAAGCCTAACTGAAGAACTTTTATCAGATGTAATTATCCCTTTCGATAAATATGTCTCCACTAATTGCATTTAACCATGGGATTTATAGCTCTTAAGTCATTTGCTGGAAAACATAATAAATCTTTAGTAATACATGCTAAATTACTATAAATTAATTCAGATCATTAACATAATAAACAAATTAGGATTATTTCACTTAATTAGTTTAGGTGGTTAACTCAAAATCCCTTGTAAAGCTTCATGGTAATCAAAATTTAACCAGTATTTTTAGAGATAATTTTTTATAACAAACCTGTTTGAATATTTACACATAAATTAGACCACCACTGGAACACAGTAAACACATATCCCTCTTACATAACAGAATCTTGTAGGAATTCATGCTGGGTACCTTTTTAAATGCAATTAAATGTGCCTGCCAGGTTTTCAAGTTTGTACCATTGCATATTGAAGAATCTGCATGGCAGTATGGTAACGTTTTAGAAATGAACTCCTTCCTCTCTCCTCCTTCCCTTTTTCTAGTTTTTGCCAGACATCAAAAGGCAGGTACAGGCAAAGGGAACAACACAAAACTCGGTGATCAAGCATAACAGGATTCCGCAGGGAAAGTAAAGCGGCTTGCCCTGGCAGAGGCCCAGGATTAGCCCCCACTGCCTGCTTCCCTTTGGTTTCAGACGTGATGCACTGGTGGACACAACTGAACTGAGAAGCTACAAAGACAATCATGCAGACAGTGCACACTGTCAAACCATCAAATGCAGGCGTCTCCTCTCAAATCACAGCTGATGCCCCAATTCCACGCCAGGGCAACACATGAATAGAGGGCCAAGGAACTGACACCATGTATGTAACCCACTCAATGGCTATTAGAAATCCCCTTGCCATGTTCTTCTTGAACTGAAACGTTGGTCAAAGATTTTCCTGCAGTGGATCCTGTTACGTTAGCAGAGTTCTCCTCCTTTGCGTAGACTATAGAGACAAACTGTACAGAACATCAATGTGCTGGCACACAAACAGTTTATAACTCCTGCTGACAAACACACCATCCCAGCAGCATTTCCACCTCCTGCTAGTTGGAGATAAGTCTTGAGCTTAGTTCAGCCAAAGTCAAAACCCATATATATATTTATACAGAAATCATTCATCAAATTACATGTTCAAGGTGAGGAATAAAGATAAAAGCAGATGAGCTTTTGAGTCATGAACTTTTGGAACTTAATCTTCTTAGATGAACTCAGACAAGCAAAGAGCTTCCCTGCAGGCAAAATATCCCTTATAAATAGAGAAAAATACCAATCAACAAGACTTATTATTAAAATAACATCTTAAATCTCTTTCCCCAAAGCTTTATTGGATCATTCTGGTGGGAGCACCACCTTTATTTCATGCTGTCCCTCTTTGCCGTGCTGATCTGTGAGAGGCAGGGGGTGCTTGGTTTAATGGTCCAGGCTGTCTGCTTTTTTCTGCTCTTTAAGTTGCAGCTTGCTTAGGGGAGGGGAATAGGAGAGGGACAACTTTCAATGTCTTGGTATCAGGTCTTAGACAATTCACCACATATAAAGCAAAATGAGAAAGATAATTTGGGGGATCTTGGCTTAATTTTTCTGTGCCAATTTTGTTCTTGATATTTTCTCTAGTCCTTTACCACCCAGCACCAGGCTCCTGGCCCCTGTAAGGACCTTTTTTCTGCATTCCATAGGCGGTTTTGCCCATGGTGATCCAGTGTCCATAGACCATCTCCTAGCCAGCATATGTCACCCTCTGCCTCTCCTTCCTCCAATCTCAGGGGGTGGGCAGGCAGAATAGAGTGAAAGCATACTGCCACAGCACCTCTCAGGAGTGCAGGGCTGGCACAGCAGCAAAAAGAAAAAGAAAAGCAAAGTCCAGACTTTACATAGGCTTTTGTTTCACCCAGGAGCCATGGCATGACTTGGTAGCATGTCTCCACAGCAACCTGAAGGCTGGAGAAACTGTTCATTCAACGCCCAATACTCTTTACACTGTCCCAAGACAGATAAGTCCACGTCAGATCCAGTCAGGGGAGGCAGGGCAGATCCTCTCTTCACTGAAAGCTTTGACTTCAGGGCCCAAATTCTTTGGGAAAAAATACACTCTTACATGCTACATAATACCTAGGGCTAGGGCAACATGAGGCTTGCATCACGGATGCAGCTGCAGCTGTCCTTCTGCAAAGGAATTAATTTCACCCTAAACTGAATCTTTTAATAAGTCAGCAATTGCCCATCCTCATGCCTTATTTTCTAAAGATGGATGGCACAGACGTTTTATTTGACTTAATGCTGGGAAACTCAAAATCCTATTTGTATTTCCAAACTGCCATGTTATCTTCCCTTCCATTTTACTTAACTCATTTTTTACCCTAGTCATATTAATGGTTATGCAATAATATTAGACAATGTTCGCTAACCATTAACTCCAAAAATAATGGTTGTGCTAAATCAGAGTTAATTAGTGTGTCACAAACTCCAGTCCTAGCACAGGATGATGACTGAACAAAAAGAATGCAATGTCACTTCAAGAATTACATATACAATTTTAAGAGGTATTTTAAATATTTTTCTTAATAGCTGTCAGCAGAAATGATGGGATGTGATTCTTTAGAGAGCATTGCTCTTTACTAAGTACAGGCAAGTGAGCTATCACCAGCCTTACACTGGCTGCAGAAAACAGATTTAACATTAATTTATGAATAGTTGAACTTTTTCTCTTTAATGTTTAATAGTGAATCATGCTCTAAACCCTTTATATTTCACTGCACATCAGCAAGGTTGTCAGGAGCAAAAGATCAGGATAACATAATTCTTATGGCTTGTTCTCACACACCCCTCATTTATTCCTGAAGCAGACTGAATCATCCTGCAAGTTAGACGCACGGGGTGGCAAAATTTAAGTGTGAAAGAAGTTGCTCTTTAAGGGCCATCAAGTTTTTAAAAGCATAACTTCCAGCTGAAACCATGCAAGCAGGATTCATTCTCTCACACAGACACTGAGTCATGCGCATTCATTTCCAGAGCCCGTAAGCAAAGGAAGGTCAGGCCACCGGCTGTGCCTATGTACCTGCAACCCAGCACACATCACGGGTAGGAAGAAAACGCAGATAGCAAAGGTTCCTAAGGCTCAGGATTTTCACCTTTTCAAATCTTCTCTCTAATTCACTTAATGTCATGAAGAAATTGTATGCAGATACATCATTTTCTAGGTGCTTCATGAGTCACGAAGCCAGCCTGCCAAAACAGTAACTTCTGTTATAGTTACCACAGCATATTATGGATTCCGTGCATTTCTAACTCTCCAATGTCTTTTCAATGTAGAGCAGATACATCAGATCTTCACATACATTGGAAAATTACATGACAGCTTTGACGATCTCCAAGACCAGACCCTTAAAGCCTAATTTTACAACTGTGTAGGGAAAGACACTTAAAACATGTTCATAGTGCACTGCAGAATCATAGTACTGACACTGGTTTTCACTTTTCACTCACTCTTGTTTTCCAGATTTATAAAACATTTACAAACATATGTAAGATCAGATATCTCTCTACCGCTTGTGAGAAGATTAAAAAAAATATCAGGCCTAAAAGGTCTATTTATAGGAGGTGTCTTGGCAGGCTTTTTTGTTTGAAAAAAAAAACCAAGAAAAAACAGTCATCGCTGAGGACCTCAGAAGACCAGCAGAAACAATGTCATTCTGTCACCATGCAGTGCAGTATCTTGGCAAACCCCTCCTCACCTTCCTCCCAAAGCTCACCATGCAATATGGGATGAGGAGCAACATCACAAAAAAACCAACACAATTCACTCACAGTACATCAGGCTGGGTTTTTTATATTTACTTCTGTAGACACTAGCCCCATCCCTCTTCCTTCCCTTTCTTGATACTCCATCTTTTATTTCGATGGACACATCTCCTACCTTGCCTTCAGGTTCCCAGAAAGCACTGAGGCAAACTTTGTCTCTAGCACTTCAATGCAAATCATTTCAAAGAAACTCAAGGGCACATAACGCCAAAGTGCCATTCCAATATCTCTGTTGCGATATTCCGGGACACAAGCACAAAATAACTTTGCTGTGAGTCATATTTTTTTCTACATACTATGCAAAGTAAGAAATTCAAATGCAAGAATTCATTATCATTTAGTTAGATCTAAAATGGGCAGAGAGCTCAGGCTCCTGGAACTCTGGACTTCATTTTAGTATGGCTAGTGAGTGTGGAGAACAGAGGCTTCAAGCTCTAGGAAACAGGCTCTAGTTCAGTTGCAATCAAAAAGCTAAGCGCAAGGTGTAAAAATATCAAATACCTGGTACCATATTCAAAGACACACGGGCAGCTGTAGTACTGCTTTCACTGCTGAGCTTTGACAGATGAACTGCATTTCTCTATCATCTGAAAAACCTGAGATCCCTCAATGAGATCCTGGCAGAATGACTCTCCAACACCTGATGCAGGAGTAGGCTCCATTAAGAATCTGACCTCTGGTATTAAAATGATATAGGAGGAAGATGAGTACTCCACAGGAACATCCACAGGACACTTAATGGAAGAAGTGTATTTCCTTACCAAGCAGACAATGGAAGAAAGAAGGTGAAAGGCTTTTGTGTAAGACTTTTTATTATTACCACTACCACCTGGGTGTTGCCTACTCGAAATATCTCTGATCTCTCAGGTAAGGTGAAACACTGACTAACACCAGACGTAAAACTGGTTACCCTTCGTAACTCACAGCATTTCCCGAGTAGTGGAAAACTGTCAACAGACTGCTGCTCTCTCCTCCCCAGGCTATTTCCTCAGTAAGAGTACATACATCCAAATCCACTGCTGTATCACCCCTTCAAGTGCTGCTGGTACAAACCATAAATTATAATTTTATAAAGCCATAGAGGCTGGTTGTTATATTAGGTAATCGTGAGACTATTACAGAACTATGCAAGGGAAGTGAAGCCTCAGGCTGCAGGCTGTTACAGTAGCTAACTTGTCATTAATTACTGAGGAAAAGCTTTCTTCCCTTTAAATAATTTCTACAGCCGGATCTACAGTAGCAAAAGATTAAACATAATTCAAATGGAAGCTTTACATTCCAAGGGGCAGGCTGACTCCAGGCCTTGGCCTGCACCGGCAGAGCACAGATCAGGACCACAGCTAATGACAATCCCGCCCTTGGGCTGCCACACAGCACTTCCAATGCTCACCCTGGACTGGGATTCCCCTTCTGAAATAATTTTGGATAAAAATAAAGACCGGCTAATCTCATAAACTTGCACATTGGATGCCTTGCTGAAGCACTTTTTCCCTATGACCAGCATATCTTTGGAGGAGCTTCTTTGTCTTAGTCTTTGAGGTTCAGTGAAGGGTAATGTAATCTTCCAACAGGGTTACTGCCCTCCTAGGTTTCAATTTAATTGTGCCATGCAGTAGGTCAAGTACTACAGAATCACAGAATGGTAGGGGTTGGAAGGGACCTCTGTGGGTCATCTAGTCCAACCCTCCTGCCAAAGCAGGGTTGCCTACAGCAGGCTGCACAGGACCTTGTCCAGGC
>Ga0181612_158448_pt1 | contig 17432 bp, 14 predicted proteins | sample HoacroProtozoa21_FD_119630 | JGI IMG/M metagenome (GOLD analysis project Ga0181612, IMG submission 119630) | Hoatzin crop microbial communities from Cojedes, Venezuel. Combined Assembly of Gp0051906, Gp0051904, Gp0051908 | reverse complement strand
ACCTTCCACTAGACCAGGCTGCTCAAAGCCCCATCCAATCTGGCCTTGAGCATCTTCAGCAGGATTCAAATGCACGTTTGATTAAAGTAACTCATCCTATTAATTTTGCCACTGCACGCCAAGGAAGCAATTTGGCTGCAACACGCACATGGTAACTGGTCTCCATTTCTTGGGGACTGAAATACATGGCCATGGGGGTTCCAGCAAAGGAGCCTCTGCCCCAGCCGGGCCCTGCGGCACCTTGGGGCTGCTTTCAGCAGCAAACACAAACTACTGCCTCCCAAGAAGCTGCTCGGGGAAGACCCTTTGCAGAGCATCCCCTTCTACAGAGAGCTCATTTAATCCCACAGACTCACGTGGCTTCACAGGGCTGCAGGTCAGGCCCAGCGTTGGTATCACAACACGCTGCCCCAGAGAGAGATTCAGTCGTGACCAGGGAAAGCGGTCTATCGCCTTCAGATAACCCTCACCTCCCTCCCACCAGCGAGAGGGAATTAAAAACCCAACATCATCGTATTCTTACTTTTCTGCGCCTTTCACCAAAGCAATCTCGTCTGGGGAAGAGGAGATGTAGGTGTATTTGCGTTCTGGATGTCCTATCAGCCCATCCACCTGGTCTGCCTCCTTGATCTGAACGGTGTGGCACAGGCAGAGGGCTCGCAGGAACAGCTCCTCGCGGCTCTGGGCAGGAGGGAAGGAGGGTTTGTTACCACCTTAATGTCATGCACCGAGCCCACCTCGCAGCACTTTGGTGTGATTTTTGTGTATGGATATTTTAGAACAAAAAACCAACACTCCCTCCCAGCTTCTGCTGCATTTACCCAGCCAGAAGCTGACCACAAAACCCTAACAGTCATCGACATGCAGGTTTCTTACCTTTTCTGCTTTGCCGTAATATTTTAGGGGTCCATCGGTCTGAGAGAAGCCATCCACCTCCGAAATGCAGTCTTTGTACTTGTGCCCATCTATGCAGCACTCTATGAACTCCATGCTGTTCTCCGTCAGGGTCCCAGTTTTGTCCGTGAAGACGTACTCCACCTAGAAGAACGCAGGCAGGTGGCCTCGCTGGAGCCCCAGCCCCACGTGCCGGGGAAGGAGCCCCCCAGAACCAAAGAGGCTGGGGCATTTTAGCGCATCTGCACTAATGCCGGAAAGCACTTTGCTGCTATCCTAACCTGGCCCCACAAAGATGCAGGTGCCCCACAGGAGTTACACCACCGTGCAGTTCTACTACTTTGCTCCTCAGAGTAGTTATCTTTTTTTTTTTTTCCCAGCCTGTGGTGGCAGGTGGCAGCTCCTGAAGACTTAAAGTTTGTTTCCAGGCTCTTTGTTTTCCTCTCATCCTCTTTACTGGGTCCTTTGCTACGGCTCCTAGTGCTTATATAGCTGCTGCTGCAGGTCTGCTGCCTCCTTTGGGGGATTTTCATCCTGGTGCTGTATTTAAATTAGGTAATTACTACTCCCAAATATTTTTTTTACTTTTTTTAAAGCAAAATAAAAAGCAGAAGGCACTACCCATACCCTCCTCTCAGTCTCTCCTAGCACTCACAGGAAAGGGAAGCCTGAGCTGTTTAATTGCCCCAGCAAAGCCAGCAGCAGCGTGGCCGCGTGTGCACCGCATGCCCAGAGAGATGACTGGGCAGACATTTTCGCTAATCCTCAAAGAGACAGAGGATTTTTAATTTTTAATTGAAGCAGTGAAAGCAAACCACCCTGACACGCAAAGCGCTGCGCCTGATATTCCCCAACATGGAAACAATTGGCATGACCCAATTCCTGCTCTTTCATGCACTATTTATAACCTTATCCATTTTGCAGAGTGAGTAGAATCACATTAAATGGAAAGTGCCACCAAGCCAGCCAAAGCTCTGCCCTGAGGGGACCGCGAGGGACTGCCATAACAAGGGTTCCTATCAGGGAGGACGTTTTCATCCACATTTTCATCCAAGCAGATGGAAGCAGAGCACGTTCTGACCTGCCCGAGCTCCTCGTTCAGGTCCGAGGTGTTCACCAACGCCCCCTCTTTTATTTCTTCATCGTACATCTCTTTGTCCCAAGAGATGAAAAAGGAACCCAAGAACTTCTGCATCTCTACTGTAACGTACATGGAGACTGGGATAATAAAATTGAAGAGGACCATAAACGACAAGAAGTCCGTGAACATCCGCAAGACCTGCAGTGGAAAGAGGAGAAGGAGATGCAGTCTGTGCCTGTCAGGTGTAACTCAGGGGCTGTCTACAGCAACTCCTCTGGGGTTTCAGGCAGCTTCTTCTTCTAAGGTTAAACAGAAAAAAACCCAAAAACAACCTGAAAATGAACTGAGCTAAGATACAGGGCCAAATTCTGCTTTCCTTTGATGCAGAAAATCTCATTGTCTCCTGCACATCTGCGAGGGTATAATACAAGAATGTAACTCACTGCTTCATAGTCACCAAAATGATGTTTTATTCAAGTATATTCCTTTTAAGAAAATAGTGCTACAGGCTCATTCTGGTCTTCAGTAACTGGAAATGAGAAGCAAGCGGCTTGAGACTAGCTGAGCTACGGTGAGGGTACCACTGGTGCAGGGACACCACTGTAAGTCCTACTCAATAATCCATCAAAAAATGATTTCTACACACTCACACTTTCAGGCTTGACTGCCTGCGTCTCGGCAAGTTTAAGCAGCCAGTTGACGTGGTCTCAATTTATGTTTATCTACTTAAAGCGGAAAGACAGCTCAAGTTCAGATAAGGATCCAGGTTAAATCGGCTGCTGAGTTTCTCCAATATAGAATATTTATTTACGCTTTGCCCAGCTCCACAAAAGCATCACCATGCACAAGCACGAGAGAGGCAGGAAAGAAACGCAACCAGCAGGAGAGCCCGAAAGAAACCACAGCACTTCCAGTGAGCGGAGAGGAGTCGCAGGGCTGGCAGCAGACATTATCAGATTAAATAAAACTGTCAGAATAAATAAAGCTGGAGGAGGTTCCGAAACACAAATCCACTTACCTTGAACGTCTCTCTCTCTTTTTTAGTCTTTTCGTTGTACCAAGGCTCATCGTTAAATGGATTGCTCTGCCAGACATATTTCAGAGTCGTGCACACAGTAGCCTTGCTCAATAGGATGCATAAATATACTATCAAGAAAGCGTTGATAGATCTGAAAAATAGGTTTCTTCTTTAAAATCTTGCAGCTATTTTTATATAGAAAAATAAGCAAATAAGCAGGAACAAGAGTTCCTTACTCTTAAGAAGGGAATTACAGAAGGACTGCTTTTGACAGTGCTGATAATCAGGTTCAGTTCATATATTTTAACATTTCTTAATTTTATTTTTAAATAAAAAAAGATACTAAACAATGCAGCTTCTTGCAAGATATTTTATATGCAATCAGAGAACACCTGAAACAAAAGGCAGAAGATTATAGGATTATTTCGGTACAAGTCATCCATGAAAAAAAGAAACCCCAACAGCTTTTAGCGATTTTTTGCTGACTATAAATACTCACTTTTCTACAGCAGACCGTTTCTGAGATTTCCCTTGGTAGTTCAAAGCCATTTTCGTTTCCATTCCAGTATAGACTGCAACTCCTACAGGGTATTAAAGCAGGGCTCATAAGGGACTCGCAGCCCAGGAGGGACTCAGCTTGTACTTGGCATCAGGGGCATCGGTGTTTACACTGAACTCGAATCCCAGCTGAAGAAAGAGGCATTACCCAAGGACTGTTCAACTACAGAAGCCTCCGAGGCTGCTAAGTAATGCAACTGCCTATATCCCAGAGCACCAAGCAGGAGCCTATGGATCATATACAGTCAGAAGAAACATCAGTCTTCCGTAACAGCCGTCAGTCTCAATCACCAGTGGCTGGGACTGTGATCCTAGCACACATTTTCAGCAAACGATTTGGAAACAACTCCCTGCTCTACGTATCTCAGGCAAAAAGAAAAGCCTGCTGAAGTGCATTAACACAACCTGCACAGCTTGGCAGCACTGCAGATATAACCAGTACCTCCTAATTTCACCCTGTCAACTTGGCAATCAGTTTACATACCGAGAGTAACTGTAGAGCCCAGGCAGACAGGCTGTAGGGAAGTATTATCCCTCTTCAGATCTAGTGAGGAACATCTACCCTTGTCATTATTTATCAGAATTAAATAAATAAATAAATAATAATGATAAAAACTGTTCACCATAAATCTTCTTGGTATTTTTGAGTGTAGCACCTTTCAGCAACAGGTTTTCAGGACCCAAAGACCTGAACATAAAAGAAGTTGTAACATTACATCACTCAAAGAACATTCAAACTGCTTTATAATTTAGACCCAGAGATAGATTATAAAGCTAAACAGATGTTCTTTAGATCAGATTACTTGATTTGTATGTTAAATTGGGCATTGTTTGAGTTTATTTTTCTCTTTACATACTTATATTTCCACTTCATCTTACGCAGATTATTTTTGGTGCTCAAAGTCCCAAATTTAATGGGGAATTATCAGCAAGGCTTTTGAGGAATATGTGCAAAATATTCAGATCTAACATTCTAGTACTTATATAAAAACCTGATTTTAAAAGCATCAAAAATCTGTCTATTGCAGAACAGTTGATCATCGGCACCATTAAAACCCAGGGTTTATTTTGCCCCCTTTCCTGTTTTTATTTCTCTTCAAAAACCCCACCCAGGACCCCCCATTGCTCCCAGGGTCCAGGTAGATCCACCACAGCACAAAATACAGCTGGCGCCGCTCCGGTGACAGCCATCTGGTTTTGATGACTTATGAACATTATTTACTGTTTTTTTCCCCTGAAACACTCTGATGTTTAAGTTTCTGCTTTCCTTCAAATAACGATAGTTTGCAATTGCCTGGTAAATTTACTCTCCATCAGCAGGGAGGACATTACCAGTTGGTCCTGTGTTGCTTCCCCAAGAACGGGTCAAACACAAATCACAGGGCGGCAGAAAGGGAGCGAGTGAAGAGGTTAATTACAGGCCTCACTTAAGAATGAAATATTTGGAATGGTTAAAGAAAACCAACCATTCCCTAATGACGGCAGAACAAGGTCAGATCCTTGAAAACTGATGTAGATGCCCAACCTCTCTGAGGAGGGCCAGCGAGACAGCTGCGAGACCAACCTGGCTACTGGCTCTTGGTTGCTTCTGTAAATGATAATTCTTCCAACAAATCTGCAATAAAAATATGAGAAACTTGTGTTAGAAACATGTTATAAAGAGCCACTACAAACACGCTAAAAAGTCCTTGATAAGAGATGGAAGCAAAGACAAAAGCAAGCGCGTTTGGGAGTTCAATGCCTCAGAGGGGCAGGGAGAAGCGCTGCAGCCCCCCGCGTGCCCCCAGCTGCCACCCACCAGCCCCCGACCATGCCTGTGCAGCCCAGCACATCCCCACTACAGAGCGCAACGCCCCTAGCAAGCCTCCCTCGAGGGATCTAACCGAAGTCATTCAGCCCAATGCATTTCACCTGGGAGGAGAATGGCCTAAGAATAGGCACGGGAACCATTACTGCAGCTGAGCTGACAAAAAATAGCTCATTACACCATGGCAAGCGTGGCACCGGGGAGGTTTTGCTGCAAAAAAATGGAGCTCTGAAGAAGTGTGGTGTCGACTTTGCCATCCTCGTACAGAAGAAGCCCGGCAGCTTACTGCTGCCTGGAGAAACAAAGGGTAACTCAGCAGGTCCTGTAAGCGATGGTGCTCAGACCCCGGGCAGCAGCAGGCAGGGCGGGCAGGAGGAGCAGACTCACTTGTAGAGGTCGGGCTGCGGCTGCTCGCACTCGATCGTGGCGGTGAGGGTGTCGATGGCTTCGTCCGTGCAGAGCACGGTGGTATCCCGCACTGCGTAGTGAGTCTGGGCAGAGGAGCAGACAGCGTCACCATGAGCCCCCAAGCCCATGTTTCACCCCGTCCCTTAAAATGCCACCACACAAAGGCTCATCAGCCCACCCGAGCCCTCACCCCACTCCCACAACACAGCTGAAGAACCTCTCAGAAAAGACTGAAGTCATTAAGCTTAATAGAAAGCGCAGCAGGAAGGAGTTGCTGGCTATCTGTTCAGCAAGGCGTGCACCAAAAGCAGAGCAGCTTTGGTTTTTGCCCAGGGACTCGCTGCCGCCCCGGCTGGGGTGGGGGGGAGGCTGCAGGTGCCCCCAGGGCAAAGAGGCTCTGGGGACCACTCGGTCCTGAAGGTAATTATACACCAGCTCCAGCGCCCAGGGATCAGGCAGAGCACTGGCAGACTCCCAGCTATTTTTAGCAGCTGCTGCTGCAAAGGTTCATCTCTCACAATTAACTGGAAAGCCTACGAAGGATGCGCTCGCTGCCTTCCAGGCTCTATTTATAGGAGCTGCTCAGAGCTCCAAGTCACGGCGGGCTGCACGGCAGGCTGCCTCAATCCGTCTTCACAAACAAATCCATTAAAAAGCTTCCTCCCCCCTTTACGTTCGCGGTCCCCTCCTTGCGCATCCCGGGAGGAACCGTTACGTTACACACGCTGTAGCCATGACGTTACCAGCACCCACCTTCCTGTCGTTTTGGTAACCTGCCTGGCTTTTTGTGTCGAAAGCAGATGCACACACACGCACGCATCTCTGGTATAAACCACAGCCTTTGTGAAACACAACGCAAAACTGTTCCTGCAGCGCCCAGTACCGAAACCAGCCCTTGTGTGGGGTTTTGCGCCCGCTGCTCCTGTCACCCTGGACACTGTGCAGTTACTGAATCATACCTCAAAGCCGCCTCCCAGTCAGTTCCACGATCTTTACACCCTCAGTCCCTTAGCGTATTTAGAACACACGTGTTCTTTTAGACAACATATGACTGAAGATTCACGCTTCAAAGACAGAGCCCTGAAAAAATCCCTTTTATAGTTTTGCTCTAGTTTCACTTAGACATCTTTCCCATACCTCGACCTGACACGTCCCAAACACCAGAAAAATCCCCACCAGGTAGGCAGCAGATACCAGCACAGATGAGTTTTTGTGTGTACCTGGGCATGCTTCCCTCACCCTCGTTTTGCAGCAAAACCTGGTTCCTAATGTTAGATCTATTTTCCCAAACAGCACTTGCTTTTCTATTCCCTCTTCCCCTTCAAACTCATCTTCATCTCGTCAAGAAACAGAAGGCAGCTCCCAGTCACCTACAGGAATCCACAAACCAGGAAAAAAAGCACCACAGCGCCTGATACAGAAATTCAGCATTGCACCTGCAGACTCAAAAAGTCAGTAAGAGCTAAGACTTTGCAAAAGTTATGTGAACTCATGCATGTAATACACCTGAAACAAAAAAGCAATTGGCTATTTAACATGGTTATCTATTTTTAGCCTCAAGCCACTTCAAAGCTCCACTCCACTAGTGGAACCAGTATGGTGCATCAGCTCCTACACATGATTTCCAGTACTGATTAACAGCCGCCCGTAAAGACACAAGCCACAGACCCCATACAATATGGATCAGATCAACAACTGTATTCCCACTGACTTCAGAGTGTGCCAGAACGAATCATGTCATTTTACAGTATCTTCCAGTCTTACTAGTGCAGTTACTAGTATCTGTATAAATATTTCTCAAACACAAGCACAAAGTTTTCACGTCTTCTGATGTATGTAAATTTTTTGTTGTTGCTGCTTCTTTCCCTAGTTTAGAGGGGGGATGAATAATGAAAGAAAATAAACTGAAGAGGACATTCATCCTGAGCAAGACTAGTATTAAATTTCACTGCTTGATTCACGGAAAGGGAGAGAAAAAAACCCAGACGTGACGTTTTTCTCATGCTGGTGAAAAATTCCCCAAATGAATCTAGACATACCACCTCAAAAAGTCCCCAATCTCACTGGAAAAGCTCAGTTAAGTAACAGAAACATTGGCAGGTCCTGGAGAGGGAGCCAAAGCAGCTGCAGGACCTGCTTTACCAACGCCCGAGACCTTGTGAGGCGCAGGGATTGCGCTTCCCACTATGGGCGATAAAGCAGCAAAGCTGTATCGATAAATATCGATACCATGTGGGGCAGCGGCAGCAGAAATGGCTGTTGGAAAACCAACAATCCCGAGGGCACGTCGGTGCCGACACATTGGGAGCAGACAGAGGGAAGAGCTGTTAAATGCAGCCACCGGGACAGGCTCTGCAGGAGCATCCTCCAGTTTAGCACACATCCCCCGCCAAGCACTGGCTGGAGTGGCAGCTCCAGGCACCCAGGTACCCCAGAGCACCACCCCATCCATCCCCATCACCTTGAAATTGGACTCGCCGTCGAGACTCGCTGTAGTGACGTAACAGGTCCCATCAACGCTGCTCGAGGCCAAAAATATCAAGTCACAGGGGAAGGTCTCATCTGCTTTCACTTCTACTATGTCTCCAACCTGGAAGAGACGAAGCATTCACCTGAAAAACCCTCTCGGTTGTCATTAGATGGTTACGGATTTAGCTTCTCTCAAAGCCCAGAAGCAATAACCTTGGCTAAAAGGGAAACTGGGGTTCAAGAGGTGCACAGGTCCCCAGATATCCCACCACAGCCCGACAGGTCAATCCAGCCTAGCACCAACTCAGAGCGCCCACATGGCATGGTTGGTATTTATTTCTCTGCTAAATCTCGATGGAGCAAGAGGCTGTACTTGTCTGAAGTGCGGTGTGACAAATTAACGTCAAAGCTAAGCGTACTTTCCTGGTGTCCTTGGGAGAGTTGGAAATAGAAGAGGACAGCCTGTCCCAGAGAAGTGCAAAACGCTGACAGATCTGTCACTTGTCAGCCCCGGTACAGCTTTTGCGAGACAGCTTTTCAAAAGCCATCAAAGGCAGCTTCACTCCTTAACCGGGACAGCTCTAACCACGGTGCGCTCCTCCGGCCCTCATCTCCTTACCACACACCCTCGTGTCCCCATCGGCTTCAGCGATAACCACACACGAGTTCTTTGTTAACAGTTACCTTGATTTTTTCACTCTCTTTCTGCACTTGCTTTGCATTTTCAACAATGAAGACGTTGCTTTTGTTCACTTCGTTGTCAGCTCTGTGCCTCAGCCAGTCCTCGTATCCCTAGGCACACAAATACAGGCAGCACAAACTCGTAACGAAGCAAGTAAACTAATGGAAGAGGATGTGTGCGAATGGAGAGAGAGGGAGATATTAAAAAAATGAATAAATTAAGCAGTTCTCAGACCTCCTTCATGCCTGACAAAACACCAACCACAGTAGCTCAGATTGAATCAATTTATTTTAAAAAACTTCATATGCATATTTGACAGATTCAGAACAGACTAAAAAAACAAAAAAAAATAATCTACATGCAGCGCATGCAACGAGCAGCTAAATTACTGTAACATGTTTCCATTCTCCTCAGTGTTGGCAAGGACAGGCTGACAATATGAATAATACACTTCGCACCCTGCGCCTCTTTCCTATGGTAACGCAGGACAAGACTCTTCCTCTTCAGCCCTCAATGAAAGAATAAAACCTTCAGATTCGAAACAGATGGATTTTACTCTAGTTCTCCCTTTCCGGCCCCTGCAGAAGAAACTTCTTTTATCATTCAATCCTTCCACAGAGGATATTTTAAGTGGCACATGTGTGTACGATGGGAGGAAAAAGGGCTTATAACATCACAAGAAGATGAGGACTACGTATTTTCGGGACTAGCTGAGCTGTAGAACAGAACCTGTCCTTTCCAGTTACCAACACTGGAGCAGAGTGGGGCTACATTTGGAGCATGGCTCTGCAAAGACTCGGAAAGCATTTCTAAAAAGAGAACAAAAATTCAAGTAAAGCCAGAACTACAGTGGTAACCTTTACTGACCCTCACGGCTTGTTTACAACAGTACATACAGAGATGCTTTACGCTGCCAAAACAAAAGAGACCAGTAGCCACACTCCACATGCAGCCGCTCTTGAAAAGCATCAGTACAGGCGTCCCGCCTTCTGAGAAGGGTTCACCAAACCCACCAGCCCATTCTGGTGACTTCTGAGTCTGTTCAAACACATGCTCATCGTTTTCTCCATTATACATCCCAAAGAGCATCCTCCTCTCCCCACACTGATACTTGTACCTGTTTGATAGCTGTGACGGTGATGACAAAGAAGAGCGGGAGGCCGCTGGTCACCGGGCTCGTCGGGGTGTCCACGATCACCTGCAGAGAGAAAAAATGTACTGCTGAAAACTGGTTTTCAGGCAGCAGAAGAAACAAAAACTCTTGTAATGGGAAAAAAAGGGTGCTCAGCTCACTGCGGGTAAGTCACAGCCCAGCAGAGGAGGAAGGGAAGGAATGGGCACATAAGAAGGACCAGCACAGGGATCCTGAGGAGACTATAATCCCTCCTCCTGAAGACCACAGGATGTCCTCAGGTGGGAAAAATACTATCAGAAGTAGCTTAAAAGCTAAATTTGACCTTGCTCTAGTGGGAAACAAAAGCCCGGATGAATGGACTGCTGGGGATGGGCTACATAAATGCAACTGCTCAAAGCACAGATGCCCACAATTCTGCTCCCACCATGGGGTGTGCTGGAGAGGACGACCACGTGGAAGGAGGAATGGGCAGAGGCAGCAGCAATGCGTGAAAACCCCCCTCATTTCTCAGTGAGCCACAGGAGGGCCGATTCTCCTCTTTGGCAGTGAAGACAGGGCACATCTGAACCCTAAAGCACAGCTGGTTATGAGAGGGAGGACACCACCCGTCGTCTTGAACCATTGACACTCAGAGGCTAAAAGTAACGTGCATCAGCCCAAATGACCTATGAAATAAAAATCATGCTCCACTCCGCAACATCAGTAAAACAGAAATCCACACGTTGTCTTTACGCTCTCAAATTTGAAGTTCAGAGCCTGATTTAAGCACAGCGACCGCACAAGGGCCTTGGGGTGGGTAGGTGAATCCTTCCTGAGCTCGGTACGGCGCTCAAGTCAGCGCCACAGCAAAGACCAAGTCTCTCCATCATTAATTAAACCTTCGGGCTGCGGGAAACTGCTGTTTATTCTGACTGTATCATGACATGGCCTGAAGGGTAAGAACGGCAGAACAGGTTCACAACTAGGAGGGAATAACGTAAGCGTCCTTGCCCCACCTTCCAAACCAGGGCACATAAAATCGGCCTTCTTTCCTGCCCTCCCCAGAGAGGACGGGAGCACCAGAGGCAGATGGCGAGGGCTGTGCCGAAAGGGATGGGGAAGCTCAGCAGAAAGGCTTTGTGTCCCCACAAAGGGACTTTGTTTCCCTCCGCTTGTTTGCGCTTCCCTGGCACGCTCACAAACCACAGCATCTGTATATTTATTGTTTTAGGCTGTCCGTAAAATGCTGTGTTAAGGACAGGACCGCTCTTATCAGCTGGGAGGAAGCTACATTGAAGTTTTTAACTCTGTGAAATGCTGTATACTGCAATTTTACCCTGCACTAGTGGACCCAAAGAGAGAAGAGATAGAAGTAGAAGAGAGACACCACCAGAAGCAGCCAGCAAAGTGGTGTATGAGTTAAGCAGCATCAGGGTAAACCAAAATAAACACAACAAATATTCCCAGGAAGACAAAGCCCTGGCTCACTCAAATGGGTGTAAAGTGTTTACAAACAGAAAGTCCGGTAGAAACCAGAATTTAGAGGAACAACCTTGAGCGAGCATGGTGCCAAGTGTCACACAGACACCTCACACACAGCATGCATGATGGACACTCATGGGAGCGGCATCATCGAAGTCTTGGCCCATCAGCCAAAAGTTATCCAGCAAAAACTACACAGACACCAGAAATACAAGAGGAACTTTGGCTTTTAGCTGAGAAGGGCAAGGGAGAGAGGACCTCCTGCTGCCCCACGGGCGAGTTCTCTGCACTGGACCAGATGCAGCTGTATTTAAGCAAGCAATATGATTTCTGTCCAGACAAATGCTGTATTACAGGTGTGTGAGCACAAATGTTAGCTGAAGTCCCCAGAATAACTCGTTTGTGTATTTGGAGACTGCACTCCCTGCGCATCCCATGGCTGGATACTGCTCTTCCCTTTCGCAGCTGGTGGAAAGCCGAGGGACACACGAGCAACGTGCCAGAACATCAAAGGCAGACTCCTTTGAAGCTATTTTTGAGCTGTTTTAGGACTTCAGTAGCTTAACTTGGATCTACTTAAAAGCAACAAAATCCTCCTGTTACTTAATAGTTTCTTCCTAACTCATTGCTTAAGAGACTGAAGACCACAGTCCAGAAGTCATCCCCACCAATCAAAAGGGAAATTTTTCATTCCTGCCACCTCCTAAATTAGCTTACTGCCATCAGCTTGGTCTGTCTACAAACACATTTGGACTACACTTACTCCAGGCCAGCCATTTCCACCAGTTTACCTGCAGTTTCCTTTGAGTGCTGCAACAGATGAATCACAGCAACAGCTACTTGTATGCCTGTTAGTGCACCAATAGGTGTTTTATGTTTAATGTACGCACTTTCTCCTCCTCTCTCTTAAACAAGAGCTGAATCTGGAGTCCCAGAGTAACAGACATTTTGACAGAGGGCTTCAGCAGCAGGTAGAGCAAATACACCAGGCAATCCCCCAAGCGCTGTGATACTTCGCTCCCAATGCGGCACATAGGGCATTTCCATTAAAGCAATTCAAAGAGAAGCACCAACATTCAAGCTGTAGACGCCATTTATCAAGGTATAACCCTTGGTATTTTAAATGAATGGAGCAGCCCTGAGTGTTTTTTTCAGGCCAGCATCATCTCCAGAACAACGAGTGCCCGGCGGCAGTCAGTCACTCTACACAGCAGCGAGCGTATTAGTGCTGTCGGGCTGGTTTCTGTTCGGTTGAGTTTGGTTTTTCTCTAATAGAGCATGAGGGTTGTTTCCTTATTTTAGAGGTGCTCACAGAATAAAAACAAGGAGGAATAGCCAGGCTCTTCTCTCACCTGCATACACCTGTGCCTAAAACGGGTAAGCAGCTAAACTGCAACCAGCCGTGTAAGAACAAACAAGGATACCCCACGTTCTTCATGGCCAGAGGGTCATTAGATAAAACGTAATACTGTGTCGCTAAATGGCCAGCTACACAAAAAGGACATCCCGACTCCAGGGCATCGCTTCAGTTCAAGGCAAATTACAAATTCAGTCTGACAAAACAGAGCAACACCAGCGGAATCAAGAGATGGAGGCGAGCCAGCTGATGCCGGGGTAAATTGGCCTTTCATGAAACACTGTCAGGAGGAGCCATCCATGGCCGTGATCTTGGGATCCCCTGTTTCTGCAGCAGCCACTGAAATGACTAGAAGCCGCAACTCTTTCAGGACAAAAGATTTCAGGCACTCGTCTTTTGAACACGCAGCCTAGAAGAGAGCGATACCCCAGACGTGACCCACCGAAACCCTGGAGCAGTCACCTATAAGCAGGCAGCTTGCAGTAGCTGCACAGTGCCATTTGATTTGCTGCAGCAGAGTGTTCTGTGCCTATTTTCAGCCCTAGAGCAGGTTGTCTGCTGAGCCCCAGGCCTGAGCACAGGATTTAAAAGGCGAGTAAGTGCACTGTGGTGATTCTCCCAAACTGCCTTCCCCCCAGAGTATCTGGACAGTGCTCTTTTCTTGGCTGATAGAACAGAAAATGACAGTTCAGGTTTGCCCCTTAACCAAAGCCACAAAGCAGAGCAGAAAAAGTTTGTCCATGTACAAAATTTGTTGTTTTGTCTGTGTAGAGCAGCTTCCTGAAGCTTCACATACCCAAAGCTCATGCTATGGATTTTCTGAATTTTACTGAGTACAGCCTCTCTCCTGCTTGCCTTGAAATTCACTGTAACTAAGATATAGAAATACCATGTGACTTGGGAAAATACACAGTTATGCAGCAGAAGTAATAAAGATGACAACAAATTAGATCTTAGTTCTGTAGCATCAAATGCATTTTCCCTGGCTGACTGACCTTAACGGTTAAACCGCTAAGACAGTTTTCCAATTGTTTCATTCAAACAGCATCTCAGACAGGCCCAAATATTTTAATTGTTGTTATACCTTGGATGGTGTGCCAGAATTATAACACAGCTTCCAATTAAAAAAACCCCACACTTCTAAGCACCAGAGTTGGTTTTGAACCCCAGTCCTTGTTCAAGTTGTTCTTACCCTCTGTACACAAATAAAACCCACCCTTGGCACCAAAGCTCTTACCTGCACAAGGAAGATGATGAGGAAGTAGAAGTTGGCAATTCTTCTAAACTGCTCAAAAAGGTTCTTCGGGAGGAAGTTCCAGAGGGTGTACTGTGGGGAGAGAGGGGGCTCACAAACTGACCAAGGCACGGGGCTGACGGGGGACTTGAGCTACAAAACGGGAAGTATCTGCGCGAAACAGGAAAGGAGTTTTCCCTTTAACCGGTCGAGGAGCACCGCAGCGAGCTGTCCAAGCAGCCCCGGCGTGCTCCAGGTCCCGGCTTTAAAACGAGGAGCCCGATGCAGCTGGACACCGAGATGCCACCGAGCTCCTGCTCCAGCTTCCAGCACCGGCTCTCTGCTGGCCCGCTAAACAGCCGGAAGTGGCTCACCGTTACGTGAGGGTTTTCATTTCCTTGCTTTAAGGTAGGTAACTATTTCTCTTTTGTCAAAACAACCCAAACCACACGGCTGGAGGTGGTGAAGGGTAAAAGAAGATAAAAAAACCAGGATCTGTTTAAGCAAACAATTTCTAGACAGGCATTTGGAGAGACATGGTTTCATGGAGGAGGTAATGCACAGGGCAGAGATTCCGACCCCCCCCCAAGCAAATTCCAAAAACCATATTAGGGTTGGTCTTCTGTTAAAGAAAAGCCACGCTGCCCATACAAATTTGTTAAGTTGTGCTTCATTATAATTTTAAGAAGGCTGCTGAACCATTCATTTTGGAAAACACGTACAATTTAAGAACAACATGGAAAATACTGGGTCTAATATCTGCTCTTTCTATCTGCCTTGAATAAAAAAAGAATAATAAGTAGCCAAGTCTCAAAATCAATGTCCACTTAATTATAAAAAGAGACCAGTCAGGTAAGCAGACTCCATGCCTAGCAAATATATATGGAAAAGAACTGCAAGGACACAACATTCAAAAATAAATCAGGGAAGAATTAAAATTAGTGCATTTTGTTAGGGAGGGAACTGAAACAGGGAAAGGCGTCCTCTCTGAAGGACCTTCTTGCATGCCAAGGAAATGTCAACGGCAATGCTACACGAGTTAACCGTGGTTAGACTGAAAACTTTTCCCCAATACAAGCACGTAGACATAAAACCAAACAAGATCTAAGCTGTATAAAAAAGGAAACTCCCCCCTCACAGCTCAAGCACAGTAAAACCAAGCGTAACTGTATGCTGAGCATCATGAATCCGAAGCAACGTAGTACGTATCCAGCTGTGTTGACAATGTCGGATGCCACTTGTTTGGTATTTTACTCGAATTGGCTTGAAGCCTTTTGAAATAGCTTCACCAATGTCATGGAAAAAAGCTAAGCAGAAGGCAGACGCGTGTCATCACAGTTTTCCACCATAAACAAAAGCTGCATTAATACCGTATGAATGTTTTCCCTTTCATCCAAAGGGATAAACAGAATGATTATTTTTATCCTATCTCAAGAGAGAAAAAAGCCCATGGAACAAAAAAAAAAAAACGGGGAATCATATTTTTCTGTCCATTTATAAAATAATCTCCACTACCTTTAGCAAATCTGAGTTGCTGTGGTCTCATGCTGTATTACACTTAACCTGTCCTTTCTTCACGATGGGAATGCCAGAAAACATTTTTAAAAGGTCACCCCAAAGATAACACAAAACAAACGTGTCCATGTGCTTTGCTCTCATCCAGCCTAGAAGCAAGAGGCGTGCACACACCCCCACTGGGACTGATATGAAGAAAAAAAGATTAATAGAGAGACTGGAGCTGGGGTTCAAGGTATGTACCAGGCTGCTCCACTTCCAAAGGGACCTTTACCTCCATCCTTGAGGAATTCAGAGTTTCTCAATTCCAAAACAACCAGTAAATAAGATCAGGGTGAATACACGAGCAAGGAATACACACGCGCCATGCACCCGGATGAGCGAAGCAAGCTCACCTTGGAGGAGACGATCCTGTTGTCGCAGAACTTCTGTGCCACGTACGCATCTGTTTCCGAAACCGGACGGTGCCCGACCACCACAGTGCGCGTACCGACCCGCTTCTCTTCCCCAGCACACTGTCGGAGCAACCACGAAAGGGAAAAAACAGCTTTTAGATGAAAAGAAGTTGAGTATTTGTATTAACAGCTTCCAGCTTCTGAATGTGCACATTTTCACTGGAAACAAGGCAGCTAGAATCTCAAAAATTCACTTTGCTGAGCCAGCAAAAGCACTGAGAATGAAGAAGCCCACATAAGGTCGTTTAGCAAAACCAAGGCAATGCCGAGTCTGCAGCCTGGGGTTTCCCAGTGCTGCTCAGCCACCGATGCCCCAGAACCATGGCCCATCCCACCGGGACAGGTCACCGCTCGTGTCCACCGCCCTCCTGCCTGTACCTGCAGCCTGCACCCACCAGTCAGGCTATTTTTCCTTCTTGAAGGAGAATATCTTTATCCAGCACTTGAAGTCATTAGGAACGTAATTTCTCTTTTACACGTCTCTTCCTATGGCCTCAAGTCGCGCCAGAGGAGGTTCAGATTGGATATTAGGGAAAACTTCTCTACTGAAAGAGGGATCAGGCATTGGAACAGGCTGCCCAGGGCAGTGGTGGAGTCACCATCCCTGGAGGGGTTCAAAAAACGTGTAGATGTGACACTTCGGGACATGGTTTAGCAGGCACGGTGGTGTTAAGTTGACGGCTGGACTTGATGATCTTACAGGTCTTTTCCAACCTTAACGGTTCTCTGATTCCTAGTCCCGACCCAGAGTCCTTCAGCCTTGGGTTCCTAGCGCAGCTCCAGGCTTCACCCCAGGACCCCACAGAGTACGATGGAAACTGCACCCTCCTTTACATTTGCTCTCCTGTCAAACCCTCCAGTGCACCCAAAATGTTTCACCACTGCACTGGTACACGCAGACTTCGGATTTAGCTTAAAAAAAAAAAAAAAAAAAAAAAAAGGTATTTCTGCCATTTTAAAATCTCATATAAAACCAGAAATAATGAAGCAGAGAGTTTCACATTGCAAACTCCTTAAAAAGTCACACAGGGTGCTTGGGATGTCAGCTTGTCTTGCTGAGGGTTTATTTTAAAGCAGAACAAGATGTCACAAGTGAATGACAACCTGGTAGCAGAGGGGCTGTTGTCAAGCCCCAGTGACACTCTCTCTCCCCCTCAGGAGAGACCCGGACCTGTTGGAGTAGGGCCCTGAGGAGGCCACAAAAATGATCCGAGGGCTGGAACGCCTCTCCTACAAGGAAAGTCTGAGAGTGTTGGGGCTGTTCAGCCAGGAGAAGAGAAGGCTGCAGGGAGACCTTATAGCAGCCTGCCAGTGCATGAAGGGGCCTGCAAGAGAGCTGGAAGCTGGAGGGGGACTTT
>Ga0181612_179318_pt1 | contig 17433 bp, 19 predicted proteins | sample HoacroProtozoa21_FD_119630 | JGI IMG/M metagenome (GOLD analysis project Ga0181612, IMG submission 119630) | Hoatzin crop microbial communities from Cojedes, Venezuel. Combined Assembly of Gp0051906, Gp0051904, Gp0051908 | reverse complement strand
GACGGAGCCCTGGAACGGGCTGCCCAGAGAGGCTGTGGAGTCTCCTTCTCTGGAGATATTCCAGACCCGCCTGGACAAGGTCCTGTGCAGCCTGCTGTAGGTGACCCTGCTTTGGCAGGAGGGTTGGACTTGATGACGCACAGAGGTCCCTTCCAACCCCTACTATTCTGTGATTCTGTGATTCTGTAATCCGCACCTACCACGAGCACGTCACTCCCCCTTTCCTGCTTTGCTCCCTCTCTGCCAGTCCCACTTGCTGACAGAGCCGTGCTATATGAATTTTCCAGCACTGCTCATCTCTCTCTCTTGGTGCAGAGATGCAGCAGCCATTTTGTGTCTTCTATGGAGTGGCACTGTGCAAGGGGGGGACTCAACTCCTTTTTAGTTGTTTTTGTAGCTGATGAAAAATAAAAGTGGTTTCTGCAAGGAACATCTCTGAGGAGACTGTCTTTCCTTTCCCTTGATCTCTGTTTCGCTAACCAGGGAATATCGAGAACACGGAGAAGCTGCAGTACAGTGGGGACCGTCTCTACAAATTCACTGTGACGGCGTATGACTGTGGAAAGAAGCGGGCTTCTGATGATGCTGAAGTGGAAATCCAGGTGAAACCCACCTGCAAGCCCAGCTGGCAGGGTATGAAACCTCCAAACACAGTGATGTCTTCCCTTTGCTTTTGCTGAACTGCTACTCGGTCCTACTCATTGGAAATGTTTGTATATAGACATACAAATTTGGATGCACATATATATGATTAAATTCTCGCACCAACCCATCTGTCACATCTAAAGGGATGCAGCAGGCATCTAAGTCAGTTGCAAAGCCACTGGAAGGCAATTCTAACATTGGAAAATCATTCCTGGGATTATTGTGAACCATTATGTATTTGGTAAGGCTTGTAGACTGTATTCAATGTAGATTGTTTTGGAGGCTGCTTATCTTGAGGATCTTTGGCTTTTCTAGAGGTGCTGCATGCCTACAGGTTCACTTTAGTCAATAGAATTAAGGGGTAATCAACACAGCTCTGCCTGGTGAGAGACGCTGACAATCCAAGGAGTGATGCTACATTGGTACTCGCTGTAGAAGATGAGAATTTGGACTCTGTGCTTCTAGGAAATCTTCCCTTGCACTGATGCCAGCTGCAAAAAGCCTTTTCAGCGTGGAAAGGGCCAAAAATCTCTTGTTTCTGGGCAAGTCCATAGCTGTCACTTGTGTGTGTGCCATTTGTTCTGGCCTTGGGTCTTTGGCAAGACCTAGCCCCTCTCTTTCTCTCTCTCTGCTTCATTAGGCTGGAGCAAGAGGATTGAGTACACTCCGGGTGCCGGCAGCCTCGCGCTCTTCCCCAGCATTCACCTGGAGACCTGCGATGAGCCCCTGTGGAACATCCAGGCCACGGTGGAGCTGCAGACAAACCATGTGGCCAAGGGCTGTGATCGGGATAACTACTCCGAGAAGTCGCTACGCAAACTCTGTGGTGAATTGATTCTTTCCTGAGCCGAGGGCAGCTGTGGCACAGCACCCTGCCCCTTCCCCTGGAGGGGTTCACAGCGGTAGCTCTGTGCCTCACATGGGAGAGATGCCAGGGGACGAATTCCTCACATCTGCTGTGGTCAGCAGGGCTGTGAGGACGCCTAGCTCGCACGCTCCGTTGAGGGGCAGTGGGCACCCTGCCCGTATTTACAAGGGGGTCCCCGTGGTTTCCTCGCTGGCAAGCCAGAGGTTGCTGTGCATTGCCCCGTCACGCAGAGTCTGTGGGATCGCCCTTAGGACGGATGGAGAAGTCGCCATCCTTCTCCAGATAGGAGGAGGCCTGTAGGCAACTCCTCCTCTCCCTATGCTCTGGGACGTTACAAGTTCCCTGGTTGTCAGGTTCCTTATGCACCCATGCTGACATTGCTGACTCCTTCCTTCCCTTCTTGGCAGGTGCTGCCTCAGGAGAGATTGACCTGCTGCCAGTGCCCAGCCCCACGGCGAACTGGACGGCGCGGCTCTCTGTGCACTACAGCCAGGACAGCAGCCTCATCTACTGGTTCAATGGCAGCCAGGCTGCCCAGGTGCCTGTGGTGAACGGGCCGAGTGCCCATGAGGGGCTGAGTGACCACTTCACCCTGTCTGTGTGGATGAAGCACGCCGTGGTGCCTGGCAAAGGCAGGCGGGAAGAGGAGACGGTGATCTGCAGTACAGTGCAGAGCGGTGAGACCCTTTTCTGGCTTCTGCTCTCTGCCTCTAACCTGTTAGAAGGGATTGTCCCCACGGGGGGGAAACCTCTCGCATTCCAGAGCGGGACCTGGGCAGGGGTCCCTCCTTAGGAACCCAGATTCTCCAGGTGTCACTTTCCTGGGAGCAGCCAAGCCCACTGTGAGCTGGCGGTGCAGCGTGCCAGTTGTGCAGGCTACCGTGAGCTTCTGGGCGCTGGTGTGAGGCTGCTCCGAGGCGCAATGGGCGCGTAACTCCCTGTGCTTGCCCCTGGCAGAGGATGGCTACTCGCATTACTCTCTGGCCGTGCACGGCTGCCGGATTGCTTTCCTCTACTGGCCTTTGCTGGAAAGTGCAAGGCCTGTGAAATTCCTCTGGAAGCTGGAGCAGGTGAGGAAGCATTTGCCTCTTCCCCGTGTCCCTTCTCCTTCTGCCCTTGGCTGATCCTCCCTGTGCCGTCTGCCGTAGGTCTGCGATGACGAGTGGCACCACTATGCCCTCAACCTGGAGTTCCCCACTGTCACGCTCTACGTGGATGGCGTCTCGTACGACCCTGCCCTCATCCACGACAATGGCCTCATTCATCCCCCGCGGCAGGAACCCGCTGTCATGATCGGAGCCTGCTGGACCGGTGCGTGCCTGCTCCCCAAACTGTGTTCCTCCTGTACAGTAAACGAGGGAGCAGGGGGAGACCCAGAACAGTGAAAGAAACACCACTCAACACTAAATGCTGCAAGCCACCTTGCAGCCATCTTGCCTTCTTGGCACCAAAGCCAGTGTGGCTCCTTCCTTCCTTACAGACCAAGCCAGCAGGCCACGGTAATAATAGCTCAGGGATGAGTGTCACTGGCAGCTTCATGGGCAACAGCAGTAGAATATGCGATGGACAACCAGCTTTCAGGCAGAGGTGAAGCTCTGTACCTCGTTCAGGTGCTGGCGTTTCCATCAAAGCTTTTCACCAGAGAGCAGGCAGTGCTATTTGTACTCCTGGTTGTATTGATGGGGACTTCTGTGTCTTGAGGGTCTATATGAAGAAGTCACACATCATTCTTTAAGGGAATTGAGTTGGATGAGAAAGGTCAGGTTAGGGACATAGTTAAACCACTACCAGATTAAAACCTATTCTGTGGAGATGTAAGGCTGCATTTCCCAGGTCTTTCAGCTCTCCTGCAAGACCAGAGCAGGACTGAACTAAAGGAATTTGCCTGCTGCTTGCCTTCACTCCAGCAGAAATTTCTAATCTGTACTGTAGTGCTGCTTCTTCCAGGTCAGGGATCTTCCCACAGCTCTGTGCTCTCAATTTGTCTTTTGCAACCACCAAATATTCATCAGCTTGGGACACCCTCCTGGAACCATCTGAGTTTCAAAGGGAATTTGTTGCAAACATGGCTAGGGCCTTGTTTCGTATATGGGAACCAATCCAAAAATGGATATCACTGAGAAAGGAGAAAAAACCCCTATACTTTCTCCCTTGTATCAGTTAGTCATCCTGCAGTCTCACCACCCCCTTCACGAGAGGGACTCTGCCCTCTTTCACCTGTGATGCGCTGTCTCTGGAGTTGAAGGGCGCACTGCTTGGCACATGACTCCAGAGCTGTTCTTCTGGACTGGCCAGTAGAGACACTTGTACAGTAATTACCCTCTTCCAATGCCTTATTGCTTGTCTGAATGTTCTCCTTTTGCAGAGGAGAAAAACAAAGAGAAAATCAAAGGAAACGAGAACTCTACTGATACTGTACAAGGTAGGGAGAAGAAAGAAGACAGTTCTCTTTCCCTCTTCACCGTGCATGACTATCAGTTCTTGCATGGTGCCTTCCTTATACAGCTTCTCCCGTCCTGTCCTGCTGCCTCCCACCATCCTGGGAGGAAAACCCTTATTTGGCAGATTGGTCCTTGATACCCTGATACCTGTGCAGCATGAAAAGGCTGAGAGGAGGACTACAGCCTGCTTTGAGAGATGGAGTATGCTTTCCATGTGCAGAAAGTCCTTGTGCCTGATCATTAAAGTTGGTCTCTGAGGAACACAATAGCCATTAGAGACATCAGGAGATGTCCCCTCATCCCTAACTATCTATGGAACGTACAGTTTCTTTTAAAAGCCCTCACAGGAAGCAGAGTGAGCAGGGGACAAGAAATTGTTTCCATCTGGCATTCAGCAGTTTGGCAGAAACTTCTCTACGCTACCCACCGTTCACTGCCCTAGTCTTTCTGTTGGTCTGTTTTTCTCACTTTCCCCCCATCTTGAATTAAGAAAATTGTCATCTCCTTACTTCAGCATCCCCTGTCTTCTTGTTGTCTTCGCTTTTCCATGCCCTGTGCACCCCTCTGTCTCTCTCTACGTCCCTTAACATCTGTATGTCCCTCACACTGTTGCTTTTGTTGTCTTGGCTTTTCCATGCCCCATGCAACCCCTCTGTCTCTCTCTACCTCCCTTAACATCTGTATGTCCCTCACACTGTTGCTTCTATTGGGTTTTGTGCTCTTCCTCGCCATGTCTCTCACACCCTCCACCTCCCATGTTTCCCTCAGGAGATCCTCTGTCAATACACCACTACTTCCATGGTTACTTGGCTGGCTTCACTGTGCGCCCTGGTAGCTTGGAGAGCCGGGAGGTTATTGAATGCCTGTATGCCTGCCGTGAGGGGCTTGATTACAGTGACTTCGACAGTCTGGGCAAAGGGATGAAGGTATGCCCATCTGCCCAGCTTGCATGGGTCTCTTCCATTCTCCTTCCCAGCCTTGTTTCCCAGGACTTTGCCTGCTCCCCCACTTCAGACAGCTCCCCACCTTTCTCCTTTGTGTCTCTTTTAGCCTGGACTCTTGGCATTTGCCAAGGAACTCTTGAGTGTTTTCTTCCCTCCCACCTGTAGGTTCACGTGAACCCCTCTCAGTCCTTGCTGACCTTGGAGGGCGATGATGTGGAAACCTTCAACCATGCAATCCAGCATGTGGCTTACATGAATTCACTGCGCTTTGCTACCCCTGGAGTCCGGCCACTCAGACTCACCACTGCTGTCAAGTGAGTGGACAAATCAGTGCCTCTGGCTGAGTTCAGCAAAAGGGTGACCTCTCTTTTGACCAAAATCACACTCCCTCACCATATATTTTAATTCTAATTGATGGTCTTGAAATGGGTAAAACTCTTCCTGAAAATAAAGTATCCAAAATCCAAATAGATACTGCAATACTGGGTCCTGGGGTCCATGCAGGTAGCAGAACTTCTGCCTTCACTCATGGTGTTCCAGGCATGTGGGCTGGTTTTAATTTTCTCTGTGGTATATGGATGCGACCAAGTTATCTGAAACCCAGTGATGTCATTCCTACCGTACCTCTCTGTCTCATGCAGCAGGCTATAGGCAACCTTTAGGAAGACTGCCACGAAAAGGATATTTCCTTCACTGGCAGTAATGGGCAGGAGGTGTTCTATTACAGTGTTGCTGGTGGAAGTGTGGGCCAACTGATGCTTTCTACTGCTTTCCTTCAGGTGTTTCAGTGAAGAGTCCTGCGTCTCCATTCCTGATGTGGAAGGTTATGTTGTGGTGCTACAGCCTGACGCTCCCCAGATCCTGTTGAGTGGCAATGCCCACTATGCTCATCCTGCATCAGACTTTGAGGCTCCTGACGGGATCCCCCTGTTCCCCAACCTCCAGATCACCTGCTCTATTTCTCACCAGATGGAGGCCAAGAAGGATGAGAATTGGCACGGTACCGGTGAGTGGAGTACAGGGCGAGGTATAAGAGACAAACTGGAAAGACCTACAAGAGTTGCTATCCTGCAGAGAAAGCAGAGCCCCTCGTTACCCCCAAAACAGGAGAGAATTTACAAACATAGAAGCATGGCACATTGTCTGTCAATATGTAGGCTAATCGGTTCTTATCCCTTTCTGCTCCTCCCTGTAGTTTTTCTGTCCACCCAGTTCCTTTGCCTCGCTCTCTCCTTCTTTCCCAGGCTGCTCATTCCTAATCCCTTTAACATTTTACCTACATTTCCCTTTATTGAATCCAGCGCTGGATGGATGTCCTGCCTGTTACCCTCTCCACTCTTGCACTTACTCAGTCTCCTCCTGCTTCCTTCTCTCCTGCTGTCCTAATTTGTTGCCCCATCCCATCTCTTCCTCCATCGCTTACTCCTGTGAATTCCCCAGTCAGTTTCCTCACACCCTATAGTATCTTGTCCTTGAGTTTCTCTTCATCATCCTCAAACTATTTCTCTGCACTCTATGCTCTACACATCCTTTCACTTCCTTCACATCTCTTCTGGTAATGGTATTTTTTGCTCATAGTTTTCTCTTTAGCATCTTTGCCTTTCCTCACACAATGATGAGTTTCTTGGCCTAGAGCAGGCTGGTCTTAGCTCTGCTGAAAGCAGTCAGTCATTGAATGAGATTGCCATTTTAAAGAAGATCAGGTCTCAACCTTGGTAACCACCAGCTGTGAGACAGGAGAAAGCTTTCAAAAGCACTCAGGGTCTGGGAATGTGAGATAGAGTTGTTCCTAATTTGCACATTGTCATTGTCAACAGAGTTCTTACAGCCAAGATGTGTTAGCGGGAACCAATCTGATAATAGTATGTTGTTCCAAAATAAAGTGATTTTATTATGTGCATAAATAATGTCATTAGAACCAGGGAGACTCCTCCAACAAGTGATTAGACTGACAGTGATTTTACTCAAGGTCAGTGTTAGCCAGGGAAAGAGAAGTCATTACATATGACAGGAGGACATTGAAGTAAGTGGGTACCACTCTGGGTGACTCCTGCCTTCACTGATGGCTTTCTGGCTTTCTGGCCCTGTCTTCTTTCCGTTTGCATCTCAGTGACAGACACACGAATGTCAGATGAGATTGTGCACAACCTGGATGGCTGCGAGATCTCATTGGTAGGAGATGACCTGGACCCAGAGCGGGAGTATCTGCTCCTGGATGGGGCACTGCTGCAGCAGCGGGGCCTGGAGCTTGTTAACACCTCTGCCTACCTGACCATCACAGGTACGACCTCTCCTTGGCCACAGATGTCTAATGATGCCTCTCTCACTCCCTGTCAGGCATTGCTGGGAGAAGCACTTAACCCAGTCTTAGAGATGGTGTACTTTGTGAGACTCTGAGATGTAACCATTTGTTGAACTCCTGGCTTTTGGAAGTCCCAGGCCATTTCCTTGGGGAGGTGGCTCGTCCTCGAGCACACAGTACTAGGGCACAGTGTCTGAGCTCTCACCCAGGCTTGTATCACTCCTCCTGACTTACTCCTCCAGGTCTGGTGTTCTCACATGCCAGCAGCATTGTGTGTGACATGACTGGGGGACCGCACATCCCACAGGTTGTGGACTGGTACAACACCATTGTACTCCCCAGAACTTAACAGGGCTGTTGCTCTTGATCCTTCCTTCTCTTCTGCTTGTTTTAGCAATACAAGCAGGGATTTAATCAGATCCTTTGCAGCCAGCTCCATCTCTGCTCCTTTCCTAAAATTAATGAACCTAGCATTGCCTTGGATTCCTCTATAGCTCTTCATTGCTACAGGGTTATGATGCCAGATGACTTTGAAGCAGGGGCTTCCTCACCCCACACCAATTCTCTCTTCTTGTCTCAGGTGTGGAGAGCATTGCAGTTTACGAGGAAATACTACGCCAGGTCTCATACCACATCAGCCGTGGTGCTGCTCTTTACGAAAGGAAGTTTCACCTGTCCTGCACCGAGATGAATGGACGCTACTCCAGCAATGAATTTACTGTTGAGGTACAACATCAATACGTGCACATACGTGTGCTTACGCATGCGTGGAGAGGACATGGTGGACGGGAATGCACACAATGTAGAAGGTACCATGAACACAGGGCTGAGGCTTTCTCACTCTGGTCTTTCTGCAGGTGAATGTCCTCCACAACATGAACCGAGCTGCTCATCCTAACCATATTCTGAGTTCCCAGCAGTTCATGCACCGAGGCCATCATTTACCCCCAGAGCTATCTGGGCACAGTTTGGCGAGCACCCATAACAACCCAAGTATGTAACACCATCTTTTGGTTTTATTCCTTTAGGTTAGGATGCTGATTTTCTGATATGCTGGTAGAACCTCTAGCAGCAGATTCCTTTTAGGCTGCCTATACCCGTGTTATTGAGTTTTCATTATACTGCCCTGTGCCACTCATCCTTAGCAAAGGGACTGCAGTCTGTGTCAAGTTATGTTTTAGAGCTTGGTGCAACAGTCCTCCTCTTTTGGTGTGTTGTTTTCCTGATGTAGAAGCAGTCTGAAATCTACACCTGAAAAGAACAACCGTAAGCTGGTACGATTTTGTTCACGCACCTTGCAAATGTGCTGTGAGGGCTTGGGTAATGTAATTTCAGAAAGAAACTTCAACAGCAGGAGAGAAACAAGAGAATCAAGACTGCCACAGCTCTAAAAAAAGAGATGGGACTAGGTGGTAGTCAGCAAGGCAGAAAAATATAGGAGACGGCCTTGCACAGAGGAGAGGATTCTTGCCCCCAAAACAGAGGAAAGAGAAGTCCAAAAGCTAGACCAGAGATTAGATTTGTTGGTCTGTGCTGGCAGCCCTGTGCCACAAGCATGACTGCAGTCCAGTTGGCTCCTCCTAGGCTGTGAAAGCTCTAGGACTGTTTTAGAGCACCCTGTGGAAAGCACCTTTGATGCTAGATTTTGCTGCTGCTTCCTGCAGCAGCTGATGCCAGGCTGGCCCAGTCCTGCAGCTGGTGCCGAGCCACTGCAAGGACAGCTTACATATGTGCGGAGAGAGCACCAAACATCAGCCTTTGCCGCTGCCTTCCCCAGCTCTGCCTGATGGCAGCAGGAAAGGAAAAGTTGTCCCTGCTGTACAGAACCACCCAGAGCAAATGCGTGGAGGGCCTGGATAGATGTTGCAGGGAGCAGGGTTATCTGGGGGGCCGAGGCTCTGCCTACAGGCGTAGAACAAAGAGGTAGGAACTGCACTAAGGGTCTTCGATGAATTTCAAGTTTTCTCCTCTGGAGAAGCCAGGCTTTGACTGTGGCACTAATTAGAAGGCCGTCACAGCTCTCGCCTCTGCCCCATGTGCAAAGCAGACTTCTTTTGGCTTTCTTCTTTCTCTACCGCTTGTACAAAAATCACACTCTCTGAAAATCGTCCTTGTGCCCGTAGAGGCTCTCCCTAGCCCACGTTTGTCCCTCCTAAAGGGAGGAGACAAAGGACTGCTGTGCCCCATATTCTGGTGATTTCTGTAGATGAAGATCTGCAGCCTACATGCTGGGCTGACATCAGAGGACGCCTGGACCTAGGCAGCCTGGAAAACCATGCAGGCCTCAAGTGAAGATACAGCAGCTGAAGGCAGGAACTGCCTGTGCCCAGGGCAGCAGAAAAGTCAGGACACGTTCCTGCCTAGACCAAAAAGCCAAGCTCTGCCCAGGAACCCTGGTTCCTGCAGGTCAGGTTGGAAATGCACATTTCTGTGACAGACTCTAACCATGCCTTCTCCTTTTCCTTCTGCACAGTGGTCCCCAGTGCTGCCACTGTCATCATTGTGGTGTGTGTGGGCTTCCTGGCACTAATGGTGATCCTTGGCATCCTGCGCATCCACTCCCTGCACCGTCGGGGAGTGGGGCAAGAGGTCCCTGGGGCTGCTGAAGGAGGGCACACCAGCACAGGAGGCAAAGAGAGCGACATGTTCTGGGATGACTCGGCCCTCACCATCATAGTCAACCCCATGGAGGTAAGCAGCAGCCACAGTGGTGGGGGCTGGACGGATGGCTGGATTGCCAGATCCTTCCCCTTACCCCATGTCTCACCTCCCCAGTCCTACCAGCGCTGCCAGGAGAGGGCAGCAGAAAGCATCGAGGGCAGAGCTAGCGAGGGCATGGAGGATGAAGATGACAGCACTGACTCGGAGATGCCCGACTCCCCGGACAGCAATGACGTGGATGACCGACACATCATCGGCAAAAGCAACGTCTCTCACCGCTACTAGGAGCTTTAAAACACCAGTCCAATGGATCCCCCCCAGAACACATGGCTGGAAGGAGGAGGTGTCTTACTTTTAACTTCTTCCTTCCCCCACCGTGTACACATGCTCCCCTCCCTTATTTGTCATTTCTGCCTCCCATGTTCCTTCATCTTCTGCCATTCTCATTGTGGACATTCCCCGCATTACTGACCCCCCATCTGGCTCTCCAGAAATGCATGTTAGGGCACTTGCACATGACAGTGGCACAGCTCAAATGATGATGAGGAAGGAGGGGCTTGGAAAGAACAGAAATTTGGAAGGAGGAGCCAGCCATAGGGCTCAGAGTGGGGTCTCTCACAACCCCTTCCCAGATATTATATATATATATTGTATATTTTTTCAATGTTGTCCTTTGAGGTTTATTCTCGTTTCATGCAAAAAAAACCACTGCAGCTTGTGTCGCTTTGTAAAATTGTCGATACTCCTAAACTAAATGAATGAAGGTAAGAAGGATGAGGAAACAAAGTGGCTTTTAAAATAAATGGATTTCAAATAAAATGTCCAGGGCTTCTGTAGTTTTTCACTAGAAGCAGGGAAAGAAACAGTCAATGTAGCCTCTAATATGAGACCGGAGATTGTTCAGAGCATGTATTTACTGAAATTACTGCCTTAGTTCGGGGAAGGGTTACATTTTTTAGTGTGTGTATTGGAACAAGAAAAAACACATCCCTCCTCACCACACTCTCCCGCCTTTCCCAGTCAAACTACTCTTTGTAAACACAATGTAGCCTTCCCTGGGACAGGGGGCTAGGAACCCACAGAGGAACAGCAGGCAGCCCATCCTGTCACAGGCAAGCGTAACACCTGCAGCAATCTGAATTCTTGATTACAGAAAAAAAAATAAGGCTTTTTCCATACGCTTAGTGTATCATCAACAGAAACAGGCCAAATCCTCAGCTTCATCCATCTTTTCACCTGATCCACTTTCTTTACCAGCACAGAAGAGTATTTTTCACACTAAGGATTCCAGCTTGTAGCAGAACAGCCCCAGCACTTCTTTGGGAAGTAGGTGCCCTCTTTCTGTCGGGAATGGAGGGGATGGAAACAACAGATACCGACAAAACGTGGCTATGAGCCCAGTAGCGTGAGTTGTTAGGGTAGTGCTTCACAGCTGGTTGCGCTTCTTCCCTTGATCTACTTGGTCTGATTATTCAACCCCTGCAAGAAAAAAAGTGGCTGTTGGCTGCCTGTCACTTCTCAGGGCAATGGCTGCGACGTTAAGGACCCGAAGGAAGATTCTGCAACAGGACATCTGCTGGCAGCCAAGGCTGCGAAATCTTCCCTAGGGGCAGGGAGGTAGCACAGTAGGTGAGAGTGGAAGAGCCCCTGTGAGGGCATGAAAGGTCTCAGCACAAGATCTCTGCTTGCTGCAGCTCTCTAAGATGCCTCAGCTCTAGCCTATCTTCACGTCCAACTGTGTCCACGTTTGGTTGTTACTGGGTCCAAGAGCAGGGAACATGCTGAGGCTGTCTAAGATACTCTAAGGCTTTCTCCTTTGTCTCCTTCTTAGTAAGTTCCACGCCCTTGTTTCATACAGGGAGCTTACAGCAGGCACCGTCAAACCAGCGCCCTGACATCCTGAAGCACTGGAATAACTCAAGTCTCCAGACAGAAGAAAGGCTACACCGTGCACACTGGAGCCAAAAACTGGGCACAAAATAGTCTTACGTCCTGAGAATTCTATGCCTGACCCAGTTCTGATATGTGATGAAAAGCACCACCTCTCAGAGCATGGAAAAAGACCAAGTCTCAGGACTGCGAGGTCCCCGTATCTCTGCAGCAGCCTCAGCCAGGTGCTACAGCATGCTTACAAGGTGGAAGAGGCCAAATGTACGATGAGTTCATAGGTAGCCATCATGATAGCTGTGTTCGGGATCTGGCGGATCAAGTGAGCCAGAAGCCCTCGGTATAAAGCCAAGGGTCCCTCTTCACGGACCACAAGCTGCAATGTCTGTATAAAGGAACGGTATCGTGACCCTTCTTCTCGCAACCGCGTCCGAATGACCTCTGGAGAGACAAAGAGGGAAGCAATATTAGCAGATTGATCCTACAGGCACGCCATCTCCCATCGAGGGGCAAGGAATCAAGCAGAGCGGACCCACTCACCATGTGGATATGCAATGCATGAAGCACATGTTTTGGAGACAGCAGCAGCTCCCATTAGTCCAAAGAAATCATGGCTGTTTGGTGAAAGTGTGAGTGGTGGGGAAAGGGAATGATGGCTGTTTCTCAGCTGCTGTTTCAGTGCTTCATAGATGACAAAGTGTATGATGGTCTCCGAGACTCCAACATAGGAGGCAGTGATACCACGGTAAAATCCGCGAAGGCCTTCAGTGCGGTACACATGCACGGCACACTGGAGAGCGTTGCTGGCCATCTCGCCCTTCGCCCTGTGAAGAGGAGGGAGGGTTAGGACAGCGTACTGCTCCACCGACCTAAAATGCTGTTGTGAACACAACCGTATGACTCTTCCCCAGCATGCTTTGAAGACCTATGTTCTGACGGCAGGTCACAGACCCCTACCCAATCCCATCCCCAAATGAGTCCCGACTCGACACGGAGTGGCTCTGCATTGCTACCCTGCCTTACCTGGCTTCCAGCTGCATCCTGGTTTTCACTAACCAGATAGGGTTGGTGAGTGTGGAAGAGGTAATGCCTGGAGAACAGAAGAGGGAGACAGCCGTGAACACCAGGAGCACGCTGATGGTTCGTGAGGAGGTGCTGATCTGTCAGCTTTCTGAATTCTGCTTGGCAAACTGCAGACATCTGCAATTTGAGAATGACCTTGTGCTCCCATGGGAGAGGAGACATTTGGGGCAGACTATTTGATTCTCCTCCTACCCCATTTCAGCCTTTGTCTGGTGGTAATTCGCACCTCTGCCTCCAACACAACCCTACTACAGGCCCTGGTGTTACAAAGAGGCAGGAAACAACAGGCTAAACTTGCCAGAGTGAAAGATTTTGTTAGAGAACTGGGATGTGTTAAGAGAAATTATTCTGTGAATGGTCTAAATTGCATGGTGCCTTTTCCCTCTTGCAGCTGAATGGAGCTCTTTTCCTGATAGCAGCTGAAGGGGTAAAGACTAGATTCATGACTTGAAGAGATGAGCCTAACAAGAACGAAGAGTGAGAAAACCGTATGGTTGCCTAAGGAACTCACTGCTCCATGTGGAGAGGGAGAAAACTTCGTAAGAGAGAGCAGGACTGATGAGAGCAGCAATGGGGATGAAACCTGTTTGCACTTACAGACAGAAGGACCCCTTGGCTCTGATTTGAGACAGAAGAGGCTCACCTGCACAGGCTGCTGACAGCATGTGTACTTTCTTGGACTCCGGTACAAGAACAGCATTGAGCCTCTCCTTAACACCAGAATAGGCAGCAAAATATATAGCCCTGGTTGGAAAGAAATACAGGAGAGGTTACAGCTCACCTACAAGGAACAGGGACAGCACTGCTGTGGGGTCTCACTCCAACTTTTCTTACTCCCAGCACACGTTTGTCTAATGTGACATCAGATACCATCTATACTAGGTCCACAGTTATCATCTTGTCTTACAACTGTGATCAGAAGGTCCAAAAAGTGTCTGTGTGAAGGGGTCCTGTGGCACAACGGGCACAGGGCCCAGGCTGCTTACAGAATGTGAAACAACAGCTGTCCTAGATAGAAAGAGAGGTCCTTTAAGAAGTGTACAGCATGAGCTTTCCTCAGGGAGCAGTACTCACCGGGAAGGAGCAACCCCAACAAGGTTTGGACCCAGACCCCGGAACAGAGATCGCATGCCTTCCTTCTCAAGGATGGCCCTACAGAAGGAAACAAACAAAGAAATCAGCAGAATAACTAAGCCGGGGGTTCTCCTGCTGCTCCTCCTCCTCCTTCATTCTTCAGTACTTCTAGTAGCATCCTCTTCTCACCGCCTGTGTTACCCTTCTTCTGCCCTACTCTCACTTTCTCTCCAACCACTTCTCTCCTTCAGTCATTTCTTTCTATTCTTGCTGACACCATCACTCTACGTCTGATCAAACCACTAGCTGAGAAATTTCTTGCCGTCCAAAAAGCTGCCTTGCAGTTCAAAGCGCAGATCAACTGTGAGAAGCAGACGCACCTGTGCTCTGACGAAACTTCCTGATGCACTTGGGTTTCCAGGGTCTCAGCTTAAATGCTACTTCCACCCCTCTCTCGCCTCCCAGCTCTCTCCACCTGATGGCCAAACCTTCACCTCCCTGGTGCTAACACGTACACTGCCCTATCCTACTCACCTCAGCAACTTGAGGACACCAGGAGAGGGTGACGTGGGGTTCATCAGCCTCACACTCATCCCTGGCAGCTGGATCTCCGAGATGCACAGAGGCCGCAGTGTCAGTTGGGATGACTGTAGGCGCGTCTTCACCACTTCCAGGGGACAGGTCAGGATGGCTCCAGCTGTGCCACCACATCTAGGGCACAACAAGGGCATAACAGCTCATCTAAGAATGACCCCTGTGCAGGAACAGGGCAATAATTCTGACCCTGCTCGTCCACAGCCACTCCCCTCTAGGAGAGGAGGCTAGGTCCCCCAGCCTGCGTCACACATGACCTCCTGCTCTGACATTGATTAACGTAATAACGGCTTAGGCTGGGAAATGTGCTGGCAGCTTCACTCGGAAACCTCACTTGGTATTTCAGACAAACAGTCCCAAGTCCACGGGGACTCAGCAGTCCATCAGCTCAACGCTGATGATCTTTGCGCTCAGAATTTCCCAGAGTAAACGTTTCTGCTGCCCAAACTTGCTGCAATGCCTTCTGCCGAGATCTCTAGGCACCGTGCCTCACACCTCCCCAGCGCAGCACTGGCTTGCAGCGGGATGGCACAAAACTCTCCTACCCCTCAGCCTGCCCGAGGCTTCAACCCGTAACCCATTCAGCCCCAGAGTCGCAAGGCCCTGTAAGCAAGATCTGTATTTTCCGCCAACAGCCAGGCTTGCTTAATGAAAGAGGACCCTGACCTCCAGCAGACAGAGCTATTTTCAGAAGTCATGAACCATCAGTCAGCCTAGTCGCACCTCAGTAACGCTGAAAGGACACGTATCCCCTTTTTCCCTTTCTGCCACACATTCGGTTCTCAGCTTCTGCCCCTCCAGATCCTTTGACTGACAACTCTGTTTTTCTAGAGGATGCTCCGTACCTGAAAGACTGTTTTGAGATGAATTTGCACGCAACAGCCGTGACTCAAAAGCTACAGCCAGGAAGAGGCTTTGACAAACAGACAGATGTTCATGTCTGCTACAGCCAAACATGCTTTGTTTCACAGAGATGGAGGGTTAAAAAAAGGCTCACTCTGCTCCAAAGAAAGACAAGCCAAGCAAAGAACTAGAAGATATCAGGGAAGAATCAAGTATATCAACAGAATTACGTATGAAAGTACAGGTCAGCAAATGGCTAGAGTTCTGAAGAATTATTTCGAAGCAGTCTGTACAGCTCAGCGCAAACATACATTGCTCTCACAGCCTTTGTTCCTAGAGCTTCATTTATCATTGCCTGCAGGCTGGGGGTGGCAGGGTGGGGAATTAAAAAAAAGAGGCCTGGATAACTATTGCAATGAAGTCCAAGAGTTTAAGATCTAGCAGCTAAAAGGTTATGCAGCTAGATGCCAGGAACTAGTAACTATTTATGCTACTCCATTAGACTCACGCTGCTTTGCCAAGCCCTTTGCAGATCTGCGCAGCAGTGACGACTTGCAGAGCAGCCGACCAGCAGCAATTTCCCTCAGGAGATACGATGAGCGGTGGGCATCTGGGATCAGGTGGAACATGACCAAAGAACTTAGCCTGGGCTCAGAGGACAGCACAAAGCAAAGCAGTAGATGTCCTGGCTTAGGTTCTCTGTATGAACAAGCTGATCAAGCACGGACACCAAGACGGCCTACACAGCGATCCAGGAGTCGCATGAGGCACGGCCTCCTTTTACAAGCCATGTTGATTCTTCCCACATAGACCATATTCATTCAGGGGTCCAACAGTCCTTTACCACAGTTTCTACTAATTTGCCTGATACAGGTTCCAGACATACAGGCCTGCTGTCTTCTTGGCTAGCAGTGTAGTTTCCAGTTCAGAAGATTTACAGAGGTGACAGATCAAGATGTCTAAGAAGTCTGAATAGAGCAGTTTCAACTTCTTATCTAAAAGCTGAGCTAACACTACAACAGGACAACATATAGAGAAGCAGTTGCTTGCTATTCTAAAGATTTTTCTAATGGTGCATAGGAGGCACAACTTCATGTAATGTTTTCATAATGTCTCATAGAAGCCCCTACCTGAGCATGGTCAGGATATGAATTTGAACCCATGCCTCCAGTATATGCAGAAGTTTCCTGTATCAGTACAGCTACTAATACGTATAGACAATAGAGAATAATTTTTAAAGCAATAATAAGGGTTAAAGAAATTGTTACTTCTTAGTGTGGTGGTCATTTAATGAGCAGTAAGAGAGTCCAAGGTGAAGTGGAAGCTCCAAGCCACTACAGCTCAATGGTGAGACTAAGGAGGATTTTTCAGGGAACAAAGAACTCTGACTAAACAAAGCTAAGGAAATACAGTGCACCAGTTGTTCAAAACTAGAAGCAATCTCAAATATCATGTCTTATAATGCACTACAGGATGGTACAGCTGCTCACTATGTATGTAAGTCGTGGGTCGCCAAATTCTTCTATTTCAGGACAAATGGAAAATTATGTACTCTCATCACAAAGAGATGAACTATTTTTCAGCCCAATAATAACGAAGGCAAATTTGAACAAAATCTAGTAGGAACAAACATTTTAAAATCAGCAGGCACAAAAACCCCACAGCCAAGAATATTAAACAGACCTGACTGAGGAGACTTCACACCAACAGATTTAAGTGCTTAAGAAACCTTGGAGGACTGGGTAGATGTACTAGCCTAGAAGAGTTCTAATGTCTACCAGGGGAAAAAAAAAAAGTGTATTTGTAATCATTTATGCTGCTAAAGTTATATGGTTACATGACCTGAGATTCAGGCCAGGAGAGAATTACGGAATCAGATCACTAGACTTAAAAGACACTTTGTACTAATCGGTGTTGGTATAGCGGCTACATTTGTTTTGTTTTTATGGAACTTATCAAACAACAGCTGATTCACAAAAGCAACTACAAAGATGTAACATACTTCAGTTTTGCAAAAAGCGAGTTCAAGATCTCCCAAGGCCACATTTAGAGCCTTAGCACTCTGTCTACAGCACAGATGCTAAATGGATT
>Ga0181612_143842_pt1 | contig 17433 bp, 10 predicted proteins | sample HoacroProtozoa21_FD_119630 | JGI IMG/M metagenome (GOLD analysis project Ga0181612, IMG submission 119630) | Hoatzin crop microbial communities from Cojedes, Venezuel. Combined Assembly of Gp0051906, Gp0051904, Gp0051908 | reverse complement strand
CTTGAATGTTTCCAGGGATGGGGCCTCCACTGCCTCTCTGGGCAACCCATTCCAGTGTTTCACCATGCTAATGTGGTTGTGTGATGGTGTTAGTTTCTTCCAACTTCTTTTGTTTAGTTTTGTTTTGTTACTATTTTTCTCTCTATGTGAGGCCTTAACTAACAGAAGTATTGCATAGGCTGTGGTAAGTCTGGGGATGTTGGTATAGAGCTGTTCAGAGAAGCTGCTGAAGCATTAATGCGTTGATCTACAGCTGAGGAGAGATTGCCTGGAGGTGCCAGAGGAAACACTTCCTTTCACATACGGGACAAGTGAAAGGGAAGGCAGTATTTTTCGTATCACTGACCTGTCAGCAATTAATGGGTATTTAAAGCTGTATTCAGGAGCATACTGTTAATGGTCCGCAGTGGATGGACTTGAGCACTAAGGGAGAAATAAGACAGCTGTCCTTTGAATCTAGTCTGCTGATCACGGGCCGTCAATCACTGGCTACTCCTGGTACAGATCCAACTCACTCCACTAACTCTGGACACCTAAAGACTGAATGCAATTGCTGGCGGCAGCTGTTTTTCTGAGAAGTTTCGGTTGACTCAGGTTCAAGAGGCAATACAAAGTAGAAATACCTGTTAAATCTCTCCGGCTTTTGTAGGATTGGTAACCTCAGTCACTTAAGGGCGATTCCACATAGTTCCTTAGATTCTGAAAGGAAGGGGAATGCTGTGGTTTTACAAGCAAACACAACCAATGGCATGCTTGCTTGCATCCCTTTTGGAATAAAGGGGAGAGTTAAGCTGCTGAAGGTGAATTTTTCAGTTTTGCCCTGGCTTTTTTTCGTAAAGCTACAGCAACTTTGTGGGGTGCCATTCCTGTTTATCATGATCTGAGGTTTGTAATAATATTGATGGCAACGTCTACTATCTCTACTCTAGAGCAACTGCACTGCTGACCTTCCCTTGGCTTAAGAGGGAGGAGAGGGAAGATCATGATTAGTAGGTACAGTGTTTGCACATCTTTAATTAGGAAAACAGATCTTGGCTAGACTGTCTCGTAGAGCTCTGAGAACTACTCTTTTAAGTAGATATTTCCGCAGGCAGAAGTGCATGTGACTAGTCCTGCTTTACTAGCCTTGGATGAAGGTGTTAAAATGACTAGTTACCTCCTTCTGTCCTAGTGGGACAGTGCCTTCTGGGTGACAGAAGGGAAGACTCAAAGCATGAACTGGCCATGCTGGCCGCAAGGCAAGTTCAAATTTACAAGTGCCTCAGCAGTGAGTGTTGGTTGACTTCCCTCAGAGCATTTTTAGTAATAACTTTGCATCAACTGAGTTATAAAAAATTATTACTTGTTTCCTTGTGAAGACTGAAGAAGTTGCCTACTCTTGCAGCCACAGAACTGCTTATTTTTTAGTAGTATATTCTTAAAAAGACTAATTGCTGTGTTTGTTTTTAAATTGTAAGACTATAGTATAACCTTAGTGGAGATCCTGGCTTGTGGATGTAGTACGAGATAAGGGTAGCATCTTTTGCTCTCTGTTCTGAGAATACTCTGTCAATCACATATTTACTGCTTGTGAACCTCACTCAGGTGAGTGAGTCAGTGCTTTTCATATAAATTGTGCTTTTCATAATTTTCAGTTTTTTGATTAAACCAACAACCAGACACCCTCTCCCCCCAAGTGATGTAGAAGGAAAGCTTGCTTTTGTTCTAATATGTGAATATAATAGCTTGCTATATAAAGGACTTTGAGGAGCCTTTGCAAGTGAAAAGGGAGATGTAATACCTCTGTGGTGGCCTTCCTGTTGTCTGTCAGCAGCTTGAGGATATCAGGAGCTTTGCACTAGTTGTTGACAGCTCTGATGCTTTTGTTTATATCCTTTTCATGCTAATAATAGGTCAGCTGATGAAATGAATTTACTTAGTCAGGGTTGTATTCATGGTTACATGACAGCTTATATCTTGCATGCCTCCAGCTTGTCCAAAAGTTGAATTTTATCTGACTCTGCCAGCTGCTGGAGAGCAAGTGCTCTTTGTTTTTAAAAGCTACTCCCTAAATAACTGTAAAATAGGACAAAGTCAGTCAGAAAGTCTAACTGCAGACTGAGTTAGCACTTAAGCTGTGTCACTTGGCAGTTTCTTGCAGGCTGGGGAGGAAAGGAACAAGAGGATCCCTCTCACAGCTTTCTATTCTCTTGCCTGTAGAATGTGTTGAAGAAGAGAGACCAAGTTCAAGCGGAGTATGAAGCAAAACTGGAAGCAGTAGCCTTGAAAAAAGAAGACCGTCCAAAGGTTAGTACTTCCAACTACTCTACAAAACCAGCTTGCACTAAGATTACTTCCTGAGAAGAATGGAGAAATGGAACTTGCTTTGTCTGGGCCTGGCAGCTTCTTTGCAGTATAAGCAATTTCTGACAAAACAGAAGTTTGTTGGCAAGCTGGTGTGAAGTAAAGACCTAGGTATGAACATACATAACATGCCAAGCAACTTCTGCACTACTGATCTCCCACCGTTCAGAGCAGGATGGCTCTCACCTGTGTAACACTTGAACAACAGCCAGCAGTCAGTTGGCGTGTTTAGCGATGCGATCTGAAGCAGTGGTAGAACAGTGCCTAGTGATTTAGAAGTATGTCAGCTAGCTGAGTTAAGGTCTTAGCCCTGGCACTGCTGAACTGCATTGTAGGACACCTGTTTTGACTGTGGAGGGAGGGCTCTGTGTTCTGCCTCTTCTGTTAGGCAGCTCCTCCTGTGTGATGCTGAACCATACGGCAGGTGTGATGGGCTTTGGCTGGGCTTCGTGCAGAAGCAGAGCTATACACTGGCGTGCTTATGCTGCCACCTGCTTTCTGCATGAAGCCATCTGTGAGAACCCTGTCTTAAACCACTTTCTCCAACAGTGACAACAGCTTTTGTTCCCTTCCTGTGCTTGGGGTGTCTTGTTCCTCTTCATCTGTGTGTTAGTAACTAATGGATGACTTTCCAGTATTAGGACTACTGTAGAATAATCTTACAGGAGGTCCACATAATGTCTGTAAGAAGCAGTAAGAGCACCAGAGCATAGAAATGCAAACTAGTATTTTTCTGATTTTGTGTCTGTTATGGACTCTACAAATAGTAGTGTCTTGGGCATCTTGTGATGCTCTTGTATTTTGGTCTTTTGCCTGCCCCGCTGCTGGCTGGTGTGGTATGTACTCCTGCTTCTTCAGTGTAGCTTTGTAGAAGCAGGTATTCTAACAAGCTGTAGATAGGATGGAGAGAACTAAAACCAGCATATCCAGCAAGGCTATTGAGGTTTTTAGGCATTTGACTTTATCAAGATTTTGATGTAGTGGAACTGTTGAACTTTGCTAATCTCTCACCTCTCAGTGGGATTGTGTAAAGCACAGCACTTAAATAGCTGTCCAAGATTTTTTTGAATACTTATGTCTTCTGTCTAGAGTATAAGCATACCTTTTGGCAACTCCTTATACCTTTTTTCTAATATAAGCCTTCTGTGTCATTTACAAAATGAAGTTGAACAAACTAATAGAACTCCTTGCATGTTCATAACGTGCTAACTCGTGGTTTTCAGATCCTTTCTACCTGGAGGGAATGTCCTTGTCTGTGAGAGCTGGTAGCTCAGCTGTGGCTAGCAACACATCTTTCATTCAGTGAGGTCTCTTGGCTATGACTTGCTGGAAAGTAAAAGCAGTCAGAGGGTTGTGAGCTGGGTTATGCAGTGAACAGTATTTGTGTCCCTTTTGGCACATTTAGCTGAAGTGGCAGAAATTATGTTATGTTAAAAAACCTAACAAACTAAAACAAAACTTTAAGGGAAAAAAGGCCTACTTTTGGATCATGAAAGGAGTGCCTGTCATTACTTGTTAATCTCTTCCACTGGAGGGCATTCTGCGACTGTACACATAATCAAACTGGCTTCACAAAGCTATGTTGGTGTCATTAGGTTGTTCTCACATTGAGATGATCAGCTTAGAACTTGGTGGCCTATAAATGCAGAAGGCTCGTAGGGCTACTGCAAATGTCTGTCAGCATATACTGCTCAGAATGCTCAAGTTTACACCAAAAGCATAGTGTGTGTGGTGTTTTTTAACGCTAGCACAACAGTATTAGGGCAGAGTCTGCAGCCTTTCTGTCTGTAACAAGTACAGTGGTGAAGTGCTGCTTACCCATTTCTGACCCATGCTGGAGCTGGTTTTGAAGTAATCCAACCAACGTAGTGAAGCTCAGGCGTTGGTTTCTGATTGGTGGGATGAAGTTCACCTCTGATGACCTAACTCATTCTGTTTGCATCAAGGCTTTGCAGTGTGGTGATCTATGGGAACAGTAAATATGGCAGTGCAGGACTTGAAGTAGAAGGTGAGAATCTGTATTTACAGGAAAAAGAAGGCTGGGCTGGTAACATTATATGGTTCCAGAGAACTAGGACGGTGGAAATGTCATATGTAGAGGTTAGTTGCCTAACAAATGCTGGATTCGTTGTGCTTCAGGACCATTTGTTACTTGGTAATTATGCTGTAGAGGAGTTTTAAAAAAGTGGATATGCTTATGCTGCCAGCGAAGCCATCTGCACTTGGCCACACTAAATTGTAGACGTGAGGCATACTTAGAGGCGTACTTAGACTCTGGTCACTTCAAGAATTATGTGAAGAGGAATAGGTGTAGGTGAAGAACTTCTTATCATATAATGAGGTGACCAGACTCCTGAATATACAGTTTTACAGTCAGTTCTTGCCTGCCTGTACATATCTTCTCAGTTTAAATTGACTCATTAAAATAGTGGTGGGCACTTCTAGAGTGTATTGGAGTTTGAACTAGTTGTCACTTGGTTTTGGGACTGGGTTTTTTGAGCTACTCGAGTAGCTGAGAGCAGGGATCGGTAAGAAAGTAGCAGCTTCTCCCAAAGTCCAATCTTCTTTCTTCTCAGTTCCTAGTTGCTAGCTAATATTTAGTATCTCCACTGGTAGCAGCAGATAAAAGCATCAGTATTGATGTTTCAAGGTATGCCCAAATTTGATGTTAGAACTATAGCCTCTCATTTCATTAACCTTGCAGTAGATACAAACTTCTTGGAAGTTGTTAATTAACTTAAAATTTTGTTTCAGCTACTGAGTTGCAACTTCTGTTCTGAGAAGCCGCAGTTTTGGAAGAAAAGGTGTTTAAACTTCTGAACAGGACCGGTGCATGTGCAGGCACTGCTTTTTTACTGCTGTTGCTTCTTAATTGGAGCATACGTGACCCATTTGCTGACCACTAGGTTGTCCCTGTAGCTCTGAACTCGTACAGCGCTCTCAGCCTTGCCTGCAGGAGAACTGGCTGTGAGAAAGAACAGATTTTTTTTTTTTAATAGCTTGTGGTTTCAGATCCTGGCAGAAGAAGCAGGAAGCTGGTGAGTGCTTAGAAATTAACTTAATTGGGTTGGGAAATCTTATGTGGTTTTGCTTCCAGACTTTGACTCCTGATGGCCTAGCCTTTCCTGTTAAGACAGCAGAATACTTACAGATATGACGCAAGGCATACTTGCCTTGAGAGGAACATCTTCTACAGCTTCCAGCCACTGACTTGGTAGCTCTTGTCTGAAGCCTAGAAGAGAACTTCATGTCTTGAATTGTAGCAGAGTGGATTCTTTAGCCAAAAGTATAGTGCTCAGAGGGTGGGGGAACTGTGTAGCTACTGAACCCGCAAGCTGCCTGTATTGTAAGTCCAGTTGTGTGGATAAGGGGTATTCAGATCCCATGAGTATGAAGGACGTGCTTCTTGTGTCTCAAACAACTTTATTGGAGAACAGATCTAGGACCTTCTCTGAGTATTAGTTGGAATACTTCATTGATTGGCCCTAATCCATATCCTGGAGAAGACCCAGAGTTGATATGTTTCTATCTAAATTGTGTACCTTGCCAGACTTCAAGGTAGCAGCACACCTCTAACTTCCTATATCCGTGAAAAACTTCTTGCATAGTACCTTCATCCTTTTCCTTCATGTCCTTCAAAGAAAAAGGGAATTTCCTGAAAATATCAGGTATGACAAGAGCCACTACAAACTTCTGCAAATGTTCTTCGTTCTGCCTTTTGCCTTTGTGCAAGTTACAGCTTCCAGAGCAGAATTTCACTACTTCTGTTGGTGCTAGAGCTCAGAGCTTGCCTCTTCTGAGGTCATGGGCTTAGTCTGCATGTCCTTACAGGCTTCTTGTCTGTGTGGACCATGGAGCACAAAGAGAAGGGAGAGAAAGGTGTTCATGGCTTTCCTGTTTGAAGAAACGTTTCTAACTTGTTCGTTGTAGTTGCCTGTTGGTATACATGATATTAGTTAAAACATAGGCAAAGAACACCAACTTCTTTGGCCGAAAGTGCACGTACCTTGAGCTCGTGACTACTGTCATAATCCATTTAAATCTCTCCCTAGGCTCACAATAGGCTGTCCTTCAAGATTTCTCCCACTGCGTATGGGTGATTATGTGTCCAGTGTTGAGCCCAGAGGCCCATGAGCCAATCCACAGTGCTGCTCATCAGTGCCTTGCACTTGCATTTTTTTCAGGCAGCCTGTAAGGTTAAAAATGGAAGCTAGAAAATTAGAGGCTTAGGAATTTTATTCTGCAGCCATAGCTGATCACTGCTGTTTGTATAGTACAGTCATGAGATAACACTGAGTTCTCCTATCCAGCTCTTTGGGCAAACGTAATAGTTTGTTGTTTCATACTCCCTAGTGTAAATCGAGAAGTGCAACTGCGAATGGGAAGGAGGAGAGAAAGCTTGCTCCGGAGCTGTAGTCAAGCTGCACAGTTTGAGAACTAGGAACTGAACACCCGGTGCTTACACCAAATGGTTTTCTTCTTCATGTGCCTGTAGCAAGCTCTTACCCAGCCTGGCTCAGTATCTGGCATGGAGATGGACGAGAACAACTGCCCACCACCTCAAACTGCAGAGATCAAATTAGGCAGTCTCGTCTCCTTGCTAATACAGAATCGGGGTTTTTCTCCCTGCAGCTATAACTGAGTTTATTCTGGGTAACTACTGGGCTGTTAACTTATTCTTTCCTCTGCAGCTTTGCTCAGCAAGGTTGGAGTTAATTCAGAAGTATAGCACTCAGTCACAGTTTCAATCTGCATTTCTTTTGCTGCAGGTACCCACAGACGTTGAGAAATGTCAAGACCGAGTAGAGTGTTTCAATGCTGACCTGAAAGCAGATATGGAGAGATGGCAGAACAACAAAAGACAAGACTTTAGGCAGCTACTCATGGGGATGGCAGATAAAAACATCCAGTACTACGAGAAGGTATGTGGTACTGCTGAAGCATTGGCAGGAATAAGAGTAGATCATTTTTCCCTCAGGTTGTGAAAATTCTTCAGGATATCTTCTTTCTGTCTTGAAGAACATTGCACATCTAAATCATTTGTCTAGTGCTATGGAATCTGCTATTTGTCATCAGCTTAGTGTAATCTGTTGAGTGGTTGGTCATGCTCAAGTGATCTGCATGAGACTAGCAGCCATTTGCAAGGCAGCCCTGTAACACCATTTCACCCTGGATGCTTGTCTATCTTGCATTCTTGAATTGACCAAATTACTGGGCAGCAGTAGTGGTGATGAAGACCACCAAAATTGTAATAATACCAGACTAGAAAAAATGTTGATTGTGCCTTTTATGAACCAAACTACATGAGTTAATGTACATCCATGGATCCATACATAGATTACACCTGGTATGCATAAATTATTCTAATCTGGCCCCTTCTGCATATTTCTGTCTCTTGTATGCTAGTCTTGGAAATACCTAGTCAGGTGCCTTTGCCCTGTTTCAGTTGGAGCAAAATATCAGGTATGAGAACGGAGATTCAGTGGCAGATTTTTTGAAGTGAAAGGGCCTTGACATTCAACTGCGTATGCTGTCAGTCTAGTTTTCCTTCATGTTAGAACAGTGCTGCCTAGTGCAGTGGTTGATATATTAAACACTTCTAGGCTTATGCACGGTGACACACTTCATCTTCTTGCCTATTGCTTATTTCCACATCTACTTTACAAATTTCTTCCTGTGCTAGGTTACCTCCCCGTGTATTACAAATGTGCTCTTCCTTTGACTCTTCCAGTGTCTGTCTTGTCAGTAAGTCATAACAAGCCACACGGAACTTGCCTCACCCTGGTCTCCTAAGACTGCTGTAGGCTAGGGGTGTTAAAGACTCCACTGAACACCCAGCAGTGCCCATGCAGTTGACAGTTAAATCTGTACATCTTAGTTTTGCTCTTAGCTGCAGCAAGGAAGCTTTTTGGTAGGAACGTATGTAATCACTTCAGGATATACAACTACAAATACTCTGTGCACCTTCAGTACAATCAGCAAGATTCGAAGGAAGACGCTTGACAACAATGACTTGCAGATAGAAGAGCTGGTGATGAGTTTGCCCATTCCCAATGTTTAATAACATGTATTCCATAGTCTGTATTTGTCCAGTTTGACTTCTGGGCTGTACGTGGTTGAAAGAGAGTAATGATAAACAGCACAAGGATTGGCGTGAGTGTACATGTCTGGGGAAATGACTCCAAAGCCTGGATTGACTGTCTAATAACCCAGAAGCTAGACTCTGCTTTCATTTTACTATACCAGGCACTACCAGTTTGTTGTGCAGTGGAGTCAAATCCCAGAGGTGTACTGGAGTACATTCTGTCTCTTAACTGCCTTCCCGGAATGCATGGATTTTTCAGATAAGGTAGTCTGTAATATTATGTCCAAAATTATGTCATTATGTCCAAGTTGGCCCTCTCCCACAGTCACATGACAAAGCTGTGAATTTCTACTAGAAACAGTTTGTCTGCCTAGCTGAAAGCTGTGATGTTCTTCAGTTTAGAAGAATCTAGCTTGATATTTTTTAATATTTACTTCTTCTTTCTTCAGTGCCTTACGGCGTGGGAGTCAATTATACCACTATTGCAAGACAAGCCAGAGACCAAGTAAGAAGTACCTTCATGGACAGTCTAGCACTTCTATGCTCAGTACCACTAGACATACTGGAACTGTATGAAGGACTCCTTTGTCAACTTAACTGAAATGACAGCTGCACTTAGGCTGGAACAGAAACTCTGAAAACTATTTGAATTTTTTTCCTCACTTTCTGTGTTTAAACTGGGGTATGTTTCATCTTTTTTGAGTTATCTTGAATGGTTCCTTCTTTATCCTATGGAGTGATTGGGGGTTCATAGTGAAAGTGCATGGGGATCTTGATAAAACTTACCTCTCTAATCTGGAAGGAACTGATGAGTGGAACACTAAAAAGATGAAAATAAAACTCTACTGTGAGGTGCCAAATGACATGTTTATTACCATTCTCTTTTGTTTGCTAAGAAAGAAGATAATTACTCCTATGATACAGTACTCCTTAACCAATCCTTATCCCTTTTTTGGATGGACAGGGAAAGGCTGGAAATTAATATTTTGTGGTTTGCTACCGCCCACATGCTCCCTCTGGATAAAATGGTTTCTGGAGACTTTTCTCTGCGGGAGTTGGGCTGGTCCTGGGCAGAACATACCAACACCACCTGCTGATAGTCTGTGATGCAAGCATGAACTGTGGTTTTTGTGAGTGTGGCATGCTGTTGGTTCATACTGAGTGTCTTTGTTTACCTTGGTGATTATGAAGTAACGTCAGTTGGCTGAAGTATACTTGTGTCTGACTTGAGGATCAAAATCAGCCTACCTGCAGGAGTGAGTTGAACAGCGGCCTTTCAAGACTTATGGGAATGGTGAAAGCAAGTATGAGTATTTAGTGTATTTTTTCCAGAGCTAGTTCTGGAAGTTGCATGGTAGAATTCTTTTGGTCCATGCTTTAAATTTTCTTTTTTCTGAGCTAGAGCCACTTTGGGCTTGGTCCCTTAAGGTGCCTGCTGTAGTAAAGGTAGAACTCTGCTTTCTCTCCCTATGTTTTGTTTTTTCAGTAGCCAAAAAGTGTCAAATACTTGCTTACACCAAGCATCATTGTGTGTGAAACTTGCCTTAAACAGGTTGATGAGGGTAGGTGGGTACCCGGTTAGGTGCACATAGTGTTCATACCTGTCTCTACTGAACCACGCGGCAAGTCTTTTAAGACTACTTTTGGTACAGATCTATTTTCTTAATAGTTTTTATTGACCTTTAGAAATGTAACAGCTTCTGCAAGTCGCTCTTTTTCCCTTTCTTTTGTAGTCCCACCTCAAGTAAATGCCTGCTTGGTGTTAATGGCCTTAGGAATGCTGCCGTGATTCCCAGGGTCCCAGAGTCTTGGTTTAACAGCATGCAGATAAATCCTTTTTAACCATCCTAAGTGAGGGGTGTTGGGGCCAATATCAGTGTGATATTGGGATTTGGGGGAATATCTGAGTGCTTACTGCTAAACTTGAGTGATGACTTGATCTCTGGCAACAGTCTTGCGAAGAATCTGAGCAGTAACTGAGTATGTGCAACCTCTGTGTTCTCCTGTGATGACATACCAGGTTCTAGTCTAGTTTGAAATTTATCCCTGCATAAACACCAAGCATACCTGAAGCCCCTCTGCTCAGCTTGGTGGCTTTATAGCGACTGTCAAGATGAGTTACTGCAGCAACATGGTAGCTGTCAGGCTAGTGAAATAATGCTCTCTGTGTGCAAAAGTTAAGTTTAAGACATTTTAAGAGGTCTTCCTTCTTGACTCAGTCTCCATTGACAGTTCTGTGATACTAAACAGACGACACTTTTTGGTTTAAGCTCACAGTTTGTCAATATACACTTATTTGGTGTGAATGAGAACTCTGCTTTAAGACGCTGTTAGGTCCATAATGACAAACTGCTTTTGTGCAAGGGAAGTGCTTAAGGGGATCATCTTGAAACAGTAACCAAGTGTTTTCCTCAATCTTTGCCTTCTAAAATAAGGACTTGTATAACATTGAACAGTCCGACCTTCAGGATTACAGTTTTCCCTATTTCCCATGAACTGAGATCAACATACTTTTTTGGGCTGGTTCCTGTGCGGGAAGTGGAATTTTGTAGATGAGTCTGCAGCATCACTGGGAGTCAAGCAAAATGTAATTTGAACTAATATTTGGACAGTCCTCCCTTTGCCTTATGAAAAGATAGTGCAAGGTGAGTGGAAAGGATGGTGGGTTTTTTACTACAGGTGAGTAGGTTTTGTCTGATGCCTTACAACACTGAGGTCGTGTTCTCTCTTAGATTTATGTCAAACTGATGTGGGTGTTGGTTTGGGGGAATTTATCAATTGACATAACAACTGTTCATAAGAAGCATAATGGACAGTGGGGAGTACCAAGTGGAGTTCAAATCAGCGTATAACTGTTGAGGCTGGAGCTGCTGAAGATCAGCTTAAATTTTGTTTAATCTGATGCCACTGATTCTGCAGCATGGTTTTTAAACTAGTGCTCATCCAAAGTATGTTTCAATTTAGATATATCCCTTTCTGGATAAGCTGTTGAAATGCAGGCACACTTTGCTCTTCCCTGTTGGAGTATGTGTCTCTGTGGCACCTGCAAGTTGATCTGGAGGAGAGGCTGGAATATACACCTCAGGCTGTGGGCGCTAACAGGATTTCTTACACTATCTGGAATGCCAAAACATCCTCTGGAAGAACTGCTGCAGTGTAAGAAGGGTGTGTAGTGGTGGGTCTCTGAGCTCCTATGGGCTCTGAGGAGTCTTGTTGTAAAGAGCTGTTGTAAATCACTAAGTAACTGTGGAGAGAGCTGTGAGGTGTGGGGAGGATCCTGACTGTGAGGTTTGGGGTGGCGATGTTGAACAGGAGAACTACAAAATAGCAGGAAACTCTTGTAAGATATAAAGAGTGACACTTGTAAAGAGGGCACTTATTAACTGCTGTTAGTGGGAGGCTGAGATCTGAACTGTTAGTGAAACTCTGACGTGTTATTCTGTAATCCTTATAGGACAGGAGTCCCTCCTTTGGATCGCCCAAACTTCAAGTGTGAAAAGTAAAAGGTGTTGGTAAAGCAAAGCAGGGATAGTGCAGGAGCTTCATCTTTGAGTATCTTCTTGTGTTCAGTCACTTAAGATCACCCTCTGCTCATGCAGTAAAATTATGTCAAAAGTAGTTGCACCCTTTCTATGAGCCTATGTAACATGTGTGTCCTTCAACAGTCCTTAAATTAGCCCGGTTTTTCTTGTTCCGTAACCAGACCAAGTTTTCTCTGAGGATGCATAATTCAAAGCTGTCCTAGTTACTTGTAATTTGTGGGATGTTTGTTTCTTCACTTAACTGGAACCAGCACAATAAAGCAAGCATGGAGATCTTGTTTTCATGCTTGGTAATGAACTGTGCATTGTTCATATGTATCCTTACCACATTCTGACTCTTGCAATAAACATAGGTGTTGAAACGTCACGGCTTTTTCAGGTGTCCACTGAAAAAGGGAAAGGTAAAAGGTGTAGCCTGAAAGACACGAATTCTTCTTCTGTTGCAAGTTGTATCCAAGAATAAACTATGGATTCTTTGCTGAAGTCTACTTGGATTTTTCTCACACTGGCACTTGTGCTCAGGATAGAGTAGTGGGATGACTGGTAGAAGGAAACATCGGCAAAGCATGAGTGGCAGAGACAGTCCTGCAAAGGTACTGTGATGTAGCCTTGCAGCAGTGGCTCTGTGTGGTCTGTTCATGATGCATATTGCTTCAGGTGTTGGTCCTGCAGGTGCCAAGGTCCCACCCCACCAGGGACTGTTCAGTGTTTTAACAGGAGCCATGCTTTTGTTAAAACTTGCATAATTTAGCTGAGTATGCTTAATGTTGCAGACTGTTTAAAATCCTGGTGCTGATAACCACTGAGCAAAACTGCATAGACTAAACTAGCTCATTAGAAGTTCAGCTGTCTTAAAGCTAGAATGGTTTTTCCCTTGGTGTATTAACTTTTACTACAACAACAAATAAATAGGGAAAATGGGGTCTTTTTTTTAAGGTAGGGAACTTGCTACTACTTGCCAGGCTTTTTTTAATTTTGTAAAATAAAAATGGGGATCACAGGAATAACCTTGCCTTCTGGCAGTGTGAATGTTGCATTTTAAACTCTTTGGGAGTGCTGTTAAACAAGTTCTATGGAATAAAATGGCAATGCTTAATTCTGTGCTTCGCACTTCAGAGTCTTTTCGGGGTATCTGATGTGTACAAGTACTCAGTAACAAACTGGGCTAGTTTTAAGGTTGCATGGCTAAGGCATCGTGCTTGTGCAGAAAACAGTTCACTTTCCAAAAAAGGCATAAGTAGATCACGCTTATGTAAGTGGTATGCTAAAATGGTAAAGGCTGGCTGGTGTCCTAGACTGCTTTGAAGGCCTTGGTACTCTGTGCTTTGAAGCTAAACCATTTCCTTAACTCTGCTGCTGGGATATGTATCCATACCCTCAGATCCAGCAGCAGGGTTGGGGCCGGTGCCACATTCCCACTGCACAGGGAGACGACCGCAGAGGGGACAGTCTTACAACAGCCAAAGGGCTTTTGTCTTCAGTATATGAAAATAAAGCAGCACCATCCTTCTCTTTTCCTCTGTGCTTGCATCTTTGTCCCTTGTTCAGGTTTGGAGTGCTGGGCCATGCAGGTGAAGGCAAGATGGCTGTGGATGGAGGTGGACCTCATTCCCTCCCACCCCCCCACCTTGTTGACGGTGTCAGTCACTGGGGACCAAAATGGTGCTGCCTTACTGCCCTGACTCTTCCACTTCCAACCTCTGTAAACCCACTTGCCGGAACTAGAGTCACTGTTCATACTGTTAAAAACCGAAACGAAAGCTGTGAAAAGACCTGTCTCTGTGTGAATTAGCTAGTAAACAATGTGAAAATGGGAAGGAGGTTTTTGTTTCCTGCACTCGACCAAACCTGGCAACTGTGCTCTTGTTCAGACTCACGGGCTATGAAATGTTGTCTTGCCTTCTGGTGCTGGCATGTTTCTATACTCTTTCATATATCTCTGTATAAATATACTTTGTGCATTGTTTACTATGAAACTAGTATTGATGGAGAAAAACACTTTGAGGTAAAACTGTTTGTAATTCTCTATTAGTGTGTACATTTTTTTAAAATGCACCGTTTGTTTACCACAATTAATTTAATGGAATGGACCAATAAATGTATTAAAAGATGACTCCTTTACCTAGAATATAAAGTTTCTTTTTTTTTTTTGCAGCCTTTGCCATTGAAAAGATGTGTGCACTTATTTTGCTGGCCAGCTCACTATCTTACTACAGAAATACCCTTCCTTAAAATCTTGTTCCACTGCTGGTTTAACTAGAACTCATCTGTAGTAAATCTGGTATTACTTGAAAGTGAAGTCTGGAGCTGAGGAAAGGTTGCAAGAGTGTGTGCGTGGGGGGAATGGGTGGCACTAACTTCCTCATGATAGGGGGTTGCGTAGTGAGTAATCAACTTCTGCTTGCTGTATCCCTGGCTCGAACTGAAGCTGCTTGATGTGTGTCCAGATTATATCAGTTAGTGAAGGGCTTTAACTTGCCTTTACTTAGTCCAGGAGCTTGGAAGCCACTTAATCCTTGTTAATTAAGTTAGCATGTAAGTAGAGGCATAATTTAAGCCCTGATCCCTCTGGGGCATGCCGATCATCTGAATCATGTTTGTATTCAGCTGACAACATCTCGTGCCAGTCTCTGTATTATTGTATGAGCTGGGGTAACAAGGTAATTATTACCTGGCACCGCTGTCCCTACACCTCCGAACAGCCTGTAGGAGTAGTGTGCTGCACTTGCCTGTTCTTAGCCTGTTACAAGAGTAGTATGTCTTGGTGGTGTGAGTTGAAATGCCGGTATTGGCTCTTGAGTCACAGCTCTCCTCCCATGCACTCTGTTAAAGCACTGTCTGGGGACGGTGCTACTGATGCAGATGTCAGGGGTGTGAACATCTGTTTGGGGGTGTTTTATTGTAGGGATTACTAAAAGTATCTTAAACTTACTTTTTTTTTTAATTGTGGTATTTCTGTATTTAGTGGTCTTCTGCATAACATTGATTAGTTGGGCTGACACATCTTCCGTAGCAGTTGCTGGAGAGCAGGTGTGTCCTGCTGATGACCACGTGCATGCAGCTTGCAGACCTGTGCTTTGTCAGCCAAAGTCACAGACCTGCCCTGAGGTTTCTGAGGGAACAGATACGGAGGAACTGTTGGAATACTGATCCTCTGCTTTCCGCTTCTGCATTGAATGATGTGTCCAGAAACGCTGTTTTAATTTCTGCCCTGTTCTTGCCACTCTGCGCTATTGCTAATGGGCCTAGAAGGAAAGCAAAATGCTCTGAAGACTGCTGGTGTGCAGTAGCCAATGCTCATACTCTGCGAGATGATGTACTGCAGCGATGACAAGGCAGACTTCTTTGTCCTGGGTGAGCTCCGTGGGTGAGAGGCCGTGGCACGCTGTGAAGTGGAAACATAAATGTGATGCTTTGTGTAATGATGATAACTGTGGGGACTAATGCTTGGCAAACGTTCCACTTCGGTAGCTCACAGAATTGATAAAGACCAAAAGGTGCTTTAGCTGGTACAGCCTCTGTCACTTGGTCAGAATCTGAAAGGAGCCAGTGGTCGAACGTTGTTTGATGGCCACGATGCTGTAAAGAGCAATAAAAATGCAGATTACAAGAGAGCTAGCAAGCTACGTCTCACACTGCAGTTTGCCTTTCCCCCATCAATTCTTTAGCTTAAACTTTGCTGGGGGGTCTGGATCTCGCTGAGTGCTCATGTGATTCCTCTCCAGGATTTGCCAGCCTCTGCGTAAATTACTCTTGTGTATAAGCAATGACATTAGCACCACGTGTCATCTTTCAGATTTAAAGTCCTAATCCCTATGTTTATGCTGATAATGTTGATCACTTCTGCTTGGAGAGGGTGTGTTAAAAAGTAGTTGAGTAGCTAGCAGTGACTCGCTGTTAGACAGCAGGGTTGCGCGTAGGAAATGAGTCACTCGTGTGTCTGGAAAATCTGAGGAGGAAAGCAGAGCCAGGGGAATGAGAAGTATGAAGTAGCCTTCCCCACGCTCATAATCCTGCAGACACCAGGCGTCCGATGTTTTCACAAGCCCAGAAAGCCTTCAGTGCTCTGGGTGAGGCAGAGCTGATGGGATATGAGCTTTCCTTAGTGTTGCCTTTTCTTTCTGTCTGTAACACTGAAATCAGTATACATAGTGCCTTTAGACTTTCTGCTGTAATTTTTTTTTTAAATTACAGCAAAACTTGGCAAGAATTTTGCCTGGGGTCAGATGTTAGCATTAGCCTATCCATTACCTGCCTTATATTTGAATGAAAATATCGTCGTTGCACGGATTAAAATACTGACAGTATCACAATTCATTTTAACTTCATATTGGAAGTTTTCAGTAGTGCAAGGAGCTGCAGGGTCTTGGGGAGGGGACAATGGGCAAGGTGAGATTTGGAGGGAGATCATTCAAAAACTCTGGAAGTGTAGACGGAGATGCAGTTTCAGCTTTCTCTCTTCAAATTAAGCTGCTTTTGTGCTTAAAACTTGTTCTTGAAATGGTACCTCTCAGTCACTCTGTAGCTGTACAGTTGGGTAAATTCAATGGATCAGAAAAATAACCATTTCCTTCACTATCTGGTGATGGTTTCTCTTTGAAAGGAACACCTGAGGGACACTCAGTTTATTATTTTCTGTCACAATGAGTAAGTAACCTGCCATGGATTTCTTAAAAAATGTTTTAGTGTGTGTAGGATTATTCCCTCATTCTACTTACTGTTATTTTTGCAATAGCAAGCACTACATTTGTGCGAAGGCTTTGTCCCTTGGGATTATCAGCTCTTAAACTCTGAAATATTCCTCCTACAGCAATTCATGTTACATTAAATAAAAAGATTTAAAACATTGGCTAGATCACTTGCAAGTTCTATTGTTTGAATCTCCTTGATATTTGTCAACTCATTTCTGCAAGATTTTTGTTTATCTTTTTCCATTTTTTTCCTTTCAAATTCCAATTTTTTTGAAATTTAATTTAAGATTACTAAAAATTTAATTTGTTTTATATGCTTTAGACCTAGAATCAGGAAGCATGAAGAAAATACAGCATGTCCTTTTGGACAAAACCCTTCCTATTCCTTACCTTAAAGGGAAGAGGCTCAGGCAGCCAACTAGAAAAGACAAAATGAAACAGAAGCCGCTGTACCAGTTCAGTGTGTTTTGATAGATCTTGTTGTAGGCTGTAGATGTCACTACTCCTGTGATGACTAAAGACAACTGCAGCAGGACAAACACCTTACCTGTAAAACAAGAACAGAGTTTCTTACCAGGGAGAAAAAGACCAGCTCTGGTACCTCCCTGCCGAATCCAGGATCTCCACTGTGTGGAAGAGCAATGTGGTCATTGCTTCACAAGCACCAGGTGGCATGATTTTGTATCTGCTGCTGTCCTAGCCCAGAATTAATCATAGAGTCATAGAATCATAGAATGGTTTGGGTTGGAAGGGACCTAAACGATCATCTGGT
>Ga0181612_122527_pt1 | contig 17433 bp, 7 predicted proteins | sample HoacroProtozoa21_FD_119630 | JGI IMG/M metagenome (GOLD analysis project Ga0181612, IMG submission 119630) | Hoatzin crop microbial communities from Cojedes, Venezuel. Combined Assembly of Gp0051906, Gp0051904, Gp0051908 | reverse complement strand
CGTGCAGGGGGTTTGGACTAGATGACCCACAGAGGTCCCTTCCAACGCTGACCATTCTGTGATTTGTCAGATTCTTCTGCAAGGATTCTGAAAGAAATTTTAGCAGGTCATGACACCTGAAAACACTGGGTTTTCAGAAGTACACTCTCACAACAGCTTTTTCGTAGTCTAGCCCAAGTTTCACCTGTATATTGCCACGTTGGTGTGCTACTGTGAATTCACTGCGTATATGTTTGTGTAGCACATAATAGAATCAGTATGTATTGTTTTAATGCAAATAATAAACAATTATAATACTACCACTGCTTCTGTAAACACTAGGCAGATGGGCTGCACTTGGAGATTGTGAATGTTCATAGGATTAAAGGGGGTCATGAGTTAGTTTCAGATGGCATTGATTACTGTGCTGAGCATCTTCAGAAGATTTAATCACTCAAATCAAATTTAATCCTTTAAAAGTAAAAGCTAAGTATGACTTCAAGGACATAAAATCTGTTGATGAACTTCTGTGCTAGGGTTTATAAATTTCACCTGGAAATAGAAGTTAAAACAAAACCCTCTTGAGGAATGTGCCAGTTTACATAAAATACTAATTAAGAGTGTGATGAATTTAAGCAAGGAGACACTGGAGAGACAGCATGTTTACTATAGGACTTTGTGGAAACAAGATTTTGATATTTAAATATTGACTGATGTACTAAATATCTCCTTGCCGCATTAAATTACTGTACGAGGTCATGAAAATCGAGAGTGGCATTGTAATAGTAATACTGAGAGTCATAAAAAAATTGACGTCTTCTGTGTCCATTTACCAGTCTTTTGATTCCTCCCACCTTTTTTTTTTTTTTCTATGAGTTCCAAGAATTGCTTTGTTGGAAGAAGGAAGACAGCTGACTCCTTCACATAATCACCCAAGTTGACTTGGCAGCATGCTAGGCTTTGTGTTTTTTCTGCCCGCCATTTTAATAAAAACCTACTCAGTTATTTGGTTTTTGCATCTTTGATTTCAACTCCTTGAGGGAATCAAGATCCTGGTCTTGATTTAGCGAGACTTTACTGTCCGGATGTAAACAGTATTTTTGGGGTAATGTGTATCAGACTCGCCAGACTCATCAGTAATGTATCAACTCATCAGGGCTTGGAAGGAAGGCAGCTTCTCCCTGAAGCTCCAGAAATCCTGCAAGAGAAAAATGATGGCACTGTGGGGTTGTTTTTTCTCGTTTTTTTTGGGTGTTGTTTTTTTTTTTTTTTTTTTTTGAGCATGTCATGAATTTTCAGCCAACCTTGTGATTTTTGGGAGATCTGAGTGATTTTTGAGCATGTGGCTTGGCATGATGTAGTCATTCACTGTATGGTCTGCTGTCATTGCAGCGAGAGATGCTCCCCTTGACAGACTTACCCCAAAAACATTTCTGATAATACTGCTTCCAGCCCCTACACTCATGCCTTCCAGTGGATAAGCAGACTTTTAACATGTCCGAAATGCTGTTAGAGACAAACATCATATCAGTTATATTTAAAATGCTATTCAAGTCCATTGTCGCTGTTGTTTTGATGCCACGCTCCAAGAATGTCTTAAAACATATATGTAAAAGAGTTGTAATGAGAATTAGAAATACCGCAGACTGAATGTCTCCGGAACCATTATGAAAGAGGCTGCAGTGGAACTGGTAACAGTTGGCAATTGAGTTAATGGTATGATGGGAGTTTCAGCTCGAGCAGGGAAGATGCTGTGTTTGCCACATGTGAATTAATATAGTGTTGCTTTTTACTGCTGAGGGATTAGCACAATTTTTTTTTTAAAGAATATTTGAAGTAGAAAAGGCTAGGAGAATAGATGAACCCATATTGCAGACAGCTGCTTTTTTGAGCTGATGAGCTAAAAATCTGCTATAGCTGGGACGCATCAAATCTGAAATTAAAACACTGCCAATGCATGTCATAGGACTTTTAAAATACCAGGTAAGAGCCACGCCCTTCAGACAGGTAACCAGAAAAAGAATAGAAGGCAATAATATCTGTATGCCATTCAGACGAGGCTTTTCTGCTCAACAGCAATTTGTGTTGTAGCGATTTTTTTTTTTCTATGTAATTCTGTATGCATACTATACAAATACCAACCACCGATAGAAAATGGAATTGGAAAGATGTATTAATGAAAAAGGGATGCTGAAAGTGATCATATGAGTTCTAGGAGTTAAGAATTTGTTTTTCATCATTCTAGTTCTCTATTTTTCCTAATATGTGTACTTAAAAACTAAGAATAAACTCGGAAGCAAACTGTACACTTTTTCTTTAATCCTGTAACATACATGAGGCCAATATTTGATACTCACAGAACATATCCTGCTGCAAATGCAAGTTAAGCATTAAAAACTAATGCATTGACTGTAAACTCTTTTCAATATGTAGAAACTATACTTTGTAAGAAATCGAATTCTATATCAATGTTCATGCAACTGCAAGCAACTGTGATTTTGTCAATTGTCATCATACTGCATTAAGCTGTATCATACTACATCACATGTAAGGAGTAAGGGAAACATTCCGAGACTGATATTGCTCTTTCAGATTAATTCATCAATAAAATTGACAGTACCAAGTTCCTAAAATGAGAAGGAATGTATGGACTGCAGCATCATGCTTGATTCTCTTGGAAATGAAGCATGTGAAGAAGCAACCATAAAAATTTCCCTGGCTGGGATGTAGCTCATGCCCGTTGAGGCTACAGTGATTAGAAAAGGAAATTGGAATATTGTGTGGTTAGAACCTGTTGCTTGACATCCAGTGCCTGCTCCTGTGTAATTTACTTGCCTCTTTTGGTCACCTGACTGAAGACATTAAGTGAGCCACAGAGTAAGCCAGGAAATTCAGCGCTCTGCTTTCCAAGTCCAAAGCTCGGTTGTTTCCCCTTTCCCCTTCCCCCTCCCTCTTCATTCACAGCTGGTCAGCACATGCACAGTAATTGCTTGGGCCAGGTAGGGCAGATATGGAAAGATACATGTGGAGCACATGCAAATCTGCACTCAATTTCTGGAATGCAGCAACAGGGGGAAGTTAATGTAAAGCAAGATTTCTTTTATGTTTAAAGTTTCTAAAACTAATAAAAAAAAAAGAGACAACAAATTCGCTTTATAGCCTTTCCTTTTCTCTACTACTACTAACTGAGCGGGTTTGGGCTTTTGCCAGAATATTACACATTGCTCAAGAAGATTACAAAGAAATCCCAGACATGCACTGGAGAGCTATTAAATTTAACATTTCTAAAAGATTTTTTCAACAGCTAAATACTTGTTATAGCATTGTTTTCCCCAACTTTCAAAAGTTGCCACAACTCAGTCACAGATAAGAAATTCCAGCTTTTTAATTGATATATAAATTGAGTTAAAAACCAAATCCACTACATTTCCTGTGGTAAAGGAAACAAACTCTTCAGTTTGGTTTGTCCCTAATTTGAAAATCATGTTCTCAGGAAATCCTGCATAATTATTTTACGTAAACAGGAAAAGTAATTATTTGCTTGGGGCTCTGTTTGTGTGGATGTGGGGGTGCGCAGAAATAGTGTAGATTCTGGAACCCAGTGTGTTAGCAAAAATACTTTAGAATAAAGGAAAACATGTTCCAAATAAGGTGATTTTCTGTCTGGTCGTGGATGTGCTAGTACAAGGGGTTTTAAAATGCTCGATGTTTTCCTTGACAAGTTCTTACTGTTTCTCTGAATTTCATTAATGGGAGCAGGAGAAGACGAAAAGATGACAAATCTGTACTGAGGGTATCTTTGTATTTCTCTTCAGGTGCTCTTGCCTTGTCTGCAGAGTTGCTCTTCATCATCTGGAAATGAATAAATTGTAAAAAGCTATTGTAAAAATGCTGCAGGATTTCAGCTCTCTCATCCTTCTCTTTTCTCACCCCCTCAAGGCCCTAAATTCACTTTTGCCGTTTGCAATAGTTCAGTTAAAGGTTGACCTTCCCCTCCTGCTCCTTGTGAGCTTTGCTGATTTCACTTGCCGTTTGAACGAGATACATTGGACTTCATTTTCTCTAAAGCTACTATGAACTCTACAGTTCTTCACACTGTTTGTTTTATTTTCAGTTGGAAAATAGCGTTACACGTTTTGAGTATAAATTGTACAGTAAGTAGGCTGGGTTTTTTTTGTGTGGGTGGAAATAATTTGTAGAGTTATTGCTAGAGCTGAACCCTGTTTAGTTATAAAACTTTTGAAATAAAAACCCAGAGATTTTTGAGGAACTATTTGTGGATTATTTCTTTAAACCAGGACGTGATTCAGACTATTATTCAACAAGAGGTCTCAACAACCTCACTAAATGAAGAGAAGAATTAAGTATGGGAGCAGGTGCATGCTCACTTTATTTGGATTTGTTTGTGGCATTTTCTTAAAAGTTGAAAGTTCAGTATATCACTCTAACAAACTGTGGTCATGAACAGTCATAGCTTCAGGGGAAAATTGGAAGCAGTGATTGTCTTAGCAGAAATTTTAACACTGCAGTTGCTCGGAGAACATAGTTTAAAGTGGAAAATCAGGTTAGTTTCCCCTTTTGTTTTCTCAAGGGAAAATTATGAGTTAATATAGTAACAATAAAACGATAGGTATTTCTTTGTAGATTTTTTTAATCCAGTGGAGCAGATTTATTCAGTAATCATTCTAAAAGGCGTTTTAAGAATGTTAACCTGAAATGGTAATTATGAAGTGACCGTATGCTGCAGTGAGAAATACTTTGTGTGTTACATAGCTCCACGTAGGAAGACTCGCAGCGGAAGGGTATTCTCAGGAGCACGGGATACAGTTTGAAATGTACGCTTGGTGAAGTCATACTTGTGTTAGGTTAATGACATATTTACCTCTGCTAGGTAATCCTGGAGGGGTAAGCAGGTTAAACTACTACAGAACAGTTCCCCCCACCCCCTTTTTTTACCTATTGTATTCATTTTATAAGTACATGTTCCTGAAAACTCCCGTTGCATGTTCCCATTTCTGCCATATGGTTCAGGAATGGGGCTTGAATTCTGATTGTAATTCTTGGGACACCCATTTGAAGGAAGTGGTAGTCATTCCTTTTTGTATATAAGATCAAGTTAATCTTTTTTTTTCCCTTTCAAACAATTTTTTCAGTGTTCCATACTGTGATTTTTATAGCTATTGCAGTTATTTTTTAAGCCGATAGTTATTTCGGTGGATAATCTCAGTGGGAGCAGGATGCGTGGTTTATACACAAACATGAATTTTATTCAGAACCCTTGGATAGAATTCCAAAAGTAGAAGTAGTTACCCTATGGGTATATTTTACGTGTTTTTAAGACTTGTGGGCAAATTTGGGCTGTGTCCAGTTTGTCTTTATATAAGGAAATGTTAGGACTTGCAGGGAGAAAAGGAAAAAGCGCATATCCAAATAATTTGTTATGAAAAGTTGAAAAGCCTTTACAATTCTTTTAATCAAAAACTTTAGCTAAGGGAAGAAATTTGTAGGCTAGCATTGTTATGCATGTTTGTAGTTTACAGGTGTGAGTCTAGTGTATTTAAGGATGTTTTCCAGAAAATGAGGAACCAGAATCCTTCAAATGCTTCTCAGTTTATCCCTTTTTATTTCGTCCTTGTGGGCATTTTTAACCACTTGTCTATGCAGTTCTTTATCATCAACAGTATTGCTCTACCAGCAAAATCAGTTCTTGGCAAATTCTTGAATATTGACTTTTTAGATAGGATAACAAGCCGTGTTTCGTTCTTACCGTTTGGCCACTGGTAATCGTAATTCTTGTGCAAATTATGTAAAGTGTAGCCATAGAACAGCAGCCATTTTCTGGCTTAGCCTTAGATCAGGCAGGAAGGCTGTGAACTGTGATGTTATAAATTGTTTAGACTTTGTGTTTTTAATAGTATGTTTATAAAGCTCTTATTAGATCTAAGGAGCATACTTTACAAGGATTTAATTCTGTTTATAAATAGAGATATTTCTTTTTTATATTCCTTCCCCTTCCCTTTTATTTCTTATCCTATTTTTTTAGGAACCTTTAAAAAGTAAGAACTTTTAGCAGGTATTGCCAAGGATGTGGTTTCTTCCAAACAAGGGGAAGCTGATAGTTTGTGAGAAATAACAGTTCAATCCACCTCTCAAAATTTGATGTAAATCTTCCTGTGAACTTCACAGGGTGCTGCAGTAAGCCCAGGACCCTATTTCTTGTAAGCACCGCAGAGCTTCCTATCTTGGAAAACTCTTCTAAAGTGAAGCTTCTTTTTGTATTCATTTCATCCATCATCATGCTCTTTCAATTTATGACTCTGCCCAATAAATTCAGTATCAGCTACTTGAAGTAGCAAGTCTCCTGTGTCTTCCAAGTATTACACTTCATACTTCACCAAAGATTTTCTATAAACTAATGAAAAAGAAACCAAACCTTCACACATATTTTACATTTAAAATGTATTTTTCTTTATTGTATCTACTTTGATGAACACTTTGTCTCGAACTATGGGTGGAAAAACAAACTTGAAAAAATTAAACAAAATTAATTTCTGCAGTGATAAGAGCATTATGGTATACATTTTCACTGGCAAAACTCTGGTTTTCTACTTGCAGCAAAATTGGCAGAAACAACTGGAGGCAATTACAGGCTTCAATTCATAAAGGTACTTAAGCATATGTCTAACTTTAAAGGAGTGAGTAGTCATCTGACTAGAGGGGATTATTCACGTGTTTAAAATTAGACAAATACTTAAGTAACTTGGTGATTCAAGGCAATAGTGACTATTTTAATAGAATAGCAGAGGCAGAACAAGCAAATGTAACCTGCACTGTAGATGTTCTTTGATTGCTCTAGTTTTTAAGTAATAGTTTTTAGTGGGTGTATTTTCTGTTCATTAATAAGATATAAAGGCTTAGTAACTGTATAGTTTTGTGTTCTCTATGGACAGTACTTATTCTATACCCAAAGAACAAACAGTCTCTTAAAAAGATTGAACCTGTGGAGGATGTTATGACTGCTTTCATGTAGGTTAAACGTATTTAATAAATCATTGTTTTATTTTACAGGACAGCAGCCCAGGGGCAGGAGTACTGTACATTTCCTGCCAATTGTTGTTTGTTAAAGTTGCTAATTTGATTTACAGGCATGGTACATCCCGTGAACAGTTTGCATCACGAGACATACAGAATTTTCATCTGAAGAGTTTTCTTAGCTATGTATGCTTGTTAAGAGGCTTGGTGTTTTGAGGATGCATTGTGTTAGACAATTCTGCCTCAGACTCTCCTTCAAATGTTCCATGTGAAGGCTTAACAATTGGTGTGATACAGATTTGTTTGGGAGATGCAACGTGATAGTAGTCTGAAGAGTAAGTGTTGACCAGAAAGAAACACAGAACATGCAGTAGAGAGTAGCGAAGAATTGCCAGCTCAGATTACTAGTGATTTAAAAGTGGAACATTGTTTTAGGCAAGGGTTTGCGATAGGGACATTTATGTAGCTTGAAAACCTAGGCTTTCGTCCTGATGTGCAAGAATGATGTGTTTTTGCTCAGTGAAGTTTGTTTATATCAAAATAAAAGAACTGATGAAGAATAAAACTAAACTGTATCATAGTCATTGATGCTGCACAGTTTAAACAGAAGCACCATTTGTCCTGCAAAGAGAAATATGTAATCCTATGTCTAGTCAAAGTAGAGGTGTTCTCATAGCTTTGAACAGATTAGCCCTTTTTCGTTCAAATTTGACTTCCCCTTCTGTTTCTTCTTTCAGTACATACTGACTTTTTCTCAATAAAATCACAGTCACATGTCTGGTATTACTGCAGAGGATCAGAAATAATAATTTAATTTAGATTTATTTCAGTACTTAAAGAACTGCATTGCAGGCTAGTGTTAGGGAACTTATTTTTTGTTATGGGATTCTAGCATCTAGACTTACAAGTCAGTTCCTTTTCCTCCTCCCTTCAGACTAAAATGCTTTTTCAAGGCATTGAACTATGTGTATGGTTTCTTTTATCCTTATGGATAAGTTTTAAAATGTGAAATTGTATTGCTGTTATTTGCCAGGTTTCTATGGCATCCTGCAAAAATCTGGGTATTTATAAAAAACCCAGGAAAACGGAGGACTTGGGGTTCTGTCCACTGCTTTTGAGAACTTGTCAAAGTAGCATCAATTAAAGCTACATAGAGCAGGCTTCGGAAACAATAATGAAGACTGCCTGTGTGAAAGGCATTTTTTTTGTTATGCTAAAAAACACAAGTAGAAAGCAAGAAATATCTGTAAGTGGAAGTAAGTGTATCCAGTTTGTCAGCTGACCTCTGAGGTCATCAAGGTGAAGAATTTGACACCTCCATTTCTGTTTATTGGATGATGGGAACATGTAGCTAGATTTTTTCTGTTAATGAAAGGAATGTGACCCAGGTGTACAGGAAGGAGCAAATGAATAGAAAAGGGAGGAGGTTTACATATCTGATCTAGATAAAGTATGTATGATAACTCTTTATTACATCAGGGCTTTCCACTTACGACATCTTACTGCCTTTTGCACTGCCAAAAAAGAACAGGACAGAATGCTATGGAGGCGCACAATGGACACATAATTAAGCATCTCTGTTTTTTTGTGAGAAATAAAAACAAACAAACAAAAGACATGATCAGTTTTATTTGTTACAGCAGCCTTAAAATATCTACGCTTTTTTAGGTATGGCCAAAATATTTTCTCAGAAGCCTCTGCATAACCAGGACAAATCAAAGTAAGTGCTTGATTGGAAATTATTTTATTATCCCGTTGACATACAAGGACATGATTAAAAGGTGATCAGTGAGAGTCTGATATGTAGCCTATCAGAATCTTGAAGCAGATACGTGATTATAAAATACTTTTAAAGCTGCTGATTGCATGTGTGGATGAGGCTTTTAAAATAGGAAAATTTGTTTTTCCTTTGCCCTGCCTTATCTAATACCCTGTTCCATTTCAGATGAAGTGTTGCTACCTCTCTGCTTTTGAAGTTCTTTTGAGACCAATTTAGTAGGGTGGTAGTTATGTACTGTATGCTGTTATATCACTCATTTAAGATATTGAGGGATACTCTGCAGGACCGACACTGCCTTGTTAAAGGAACGAACTGTGAAATGAGGCTTGCAAGTTGCCCTTTGAAGGATACTGGTAAATCCATATTGTTGACTATTTATAGTGATGTATAAACCAGAATTCCATGTGGAGAAAAACTGCTGGAAAGTTCCTTTGCCTTGTACGCTCCTTGAGGAGCAATGCGAAGTTGGACTCATTTCTCCTCGAGTTGCAGTGATGTGAAAGTTGATGGAAATGGGTTTCTTCCTCAGTCATAAATCCAGAGCTGGACTGGGGCAAGCCTAATTGGAATGAAATTTTGAAATACAAGCAAAATCATAAAATGTGTAAGTGATAAACAGTTCTGACTTGCTGGGGGAAGACTTAAAGGGAGCCAAACTTTTCTTCTGGAAGATGTAAGCAGATAAATCACTCTGGTTTGAGTGTGTTTTCTAACACACTGTTATTTTCTGGATATACAGAGAATGAAGGAAAGAAAAAAATATGAAACAATAGGCAGAAAGAAGAATGCGCATATCTGAATGACAAGAGTACCACTTTTAATACTATAATCCTAGGAACAAACCCTTAGTACATGGAATACGAATTCTTTCAATAGATGAATCAGGGTCTCTTGAATTGTTTATGGTTTTCCTATGTAACTCTTCTTTTTTAACTTTCACTTGTTCTTGCAACTGGTAACTTAAATGGTTCTGAATTATAATGAGTATCCCAGTGGGAAGAAAGCTGAAATTCTTGTGGAGCTATGAATGTGCCACAAATACTCAAGCTTTTCTTTTAATGCCAGGAATCGAAAAATAGTTTATTAATTAGATCCCTTTGAAAACAGGTGCTTCCTCAAGTTTTAGTAACCATATATGTAAAAGCAAGCAGTTGAAGTTAAGCAGTATTGATAGATTCCCAACCATGAGAGATTTCCGAGGGAAAATCTTGTTTCTGTGTGGTGTAGAATACATACGAGTTTTTTTTTAACTGGCAAAATGAGGTGACTCACTGGCTGGTGCATGAAAGCATCCTAGCACCTGCCAGCTGGAGCATTCCACACTGTAAACCTGGGCTGCTTAGTCAGAGCTGTGTGTCAAGTACAAAATAATGACTTTTCTAACTTCAGGTGCGATTGTGGTATTACTGATTATGTGAGAGGTGTCGAAAATTCTCTGTCTAGCTGGAGCTGGGGCTCCAAGTCATTAAGAGTTAATTTGATCTTCAGAGTAAGGTAACATAATGCTTTTAGATACTGTGAATTTCTGTGGCAGACTTGTTGATTGACCAAATACTGTATGGCAAAGGGATACGTGGAAGTGATATCAGGGCAGAAATAACTGCTATCCACTGAAATTGGAGCAGAAAATGGAGGAGACTGCTGAGGTGAAGAAAAGTACGTAGCTGCAAAAAGCTACAAATGTTGTAGGAATAATGTATCTATGCACACTGAACAATGTTGGACATCTTTATACAAGAGTGGCAAAAATATATTATCAACAGTATTACTTTCTTAATCTGCGTAAGTCTTTAGACTGCATTTGTCACTGACTTGTATAGCCTGGTTTCATTTCACTGAGAGTGCTTGAGGGGTAAATGAACATAATATATTGCATTTAAATTTAGTTATATTCATTCACTTAATCGAATAGAGTAGCGAAATTCGAAGCTATTTTTGAGCAACAAGAACATTTTTCTAAGATGATGATTTTATAACTTGAAAAGACTCTAATTTAAACCAAATTAAATTGAAAGAATGCTTGTGGACTAAAACTTTCGAATGTGGGGTTTCAGCCTGGAGTCTATTTTTTTAATGGCTGAATTAGACTACTGAAAAATGAGTCCTGAAGTAAGCTAGTTGAAGTCCTTCACGGCAGTGGTAGTGGAGTGTTTTGTAAGACACAATATCTGTTTGTGTGTATGGTTGATTAAAAAAATGAGTCTTGCGTGGAACTGACATCTGTCAAAAGTTAATTGAAAAACATATAAGTCCTAAATTTTTGGTTAATGATTTAAAGCATTTAAAAATTTAAAATCCCTTTTCAGGTCCCATTTCTTTGCCTAATAACAGTGCTAAACAAAAGTGCTTTGGTGCTGAATTGTTTAGATACTGCTGGATCCTGAAGCCAGGCTGACTTGATCCGAAGTAGTACAAGCTTTTCTGAAAGTCATTTACCTGCTTCCTGGATGTCAGTCCTGGAGTGTGCATGTGTCAGTTACGGCAATATTCAACTTCTTACACTTACACTTGTAGTGGTGTACTGCCTGAATACTGGGAAGTTTTAACATGGGGGTAAGATTATCCATGTGGATGTTTGCTTGGTTTACCAAAAGTTGAGTGTAACACTGACAGACATGTGCTTTTTCTTCTGCTGGAATTAGTTTGTGCACTTGTATGAGCACTTCTAGGAGTGCTGCTTTTAGTGGGAGTACATTCTCAAGAGCTATAAATTGTTTTTTGGATGCCTCCATTTCCTATTTGGCCACTGTAATCCTGAAAATGAGATGCTGAAAATAATTGTTTCATTTATTAAAGTTTATGGACAGAGAAAATTACTTCTGATCTCTTTTCCTAAGTCACTTGACATGTAAAGGACGTAAGGACTGCATGTGTCTATTCTCCGCAATTAGTGCATAGAGATTAGAAAATCTGATGATGTCAAGTTATAAAGGAAGATGTTCTTGCAACCAAGTAGTGTTTGAAAGTGGTAGCATTTCAACCCTGATGTAGAAAAGCGTCCTTACTCAGATGCACTTAGGGATGCACTTTATTTGATTCATATAAATTCTTACTGAAGACAATGAGACTTAGAATATATTCAGCTGGAAGGGGCCTACATAGGTTTAAGTATTGTACAGAATAGAAGTACATCTAAGAATGTATTTAAGTGCTTTGTTAACCACAAATAATGAGGTGGAATTCGTTATCTTGTTAAGACAGATAAAATGCATTGGAATTCAGTAAAAATCTAAAGAAGTATTTTTGAAGGGATTCTTAAAAGCAAAGCAGATGCAGTTTCTCCCAAATGCAATGTGAATGCTAAAAAAATAAACGAATTCCACAGTGTCCAACTGAATTAATCAAAAGCTTGCAAAGCTCTATAAAATATTCATATAGATTCACCTGAAAATGTTCCAATATTAATAAACAGAAATATGGAAAAAATGGCTTTATAAAGTTAAATGATGCTTATCAACAAAGGAATAACCCTTGTTTCTGAGGCCAAAGAGATTTTGCTTTCAGTCTGTAGGATCATAATACTCATGATTTTCAGATTTTACGACAAGTTACTCTAATTGTTGGTATTGCTGTTGCACTAGGGAATGTTTATGTAGTGGCAGCTAGACTACAGTCAGTAACTCGTGCTGAAAGCTAGCTCAGGTTCTCTGTATTTAATCTCTAGTTTGTTCTGTAATTGCAGTATCTTTCTTTTCTCCCAGTTCTAGGTCTTTAGTTACAGGAAGAAGGACAAAATATATTTAGACGTAGATGAGTGGAGATTGAGGTTTCTGCTGTGGTAACCGTAGCATACCTGCTTGCTTCCAAGAAATACTTGTGGCAAGCTGCACTCTTTTTACTTCTGTACCTTTCTTCTTAGCTGATGTATATTCATCTCTTGTAGGAAGTTGATCTGATCTTATGATATGTTGTTGAGATTCTTACTTCAAAGAACATTGTTTATGTTGGAGTTGTTGAAGTAGTTAGATTTACAAAGTAGTGTTTGGAGAGTTCTCTGGAAGGATGACTCAGCTTCATTCACAACCTGGTCAACATCTCTTTCTTTCACTGTGTCGTTTGCGTAAGCACATGAAAAATGTCCTATCTTATTTAGATGTGTTGTCTGGGGTTTAACAAGTTGGCATGGTCCCAAAGTGGCAACCTGAGTGAGGAGCGAAAAAGGGTATTGTGAATTTTGCTAAAATTTGACATTTTCGAAAGTTGAAATATTATTAGGACAAATAAGATTATTTTAGCCACGCTTTCAAATTTTTATATAGATGGGATTAATAGCTGAACAGTGTCTTTGAAGTTGAATGCAAATGCATCTCTGTAGTTCATTCTGTGCTGTAGAGAGATAAACAGTCATTAGTAGCCTGTATTTATTACCTAACACTTGATCAGAATCTGCCATTGTACATCTCATACTCATTTTTTTTATGGAGTGGGGTGCAAGTTATCGTTGGTGTCTAAAAATGGAGAAGGTAGCGTGTTGCCTACCAGGGCCTTGGTGGGATTATGGCAAACAGTAGCTGCACTATACGTCCAGCCTTTGTAGCACATGTTCTGTCCAGTGCCAGTAACTGATGACCCCTGTCCCACCCCAGGTATCATGTCTGCATCTCACAGAACTGTGTGCAGGCAGCACAATCTAAATCATCTCTGTGAGTGAAGACTAGAAGAGGCAAAGATGTATTTATCATGCTGTAATCCTTGAAGTACACTGACAGTATACTTAGCCTACAGAGCTTTCTTTAGACAAATAAATTTAATTCATTTTTTTAGCCTCTTTTGGTAACATATGTGTGTGAAAACTGGAATCCTTCTTACGAAGTCGTTTTTGGAGAGTTCTCTGGAAGAATGACTTGGCTTCATTCACATCCTGGTCAGCATCTCTTTTCCCTGCTATGACATTTGCCTGAGTGTATGAAAAATATCCTGTTCTATATGGTTGCACAACGTTAGTCCAAATTTAGTTCTGATTTAAACTTTGTATGTATAGCCCTTCTTGGCTCATTTTTCTTACTGGAAAGCTAAAGCCTGGGCCAGGTATACCAGTATTACAGTCTTTTGCAGCAACCCTTACTCCAGTGATAATATATCAATGTCATTCTCATTAAATGTTGGTCACAGTTCTCTAGGCAGTGGAAGCATTTTGCTCTGAAACCTCTGTGTCTTTCTCACTCCGTACCCTTAAAATGACCTGCTGCCATCTTGTCAATGAGGAGGTGCCTGCTTGTAAGATAAGATCTTTCTAGCACTTCGTGTCTTCCATTGATTGGTCTTATGATACCCAAAAGACACCCTGTAGTGAGTTAAGGCCAAAGACCATACTCGTGTATGTATATTTTCCTTCTTGCTGTGATTTTAAGGAAGACGTGTCTACAAATGATGAATAGCCCAGAAAATTTTTTACAGTATTTCTTGGTGTGAACTATCAGTTTACATTGGGAACTTTCAGGTGTCTTTGATGGATAAGTAGCAATTAAGTAGCACTAGCAATTTTACTATTTTGTATAGTCTCTGTTGAAAGTAGGTGAGATATTTATTGGGAGCACTGAGCAGCCTGCAGGTGCTGTTCAGCCTTACTCTGTGAACTCATAAGCATGAAATAAATTATATATACCTGGTATTGACCCACCCAGTGTGTGTGGGACGTGTAAATTTGAGGAGGACTGCATTCTTTTGCTGATTTTTGTAAAAAAAAAAAAAAAAAAAAAAAGGGGTGGTTTTTGTTTTTTTTTTGACTTGGGGTTTTTTTTTGTTATTCTTTAAAAAAAAAGAATTTTCAACTTTTGGTTTTCATTACTTAGGTTAAGCAAATTCAGTAAATTTGGCCTTGAAGTAGATATTGCCTTCTTTTGATGCTAAGAATCTTGGCTGCTTTTTACTATATAAAAGATTCAATTAAAATATATTTCTGCAGTTTTTAAATTTATGAGATCTAAGGTCACTTGCAAACAAATAAAAAAATTTAATATTATGAGAAAAATCCATTTTTTAAATTTGTTTTGTAGTCTCAGAACCACCCATAAGATGTTTGAAAAAGACATGGTTTTTAATCCTTTTTTAAATTGGTGTTCACTGATAAAAAACTACAACTCTGAACTCCAGTCAAGTACTGACACACCAAGAAAGTGCTGTAGGGTGATACTGAAGAGCAGATTGTGGTTCTTGTAAACCTTTTTCATTTTTTTCTACTATCCTTCTCTTTTTTGTATACCCTGTCATCTTTATTTATACTAAGAAATGAGTGATACTTTTATCATTCTAATAAAAAGTGTCTTATTACTACATTGTTGAAATATAATTCTTAGTGCATAATGGCACATTATTTTCTGCACTGAGATAATGTACAGTGTGCAAGGGGCACGCTGCAAGGAATGTTCAGTTTTACAGTGGTGCTCTCAGTTGCTTGAATTTTTTGGGGCATAGTGTAGTAAATGTCAAGAGCCTTTGAAACATTTGAAGCAGATGTTCTACTGCCAAACTGAAGCATTTGAACTCAAAATGAAACAGTTCCCTTAAACCTTGACATTAAGTCTTAACAGTTTCACTTCCCAATTGGATGTGGTATGAAGAAGATAAATAATAGAACTGTAGCAGGATAAAATATTTATTCTCCCATGAGGTGGGGAAGAAAAACATGTTTAGCATTTGCTTTGCAATTTTATTTGTTCTGGCTCATTTCCCTCTTATACTCACATATATACAGTTCCAGGCACATGTTAAAAGCAGTAACTAGGGCTTGGCTGGGGCCCGGTGTCCTTCCTTTCCCCTTCCATTTCATTCTGAGTTTCTCTCACAACTTCCCTTAAACTCCCTCTTTGTCCCTATGTAGCTTTTGGGAAGCATTCATCAAAATGTTCTCGCTTGTCCAAAGTCTGTCTACTTAATCAAACTGATCAATTCCTGTGGAAGTCAGTGTCAGCCTTTTCAAACAGGAGTACCATATTTAAACACCTCAATAAAAAGGGCTTGGATTTCCCAGGCTCTCAGTACCTGCTGCTCCCACTGACACTGGGAACAGTGTGGGTGCTAAGAGGTCACAGGAATGAAAATATTTTAATTAGGTGTTCACCTTCACTTTGGAAATGTCAGGCTCCATTTTGTATTTGTCTTGTGAACATATTCTCATAAAGAGAGTTTCTGTCTGACGTTTTAGTTATTCTGCTGGCTCAGTCCAAGTATCTCATCATACATACATTAGTGTTGTGTGCTTTGCTACCTGACTGGTGGCATCGTGTCGTAAAGACTCAGAACCAAATAACAAGCTTTGTAGGTCCAGTCACTCATCCCACTATTCTGAAGCCTATGGCCCTAGTTTTGGGCCCTTCTCCACACGTCATTCTCCTGCTGTGCTCTGTGCTTTCAGATCAGAGCTGCTTTTCTCTCTCACGCCTTCGCCATGGTGAGTCAGTGCTATCTGCAGACCCTCTCTGCTTGAGCAATGCTGGGGGAGGACCTGGAAGTGGGCTGCGGTCGCTTTTCTCTTAGCTGACAGCTGTCCTCCTCCTATGGACACTTGTCTTTCTCTGTGAATCCATCAGGTTGGGAAGCGTGAAGGTTTGGGAGAGTGGAAGAGAAATTCAGCAGAGAGTGTTTTTTTTCTTTTCCTTCAGTACTGAGAAAAGGTGGCATGGACAGTAGGGAAATTATTATCCCTGTAGTGATGAAGCAAGAACCTTTAAGAAAAAATGGAGTTTTGATCAATAAGCATATTCTTATCTACACACGCACACACATATATATAGTGTTAAATCTACACTGGTGGAGAAGTTATCTGTACTTAGCAAATTTTCCCTGTCATTAGAGTTAGCACCAGAAAATAAACCTTGTCTCCTGGGGAAAAGGTTGATAAAAGGTAGCTGTGCACCATCCAATTTAATCTGTAAATCAATGGTTAACAGCATCATCACTCTGTAAGCTTTATACAAATACATGCGCTTGAAAGCAGCATGTACTCTTTTAAGGAAAATTCAGCATGAATGTACATCATTAGTATGGCACAGCATGTCTAGTATTTGTTGATTATGGGTGGGGTATTTTTGTTCTATAATAAGACCTGTGTAACAAAATTGGCAAGAAAACTGTACCGTGTACTTGACTAGATCTGGGAGCCGGAATGTACAAGCTCACTTTCAGTGGTAACCTTATAAAGCAATGCTTTTAAGTGAGGGAGCAGTACTGAGCATAACATCTTGCACAGTGATTCTGTATTGCTGGTTGAATAAGGGTTTCATCTGTGCTGTTCCATCTTCTAATAATCTGGCTGCTTCATTTGGCTTCCTACTGCAACCTTGTTGTAGGGAACCAAATGTTTTCTGTACGGGCTGTAAAGAGGCTAATGTTTTCTTCAGATCATCCTCTGTTTAACCCCTTATAGAATACAAACTTCCCATGAACTTTATATGTTCACCTTCTGAAGGCTTAGTTTGTCTGATGTTTTACAATAGCTGTCTAGAAAGGTCTTGCATGGGGTGACTGTAAAAGACCTGTTCAACGTACACCTTTATGAGGGTGGAGTAGTACTGTGAAATTCTGATCAAACCACTCAGTTTCTGTATTTTCAGTGGCCTTCGAAACAAAAAAATAACAGCAATTGTAGAACTTTTTTTTTTTCCTTTTTTTCCCTTGCGAGTGTAGAATGTAAAGAAATTTAT
>Ga0181612_157435_pt1 | contig 17434 bp, 15 predicted proteins | sample HoacroProtozoa21_FD_119630 | JGI IMG/M metagenome (GOLD analysis project Ga0181612, IMG submission 119630) | Hoatzin crop microbial communities from Cojedes, Venezuel. Combined Assembly of Gp0051906, Gp0051904, Gp0051908 | reverse complement strand
GTATCAGAGATAAACACTGGAAGTGCCTACATCAGCATAGCTGTGGCGGGGTCAGTAAGTTCTGGAGCTGGTAGCCCTGCCTGTCGAGGGGCTGTCTGCCCTGGCGCAGGGCCGTTGTGGGGTGGCCCTCCAGCTTTTCATCCTAAAGGCAGCAGCAACCGAGGAAACTCAGCCATTCGGCCTCCTCTCATACATGACAGGCACGCCCCGTCTCTTGGACTGTGGCTCTCTTCCTGCAGATGTCTGCTGTTATCGAGGCTTGTGACACAGAATAAAGGAGAACATGGGGGAGTTTTTCCTCTGGAGTGTGCACAACTTTCATGAATTATCCTCTATTGATTTTCATTTCTGCAGGAAACTGATGTATTAAATGAGGAATGCAAAGGCAAAGTTTATAGCTTTCACTTGGTTAACGCCATCTTTACAGTGTCCTTCACATTTCAGGGTAGCAGTCTCCGAGATCCTCACACCTCTAAAAGCACTTTTTCTCATCCCTGCACAATATATGAAGGAACAGTCGTCTTGATTCAAAGATTACAAAAGTGGGACGAGCTGTGGTTTCGTTCCTGATATACAGCCGCTTTGAGGAACGCTAGAGAGATGAAGGTTGCTGAAGCCCTTCGTCTGAAATCTAATTGAGATACAATTAACCACACTATTTAACTGTTAAATGCTCTATGTAAATACCTGCTAGGTGTTAATTGTCTTCATTTAAATTTAATTTGGGTAGGATTTATTTGACAAATTTAGGGATGGCTTCATTCCGATACAACATCTACCACCTCAATTTGATGTATTTTTAAATCATGCAACCGCTTCCTACAATTGCATATGAATAACTTACTTTCACTAGTCATAACGCTACTTAGATGAGACAGTCTTCAGAAAAGAAATAGAAGCCTAGCCAGAACCTGGGAAGAATCATTGTTCTATAAACAGTGGCCCTGTCTTTCAGGGCTTGTCTCCTTAATTATTGGGAAATATACGCACTAAGCTGGTTTCTCATGAGATGCAGTTTTTCTGTCTCTCCTTCCCCTTCTGCACACTCAGCATTAATGCTGTTCTTCTTACACCTCCAACTGGTATGCTGTAGTCACCCAGAAATGTTTGATAACCGTGCGCTATGATTCCGAGTGTAGCTCTGCCAAGGTTTTGCTTTCTGCATGCTCAGGAAATCAGTTTCAGATAAATCGAATTTTGATTAGCGAGTTCAGCTAGTTGAAAACAGATTCCTGCCTGCTGGGTGTCATTTGCTAGTTTGCATCCCTGCGTGTGCTCAGACTCAAAGCCTCCCCTTTCTTACATGGCTGCGCAGCGACCAAACCCAGGTGAACCATGGTGGTTGTGCTGCAGTTGAAGGATGGAGCGGGGGAAATGGCACAGGCGGTTCACGGCCCTCGTGTGCCCCGAAGCGTCGGGCTGCAGCAGCGGGTGATGGTGTGAGGCTGGGGAAGTTGTGGGCTGGCTCGCAGGCAGTGGTTGCCTATGGCACGGACCAGAGCCCGTCCGCTGGCGAGGTGAATCAGCCACAGCAGGTCACAGCGAAAGATGGCATGGGCATGGGTGAGGTGCAGTTGTGTAATTGTCCTGAGGAAGCTTGTGCTCTCTATTAATCCATGCAGACCTCGTAGGCTGATTTATTTGGACTTCATTTTGAAACAGAAATTGCCCCATAATATGTTTTTCTTATCTCAGAGTGAGATACTGCAGTGTTCTGTTCTTTCTAAGCATGCGTTACCAGTTACCATAAAAATGCAGTGACTGCTCAATCCTTTATTTTATGACACATCAATTTATTACCTTGGTGGGTTTTCAGAAGCTTTTGTGCAGCAGGGTTTAGCAGTGATCCTTATCAATACCCAGCTCTAGCAAACCATGCAGGTTAGCCACGCTGTAGTGTAATTTCCTTTCATTAGATAATGTGCAATACTGAACACATGGATGGACAGTGATTTCAAATAAGTTAATTCTTCAGACTGACAAGGTAATATGGATACAGGTCGCTGAGTTTCTTGCATCCCGAGGCTGGCTTTGCTTTGCTCAGAAAGTTGTTTCCTCATTATTTCTGGCCATGATTCAAAGTTCTAGGTGTAGTGAAACAAAAATTGCCCATCTTGAGGCTTTAATTAACACCTGATTTGGTCATGATGCTAAACTATTTGGCTAGATTATAGCTAAAATCTGGTTCTGCTGATTACAGTAGAATTACTTAATTTACATAAATAATGAGGCATTCCATTCAAACTTAGACTCGATCATTGCAGATTATTTCCTACATTTTCTTCTAAAGTAGAAAACTTGTTGAATAGCCTAGAATGTGTGAAACATTTCTTCTTAGTATAGAATATACAAGTAACTTGTAATAGAAATAAAATGCTATGAGCCTATATAAAGTCACCTGATCTCTATGCTTGTACCTTATCTTTGGCATGTTTTTTATAGTTCGGTTAATAGAGCCTTGAACTGTTATCATCATCAACCAACTGTTGTGACTCAAGACTACAGATAATTGATATTGATAATTGTGTTTAGGAAGTATACTTAGGCAGGTACCGGCAGTGTATCTCCTGAGAGAACAGCACATTACACTTCAGGCAAAATCTCCCTGGTAGAAGCATGCCGACTGACTGAAGAGCATCGCCATCAAGCAGCAACACTTGTAGAACAGCTGCTGCGGCTGGGTTGTGTCAGGGAGAAATGTGCAGCTCAGTTGCAGTTGTGTTTGGCTAAATTACACAGTGTTACCCCAGTGCGTTCGGCACGCTCCGGGCTTTTGTGCAGCAGAAAATAAACTCCCTTCAACGATATATTACAGGTTCAGTATGTTCTGTTAAAACAAGTATTTCCTGGTTCAGTGTTCTTATTGATAATATACTTAATATTGCGCTTGCCTGTGCAATCCTTTGCGCAAGAGGAGCGTAAGCATACTACACTGCCTTGTCCCAAAGATTTGTCAAATTCAGATTATTTTTTGTTAAATCTTCTTCCACTGGCGTTAGTTCTTTAATGACCCTTTCTTAATACATGTCATCTGATATTTTAGGAATTAGAACTGGTTGCGAAAAAGAGAACTTTACACGAACATGGAAAATTGTTCATGTGCTATATGGGGATAGTCACCTGGGTAAGCCCTAGCTGCCTGGTGCTGCAGCAGAGATTGGCAACTAATGAATGCAGCCATTTCTTCAATTAAAGAAAAATAAATTGAAGGAGTGGAGGAAAATACTCTCCGGCTGTGTGGAAAAACATGGTACATCCAAGTAAATGACCATTTTAAGAAACCTTGACGTGAAGAATTTCTTAAAATCCCATCCAGTTTTGGACTCGGAGCTGTAGGACAGCTGACCTGGCGTTACAGCAATAGTTCTGTCCTGGTCGTCTAATGAAGGAGGTGGCCTTGTTCCTTCAGCTACTGATTGATTTTTTGCAGAGGTTTAACCGTGCTTTCCAAGTCCTGTCTCTACTTTTTAGCATTGTTATAGCCACTTCTGGCCTGAATTTTTCTCCCCCCAGCACATTCAAAATCATGCCCTATCTCCCCTTTTAGAGAGAGGGGTTGTGAATGGTTTTCCTCGGATGTGGACGCTTTCCCACAGCTGACGAGAGCTCTGTGTGCTGCTTAGTGTTCGAATAAGATTATGGATCTGTGAACTGTGCTGTGCTTGCTTGACTGTTTCAGGAGATGGAGCCTTACTTGCCTATAACTAGCCAGGCTGTGCGGTTCTGCATCTCGGGAACTACAGTGTTGTTCTGGGTGAGCATCGTTTTGGATCATCACTTTTAACACGTACCACAGTTGCTGATCATTGCTAATCATGACATTAACACAGACTGGTTTTAATCATGATATTAACGCATGCTTTTATTATTGTCCTGCAGATTTATTGCTGTCATGCAAAATGCACTTCAGATTAAAAAAAAAATGACCTTGGAGATCTGTAATTAATTAGTAATGTGATTGGACATTTTAGTATAGGGATAACTTTTTCTCTGGCTTATGTGCTGTTAACAGACCATATTGAAAAAATTTGTAGAAAAGGAAAAAAAAAAAGTATTATTCAGTACAATGAAATATCTACATATTCCTCTGTAGAAATTTCTGCAGAGTGAATTTCAGGGTGAACACTATAATCTAACTTGTCCCTTCTGTCTCCATTTCTATGAGTCTGTATCCTTCTGCACTATTTTTTTTTAATATTGGTATTAGATTATCTGCTTTTCTTGTGTTAACAAAATAATTTTATTGAGTTCAGTGTATCTAATATAACGAAGTATTTTGCCTGTGTATTTTGCATTTCAGTGCTGCTGAACTCATACCTATAAAGAATAAAATTTAAGAACTATAATGCATGAGGTTTTATGTCTTATTTTAGAAGTTGCATGCATAGAGCTATACTAAGCTGTAAGTGTATTTCATATCTCTCTCCTTTCCTTAGGTGTCTCTGATTATAGCTAGCATGATAGCTGTGATCGTGTATCGGCTTGCAGTGTATGCTGCCTTTGCCAGCCTGATGGAGAACACTCAAACCTTCCAGCCCATCAGGGGGTTACTGACCCCTCAGCTGGCAACTTCAGTCACAGCCTCGTGCCTGAATTTTGTCATCATCATGATACTGAATTTCTTGTATGAGAGAATAGCCATCTGGATTACTGATATGGGTAAGCAGTGTACTTGAAGACACGACTTCCAAGGAACCACTGAAGGTAGAACCCATCTAGAGGTGCTCTATGCAGTTGTTCCCGACTCAGGCACAGTGGCAGCGCTAGGACGTCAGTCTATAGCTTGCAGCAGTGGCTGAGTTGTATCTATGACCATAGTTAATATTTTCTCTGCTTTTGAAAAGTTATCATAAGCTGGTTTCTCTTAGTGTAACGTTTGCTTATATTAAAACTAGTCGCAGAGACAGTTGTAGTTCTGAACGTAATTAAAAATTATCATGTGTTAGAGTCACCAAGGCAAGATCAAGCTGTCTTGGTTTAGTAGGATTTCAATCAGAAATACTGAAGATGTATTTTTAAAAATAGATCACAGCTTTCACGACCATCTTTACAAGAAAACAGACTAAATAATTATGTCTCTTACTTTGGGGGAAAAGGTAGGAGGATGAGGAATGGGATAGGACAGTACATTTTTCTTTTTTTTGTTTGTTTTTAGCATTGTTTCCCTTAGCTGTGGATTTACAGTGTTGGAGTTACAGAGGTTGAAGGCAGAGATTGAGCAGGTTGAGAAGTTGGGCCCGAGATGTGTCGCTGTGGCTGTAGTCACTGGTAGCAGTACCTGCAGCAGCCTTGCGCCCGAGCTGGAGGAGCCGGCAGGACCAGAAAGATCTATTAGTTTTGTGGCAGATCTTATGTTTGCCTGTTGCTTGCTTGCTGAAAATACCCTTCCCTAGAGCCCTGCTTACCTATTTTATTTTGTTTGCCCTGAATGGTTTAGATGTCCCTGCAAGGTGCTTTATAGAAATAATTGCAGAATATTCAGCTCAGGGAGGGGGAGAACTGAAAATATTAGGTATTTGTAGTTCGTACAGCTGTCATACAAACAGTTGGGTGATCTTTTTTTATGAGGTCTGACAACTGGAATCAAGAATTGAAAGGTGTTTCTCACAGAAACTTAATGGGATGTTGCACTGGGTTTATTTTTTTTATCATATACCCTCTCTTGTCTGAGACCTGTATTGCTTATCTCACTTGGCCAAATTAGACCAAAAAGACAGACAGAACAAGTAATAAGTAAAATTGCCCCTAGCAAAATCAAAAACAAACAGAAAATCATCATTTTTTAATCTTTCTGAAGGGCCTGAATTATAAGAATGAAGGCTCAGCAGTGTTACTTTGCTGCTTGCAAGCATGTGGAGGTTTCATTTCTGAAGTGTGAGCACTCCCCGTGGCAGTCGGTTACAAAGGGAAAACCTGTGCTGGCTGCTGGGGGCCTGGTGCCCTCCTCCGGCGGCCGTGCCCGCAGCCGAGCTGTGGGATGCTGGCTGCCGCTGTCGGGGGTGTCTCTTCCAGCGCCCTGCACTCCTGAATTCCCTAGAAAGGTTGGGCCGGGTTTTGTTTTCAGACATGCAGGTAGAACCTGGCTCTGGTGCTCTGAACGTTGTGTGTCTGACCTAAACAGCTGAGCAGCTCGCTGACAATTTTAATGAGCTGCAGCCTAGGCAGACTGCCTCACCTGGGTACTGCCGCCTCAGTGGTACACGCTGATGTCACGTTCCCAGTAAATACCTTGTGTTCTTCTGTCATGGAAACCTGCGCCAAGCCTGGAAACGTTCGTTTACTCAGATATATAAAATAACCTGACCACAGGGGAGGCGAGTTCAACACGCCTGCCAGGTCCCAGCCAATTCAGAGGGACTTGAATGCTTGTGAATGTACTTTCTTCCCTTTTTTCACAGCTTGGCTTCGTTATACATTATCATTTAAGAGGACATTTTACCAATAATGTGCCTAGGGCTTCCTGCTACCTTTAAAAACGGAAATGTGATGGAGAATGTGATTACAAAGCCAGGAAAATCTTACGCAAAGGCTTGGTGATGTTCAGTACCACCAAGATGGATGTATCCTTCCCTATTCTTCTCCCCATTATGAGCCTCATCTTTCAGAAGAGGCACAGGGCCCATCCAGTTTCTGCTAATTTCAATAGAAGTTACACACATACAGCATATTGAAAAAAACAATACTATAACATACTCTTCTACCACAAAGAAAAAAAAGAATATTCTTCATCACATGCATTGCCAACAGTGAAATTTACATATTCTAGGAGCCCCTGCTAGTTAATGCTGGAGTTTCATCTTGGATCTCCTAAAATACTGTAAGATTTGGGGATGGGCAAGTGCTAGTGGATAGTAGAAAAAAGGGTAAATTGAAGCTTCTAGAAGTTTCAAGATGGAATTTAATTTGCCTGCCTGCTCAGAGCATTGCATTGTAAATTAAGGGTAGGGTGTCTGAGAGCAGGAACTCCATCTGCTGCAATCTTTGTAGGTGGTTTGTTTTTTAGTTTTGCTTTTCCTTTGGGATGTAGGGGGCTGTGCATGATGAGTATTTATGAATCTGTATCCTTTTAAAAGGAATAAAGGAAAATTAAATTACTGTTTTCTGGTTTCACAGAGATTCCCAGAACTCATATGGAGTATGAGAACAGGCTCACAATGAAAATGTTTTTGTTCCAGTTTGTCAACTACTATTCATCCTGCTTCTACGTGGCCTTCTTCAAAGGGAAGTTTGTTGGTTACCCAGGTGCCTACACATACATGTTTAATCGTTGGCGAAATGAAGAGGTAGGACTTTCTTGATTAAGGTGGATTGAGTTGTAATAAACTAGTTTAAACTCTTTATCCCCTCCAACGTGTGCAGTCATAAATTGCCGGCTGCAGGTTTGGTCTGGGATGAGCTGGGCCTTAGCTGGCCATTCTGAGGCTGATGGAGGGGCTTCCCAGGACTCCTCCTGCCGTTGCTAGTCAGGGAAACACCAGCAGTGAAAAATCTGGGGCTCTTAGTCACAAGGGTGAATAATCAAAAAGCTTTTCTTCGCCCCAGTTCTGCTGAAATACCAGTGGATCTCACCATAGGTCTTAAAAGTGATCCTCTGTGTTGAAGAAAGCTAGTATAAATGGTCATCAGCTTTTTGAGGCACTACGTCTTCAGAGCAATTGTTTGGCAAAAGGCACCTCTGTAAGATTTTGCTTTTTTCCTTGTATCATTGCTAATTATGCTGTTTGTACAGAGATGGAATGAAATATTTAATGTGAAGTGATGCCTGGTAGTTGATAGTGGAGGAAAAACTTCATGCAAAACACAATGAAGTAATGCAGTGCACTTACTCATAGAGTGTCTTCTAATACCTGTCTGGCTGCCGAAATCTTAAGAAGGCCTCAGTAAAGACTTGAAACCTTAAAACTGGTGTTCTCAGCAACCAGCAAGGACCAGATACTGTCAGGTATTTAAATACCTCTGGTGTAGGGATACAAATAGAAAACGTGGGTCCTTGGTAGGCCGGAGCTGGTCTGGTGTTGAGAGCTGAGTGCTGTAGATTCACCTTGCTGGGGCTGTGGGGTGGCTGCTGCACACAGATCCTGCTGCCCCGTCTTTGCGTATCTGCACAGTGGTCAGCCTGGAGCATCTCTGAATTACTCTGTCTTTGAACAGTCGTTAGGTTTTGGGGTGTGTTTTACCAAGCACATCGAGCGTCGAAAGCCCTTCTGTAACAGCCTTCCTGAGAAGGTATCTTAGCTGGCAGTCCAGGTGAAAATTCACTGTTGTCCTAACAAGTTTGAAGAACTCCTCCTTTCCTTCGTTTATACAGGAGTAGAATATAGTTTATCTGGGTAATGTCTATTGTTCATGTCCATTAACCCCCAGTTTGTCTCTGCCAGTGTGATCCTGCGGGCTGTTTGATAGAGTTGACGACTCAGCTCACCATAGTCATGGCCGGCAAACAGATCTGGGGAAATATCCAAGAGGCCATCGTACCGTAAGTTCTCTCTTACGCCAAGGTGCCCGTGTTATAGACAGAGGAAATTCTTGGAAGGAGTGATGACACGTATTGCCTTATGAAGAAGCTAAGAAAAATTCTGTAAATTAAGCACGAATTCTGACAAGTAGACTTATGTTACAGGGGCTTTTGGCCTCTCTTTGTGAAAACTATACTTGTAAAAGTATATTGCAACAAGGAGCTTGCTTAGAGAAAGGGATACTTGATCTGTTTCTCTCATTGTTAACTTTTTTCTGCATATACAGATGGATTTGTAACTGGTGGGGACGCCGGAAAGCCAGAAATAATCCAGAAAATTTATACAGTCGCTGGGAGCAAGACCATGATCTGCAGACATTTGGAGCCTTAGGCCTGTTCTATGAATATCTAGAAATGGGTAAGTTTAGAAATACACATTTGGAATTGAGGACAAGACACCTTGTACCGACGCTTCTGAAAAAAATAGCTTCTCAGTTAATTGTTATGGGTTGATGCCATCACTTTCATCTGGTAAGCAGTAGATGATTAACTGCTGGAAGTCATTAAATAGGTCAGCCCAATTTTTTTTTTTTTTTTTTAAAAAAAAAAAAAAAAAGGCTGCCTTTGCAGCTTAGACCGCAGGGAATTTCACAGAAACACTGCAAAGACTGCTTGGTTCCCTCACTGGAGTGGGGAACATGATTCTCGGCGCAGCCGGCTGTCTCGGTGCCTGTTCTGTTCGTGTTCCCAAGCGTGTTCTCAGCTGCTGTCAGTGGAAGCTCTATGCGTGGGGTGAGTGCCACACGCCCGGTAAGGATGGGTACCGCAGATACGAGATCAGAGAGGATCCGTTTAGTTTTAGGTTTTCACCGATTAGTGCTTCGCCAGAGTCCGGGAGGCCAGCAGAGGGAGCATGGGCAACAGAATAGGATTTCTCAAAGGTAACGTGAACAGGTCACTGTGTGAAATTACTTTACAAAACCTGAGAAACCAAAACTAGAAATTGAAGCCAAACTAAATCTAAAAGGCACTAGAAGAAATACTAGTATTTGTCTATTGGAAGGACATTTGTTGAAAAGTGGTCCCTTCTATTGTTTTATTTGTACAGAAATAATTATTGCGTAGAGCTTTGCAACTGTATTATTGTCAGTTCATACATGTCATGATATTTCATACAGGGTTGTGATCCTGTGAAATTCATGCGCTAAGAGCCATCAGTGTTGTCAGCCGTGCCTGTTTGTAGACATCCTTGCTCTTCGTGAATCGGAACTGAACCACTATGCTCCAGCATTGTCCCGGGGCTGCTAAGCTAGTAGGAATTTTGTTGCTTGTCTAAGATGAAGAACTGATCCAGTGAAATCATGGAAGAGCTGATGACGTGTGGGAATTTATTTTTATCCACTGCCTAAACTAGACAAGATGTTCTATTTCCTGTCTTTAAAATACAGTGGCAGTACTGGCTCTGCACTGAGGTCTGTCACATTCTGTACCGAGAGACATTTCATTTTGGTAATGACAAATGGGGTCACTTTTGTATTTTATTTGCAGTTCTTAAACTAATGTTAAGACTCCCCAGTGGAACTATTACGTACAGAACTGGTATTAATATTTTGACTAAACCAATAACAACAGGTGGAATTAAAGTTGTGATAAAAATGTTTCCTCTTTTTCATTTAGGAGCGTAGCTGAGAAGTAAAAGGAGAATGGGCTTGCTCTGTGCACACTGCAGGAGAGGAAAACTAGCCTTTTTAATTTTATTTTATTTTATTTTAAATTACTTCTCCTCTAATTCAGAAAATTGGTGTATGAGTATATTCCCATTCCCCTGGTTATGTTCCATTCATGAGAGGAGAGCTTCAACACCGTGAAAGAATTAGTATCCAGCAGTGCTGGCAGCATCATTTGACAGGACCCGAACGCCCCGTTCCCTTGGGTGCTGCTGAATGAATGGCAGCCCTGAGAGACTGGAGGACTCTTGGGACTGGGACAGGTTGTCACTTGGCTCGGCCAGGGCTGGAGGGGACTTGTTGTGCAGCCCGGCAGAAGTTTCCCGTTTGTGTGTGAGTGGCAAGTTGCATGTTTCGTTGTCACCCTGAGGGTACTTCCAGTGGGGCAGATTTTGGCACTTTTCTTTTCTCCCTTGCAGTGATTCAGTTTGGATTCATTACTCTCTTCGTGGCATCCTTTCCCCTGGCTCCCCTGCTTGCTCTGATGAATAATATCCTGGAGATTCGAGTAGACTCCTGGAAATTAACCACTCAGTACAGGAGACCTGTGGCTGCGAAAGCACATAGCATAGGAGTTTGGCAGGAAATCCTCAACGGAATGGCCATCTTGTCTGTCGTCACTAACGTAAGTGTGTTAACTGAGCTACATCAACTTTGATTTTTTCCACGTACTCGGAATTTTCAGGTTTAAAAATCAGCTGATGCTTTTTCTTCATCGACAGTATTCACTTTATCACATGTTACCGTACGGAGATATGGTCAAAGCATTGGGTGGTTTGGCTTGTCCGTATGTTGACGACATGCAGCCTCCAATCCACACTTCCTTGGACCGTGATCTTTCATTCAGTTGTCTGTGTTCTCCAGCGTTTTGGAATGGGATAAGCCAGTCTGAAGCTTAGTCTGATGAAGCACACTGATTGCCCGAAGGGGACCATGGGGGACAGGAGAGGTGGATTAATTCTGTCAGCCAGATGACATTTCTGTCTTGTCGCTGTGAGGCCTATTCTGTGGGCATTCTGCTCGTTCAGCTGCTGCTGGATGCCCCTATGGGGACAGTGCCTCAGAGTACTTCTTATAAACTGGAAACTAAATGTTATGCTAGGATTTAATTTGAAGTGTAATGTAAAGCAGACTGCTGAGCAAATGAGAGGCCTCATTTTAATGTAGAATATTAAACAGTATCAAATCTGCAAGCGTCTTGGGCAACAAACCCACTTTCAGATACTGCCTAATTAGCAAGGTACCTGAGCGTTGTATCTCAGGTTTCCAGGCACAATGTGCTGGTAGCCATTGTTTCCTTTTTAAATACAGCTGGAGAAAATGGCTCCCCTTCCTTCATAGGGTGATCATGCACTGGATTGGAGTTTGTCCGTTCTCCCAAGAATTCAAAAGCGCATCTCCCCTTTCACTAAGGAGTGCTGTTATCACAGACAGAAAACAGTTGCTGTGAGGGGTTGTTTGGGATTTGGTGCCTGTTGTAAGGACTGTTCACGTAGGTTGTTCGCCGAGGGCTGGGCCTAGCGGCAGAGGCTGCAGTCAGCATCTTCTGCCAAGGCAAAGTGCCCTAATCCTGCTCACCTTTGCTGAGAAGATCCTGGGTTATGCTGCGGAGTCACAGTACCAAAACCCCTTTATGAAGCTGCTCACATGTTTTGTGTGCCACTTCCTTAATTTCTTTTTCCAATTTCTTTTTCAGGCTTTTATTGTTGCATTCACATCAGATATGATTCCTCGTTTAGTTTACTACTATGCTTATTCTGAAAATGAGGACTCGCCTATGTCTGGATACATAAACAATAGTTTGTCAGTGTTTCAAATCTCAGATTTTCCTGAGAGAAACAAGCCTAAACAGAATCCAGAAGGCCTTGACATATGCAGGTTGGTGTAATAATAAATACTTACCACTTTGTTTAGAATTCAGCATAAAAAGTCAATGCAGATCTAAGTAGTCCACTAGAAATCAAATGACGTTATTCTCATCATTCTAAAGTATGAGAGGCAGTATTAAAGCTATTAACAAGGCCGTGCTTGAGATGGTAAGAGATCATGCCAGTAACGAAGAAAGTCACCTTTTTGTCGTTTAAGACAGTCTCATTGCTAACAGTTTTTTGTTTGGTTTTGGTTTTTTACTTAATTAAACTATTGATTTTTGAGTAGTGAAGGAGATTTATGTCTCTAAGGTTGCAAACTGCAGCCTTTATTTTCAAAGGTTTTTAGGCTGCACTGTCAAAGTGGACAAGGAAGTATCATTAATGGGATGTTTAGGTTCCAAAGCTGAAGAGATACATTATTTAAAGTCAATTGGTCCTGTGCTAGATAGCACCAAGGATCTGGGCCATCCTGCTTTCGTTGAAATAAAAATAGGCCTTTCTTGCTAGAAGAAGCATTGGAGGTTCTAGAAGAAATGAGAAAGAACTTTCAAGAAGTCCACGGTAAAAGAAAAGTTTTGATTTGCTGAGAAAAAAATCCCCAAACGAACCAAACAAAAAAAGCCCAGCACTTTAAGAAGCAGCTACGTTTGTACAACGTTTTAGCTTTAAAGCCCTGGGAGTCTTTATCCTACTTATCCGTGTGAGTGTAGAACACGTACTCAAGACTGTCCTTCCATTACACCCTGCATCTGTCCAGTCCGTCATCTGCCAACATCTGTCACATTTATTCAATACTTCTCCATTACCCTGTGATGCAGTCCATCACTCTGCCCTGTATTATTTGATCATTGCTTGAAAAAAAAGTGACCTGTGTACAAAATTTCCCTTCTCACACATCCTCATCCCTGCTCTGTTGCTGCGGATGTGAGGGCGTTTAAGCGAACACAAGATAGAAACAAATGGGGAGGCAACCTTTTTCTGCAGAAGGAAACAGAGCGTTTAAAACAAGGGGAAAAGGTTCCCGAAGTGACAGCTGTATTTGCCTGTAAGTGTCGCTGAGCTTGTAGTCTGTCTCAGACTGAATATGACATTTCACCTTTCTGTGTCGTTCTGTCCAACAGGTACAGAGACTATCGATATCCTCCGGATCATGAGAGGAAATATTTGCACACTATGCAGTTCTGGCACATTCTTGCTGCAAAACTGGCCTTTATAATTATTATGGAGGTATGTTCCCTACCAAGTTTCCTTCAGAAATTGGTACCTTATAGATTCTCCTAATGTTACAGAAAATGGAATTGCTGAGAGTATAAAACAGTTTCTTCCCTAAGTAATACCAAATACTCATGTCCTAAATGATTACTGTAACTACCTCTTTTCAATTCAGGGAGTTAACGTCAGGTTAAATAAAACAGCAGAATAAAAAAGGTTTTTATGCAGATGGAAGAGACATGAACCACCAGGACTAGCACTTTCACTCCTACTGGTTTCATTAAAGAGCTGTGTGCGAGGTGACTGCATTCAAAATCCAGAAGTCATTTTGCGATTATGTATATTGGCTAAAAATAGCTAAATCAATAATTTGGATAGCTGGCACTTCAGAATTAAGCCACCATCTTGCAAGTTCTGAAGGGAGAAGGGAGTTGTGAAAGTGCTCTTGTCTTACCAGGTCTCAGTGCTGAGCGTTGTCAGCACGGCCGTGTGAATTTTCTAAGAAACCACACAGAGGTATCAGAAAGTGCCGCTAGGGATTCAGAACCTGACACTTTCCTCTTGGCTTTACTAATTGATAAATAGTTTGGAATAGTTTCTCCATAAAAGGAAGTGTTTTAATCTTCGTGTACGTCTCAGGTACACATTAGTTTGTTATGTATTGTTCCAGGACAGCCAAATGAAATGTATTCTGTTAGTGAACAAAAAGTGATCGATTTGGTGTTAGGCGGAACAATTGGTGTTTCATTTAGTAATGAGTTGTTACATTTCTCCTGGCTTCCTTTTCTTTTGTTGCAGCATGTTGTATTCATCGTCAAATTCTTTGTAGCATGGATGATTCCTGATGTCCCCGCAGACGTGAAAGCCAAAATAAAACGGGAAAAATATTTAACGCAGAAAATCCTACATGAGTATGAGCTTGAAAAACTGAAGGAGAGACTGTGTCAAGGTGATAAACGAGCCACGGAAAAGGAGTTCATCGCCACAGAAGGGAGAATGGAGTTATCCAGGGCAATGTAGCTGAAAAAACAACTGTTTGGGATTTAGCTCATTTTAGCTTTTTTTTATCTGTGAGTTGCTCAGTATGCATCATCTTGAAAGCCATAGGACAGTTTCAACCCTTTGCTTTCAGTCCAAAGATTTTAGACTTTTCTTTAAGGGTCCTACTGAGCATTCTAGGTTTAGCAAATCCACTTAACTGTATGACTTCGGCACTGTTTTCTATTTACCCATCACTTTGAATAATAAGTGTAATCTTGTAATCCTAGAATTTGGATTCCCGGTGTAGGGAATGTTACCCTCAAAGGGCTCACGGGATATGATAAAGTCGTTACCACCAAGCCCTCCCCTGTTGCTAAACACGAAGTTCAGGCTGTATCCCAGCTGAATGAAAAGGGTATCACAGAGGACTCCTGCTGTGGAAAATGCTGAGAATTACTGGTTTTATGACATGATCGTTTAAATAGGAGAACAATTCTGATACGAGGGTTAGGGTTTGGGGCTTTTTTTGTATCCACTGTGTCTTATGAAACATTTCTTTGCAGCTTTGAACTTCTGTACACTTTTCAGAAGGAATTGATTTTTAAAGATGTATTGGCTTAATTCCACTTGGAATTATTTATAGGCACAGAGGTCAGTTAATACACACTAATGAAGGAAAAAAAACCCATAATCTATTTTCATAGATATCATTTGCCAAAGAGTTTGCTCTTTAGATGTAAATATTGTGGAATCATCTAATGACAGTGTTTTTTGAAAAGACATGTACAATTTGGAGAAGTACAGAGCATTTATTTCTCAATCTCAAAAACTGCCATTGGAAGGTCGTGTTTGACGTTAGTTTCGGCCAGAGCTGCTCCTTTGCTTGGATTCTTTGTTTGATTCTCTGGGAATGCCAACAAGGGGCTAAAGCTGTGTGGTCGTACTCGATGCGTACTATGGAGTGTGACAGCACAGCGCAGAGCCTTGGGAGCTGGATGGTTTGTACATGGGTTTGTATTCAAAAGAATTTAAGCATGCCAAATAATCTGTTTACATCGTTATTGTCCTTATACGTAGGAGCCGGGGGGGTGGGGTGGGGGTGGGGGTTGATTTGGTTTCTTTGTTTTTAATCTTTAAGAAGGATTTTTTTTTCCCTGTTTTGTCATGGGGCTTTTCTACAAAGTTATCAAGTTTATAAATATAGAACTACTTGTGCAAAGTAGCTACTAGCTGTTTGTGAATGCGCCCTCATTTTATAATTTGAAGCAGTTAGGCATTTTTATGATTTTGCTGTATATTTAAAACATATTGACACTTCCATGCTTAGTGCCTTGTTTCTGTGCGTTTGGCAAAAGATGTGAAAATGATCGCTGTGGGGAAATGCGTGTTTCCAGAGTGTGCTTGCAGGCATGGTGATACTGTGAACCTGCACACAGAGCTGTACAGTGTTAGCCAAACCATGCCTGCCATGGCACACCTGTGTTTCAGTGCTACGCGAACTGTTCGCGGTCATACCTGGACTGCCTAGACACCGTAGCGCCAGACTGTTGAGTTCTCTCATGCTGAAGCACGCTAGCTAGAGAGATTAGAAATTTTACTATATTTGCACTTTGAAAGTTATACTTCCTTGCAAGTATACACAAAAAATTTAGATTTGTATTCCGTATCAGCCAAATGATGTACTGTTTACTAGATCCACGACTTAAGGTTTCCGTATTTTGCTTAAGCAGACCTAGCCTACGTCTTGGAATACTTGGCTAGTAACCTTAACGTTGTGACAGAGTTTTAAATCAACGTCTTGAGTGGAACCGTCATTATTAGCAAAAGATTAAACGTTGAAGTGCCTACCTCGAACAAACATCACATGGTTTGGCTGCCAGTCAAGGCGTTGGAGCAGATGTACATTTCTCGTTACTGTAAGTTATTCAGCTTCATTCTGTAAGTTTGCTTGAGAAATCAGGCACGTTGGCAATTCACGTTCGTGATGAACTGACCACGTCCTTGAATATTCAGATGTATTTTAAGTGGTGGATTTATTGGAGGAATGCATGTATAAATAAATTAGCTCTGCTGCTTAATTTATAAGCCAAAGAAGAGTATCAGTCACCATAATTATGTATGCAACACCAGAATTTACACAATGCAAGCACTTTGCTGCTTCTTACACGTATACTGTTAACTAAAATGCTTAATTTAGACCTCGCGGTTTTGTTGCTGTTAGCGATGCAAACAATCGCTTCAAACCGTAAGGTGATGAGATGCAAAATGACACTTCTATGCAAAATGTACAATCTGATTGAAGCTGAAAACAGATCTGAAAATTCAGCATTAGATGCACTATTCCTGCTGACGGACCATTAGTTTCTGCAGGTCCCGTAATAAAGTGTCCTAATATTCTACACTTGAAAAGGTGTTGGCGAAAGAGAGGTGTTGTGAATGAATAATGCCATTGAGAAGCAAGATGGAGGAAAACAAGGAAATACTGTAGTTTGGGATACAGCATTGAGATGCAGAAGTGCCCTGCGTGCAGACCCTGAGTTTGATGTTTTGACACCTCCTTCTTGCTTTTTTCAGACTTATTTTTTGGCATCACTTCCTATTTAATGCTGTACAAACAGATATTTGCGTATGTTGTATCATACAAGAAAAAGTGGAAAAAATCTGGGATCAGCTTATTTAAAAAGAAATCTATATATCTTGAAATATATCATTACACTTCATAGCATTACTTCCTCATATATAGAAACTGTTGAAAAGAGAATGTGTTGTCATGTTAAGAGCTAATGTCACGTAACAGTCATATTAAGAGCTAATGTCACATAACAAAATAAGTCTTAACACCTCTATACAGAATACTTCTCCCTTACTTGTCGTTAAGCAGTATTTTGACAAATTATTATTAGTATGATTAGGGTTATAATGGTTCACACACACATAGATTTCCTGAATGTTCATGAAAAGTGGCAAAAATAAGAAAAATCGACTGGTCAGTTTGAGGATGTGCTCATTCTTACTGTTGGAATACTTGATTTTGGTGTTTAATAGAAGTGTCTAAAAGTGTCCTTTAACCAAAATGAAGATGGTTCTGTGTCGGAACTACTGTAATTTAAGCAACAGTAGATTGCTTCATTAGAATCGGTTAGAAAAAGAAAATTGGCCTTTCAAGTGTAATACAATCAGGGATATGT
>Ga0181612_151891_pt1 | contig 17434 bp, 6 predicted proteins | sample HoacroProtozoa21_FD_119630 | JGI IMG/M metagenome (GOLD analysis project Ga0181612, IMG submission 119630) | Hoatzin crop microbial communities from Cojedes, Venezuel. Combined Assembly of Gp0051906, Gp0051904, Gp0051908 | reverse complement strand
TTTCCTCTTCTGTGACATGAAGAACGCTGTTACCTATTTTATGTTGTCTGGAATATTAATGAATGTTTGCAAAGTGCTTAGCTTTAGTAGCAGCACACAGAGGATGCCCACCCTGAGTGCAAATTTATTGTCTGCTCTGCATGGTTCACTTGCTCTGATGGGTTTAAGACACAGCTCTCCACCACCTAGGCCAACTAAGTCAGCATTTAACAACAAAGAGAAGCAACAGCAAAATGTTATCAGTATATTGAGCACAATAGTGTTGCCTCTACACATCTGGCAGAAGATCTTAAACAGATCATCTGGGACAGGGCTAGTTTTTAACATAACAGGCTGGCTACCTATCTGCAAGTTCCAGAAAGAATGAAACATCTGCTCTGGCATGGGTAACAAATAATGGACTAATAAGGCCACCTGAATAACAACAAAGGAGCAAATAACATTCCCAGTGGTGAGCACGAATTAGACGCCCACTAAAATTCTGAATTAAACTGGTAGCGTGGGGTGGAAAGGACAAGCAAGGAAGAACAGAAATAACGGTAGTAACAGAGGTGACAAATCAGATGCAGAATGCTCTTGAACATGCCTGAAATGCTGTGAGGCTTGATGGTTTCTGAGAAATGAAGGGATGGATAGGTTAACTATCAAACCACCTCTCCTCTTGGCAGAACGAAGTAGTGGAGATGCCCTTCCAAATGAAGCCTGTGATTACAGCAGTGCCTCACTAGCATTCTTACCTATGGGTGCCTCTTAACGGAACTGTTATAGCCTGCTTGACCTGCCCTGACTTGACTATTTTTGGAGGATAGCATTGTAAATTGTAAGACTCAAAACCCAAGAGATTTTCAAAGGCTAAAGTGGGCACGCTGTAAAATGAGGTAAAAAAAGCCAACAAAATGCACAATTATTCAAATTTGTAGTCAGCTGTGCACAAAATCATTGATTGGTGACCAGAATATGGACCTTTTAATGAAGTTCATTTGCAACTGACAGCATATTTCAACAGGGGATTTTGCTCTTCTGTCCTTGAAAACTTTTTTTTGTTTTGAAATTCCTGTGATTCCAGTGATGAGACGACTTCTTGATTGGATTTCACAAATGCATTTATTAGCATATCAGATCTTTAGTGTTGCTTATTTGGATGCAACTATGTTAACAGGAATCATTAATACAACAATATTCTGGCTTGGGGTGTGCTGTGTTTCCATACACGACCGATACATGCATACTACTGGATCACAGGATTACCACTGTGGCATGTTTCTGAACTCTTCGTAACTCTTCTTTAATCAGAAATTAAATCATGATTTCACTGCAGGATACCTTTGTCTTTTTCATTCCAAATGAATTTTGAAACTGCTTGTTTTCCTGTTACATTACAGTGCCAGATCATTTGACAAATTTATAAACTTAAGAAGGAGAATATAAAGGTCAGAAAATTAAAACAAATAAAACAGTTACATTTCCAAAAGTTACAACAGATTACAGGGAAAAATGATGTAAATTGTCACCATGGAAATTTCAGAGCTGAACAGACTTAAAAAAAGATATCAGGTGTTGTTAGGTATTTTTATTGCAGACTGTTCCAAAGGAGTCACCCAAACTTGCTGATGGTAGCTCAGTAATACTACAGCTGTCATTATCTAATGCTCTGTGTGCACTGTTCAAGTATTGATTTGACTGCATATATTCTGTAACTTGTAAAGTTAAACAATACTGTGAATTATCCATTTTTTACCCTTTTCTCAAGACAGGAGGTGTTTCCACTTATGATGCCATTTTTAAAAGACCAGAGGGTTACAACAAAAGTCTTCACCGATGTGACAGAGAACACGCAAAGGGTCGTGGTCTTAACATTAATGAGGAGGTAACCCTTTGATAAATTCATAATTATCTTTGTTAAAGGTATTTTGATGTGGCTAGAGACTATAGGCATTGTTTTACCCTTTATAATGCAGCCTGTATGGCAGCAGAGGAATCGGAAGGAGGACATCATTGTCCTCAGCCTGGAGGTTTAGGAGGAAGCATTAGCCAGTTGAAGACACCCGAGTTAGCTCCTGCTCTTTGGCGTCCCGTAGATTTCTAAGTAACAAGCCGTATGCAAGTCAAAGCGTGGGGAAAGGGATACACACAGAGAGGCAAACCCTCTGTTGCAGAGCTTCAGGGTCACCGAGAGTGACTTCTGAAATGCCTGTGCCCCTCGAGCATTTGCAGTTCAGGTGATCCCGCGGCTATTTCCATGATGCTTGAAAACTCTTCTCTGAGAGGACTGGATTCAGGGGCCCTGACTCAACCACTGCCCTGTGACATCCACCCTCCCTACGCCAGCATTTGCTGACAGAGCCCGAGTCTCTGAAGCTGGTGAGTTTGCTACACAGACTTACACCAGACTGGCAAACTGACACCAGATTGCCCTGCAGGAAGACAATTCGTAGGGTGCTAGTGCAAAGGACTAGTCAATCAGAAGACCTGGGACATGCCTGGAAAAGGCTGGCCAAAGCATTCAAGGCCAGCAGAATCTGGGTTTAGTATGCTGCCTGGTAGCTAAGGAAATATGCAGCCGTGTTTTTAAACAGCTGACTTGAAAACAGAAATACTGTAGTATATATACATATATAAAAATATGTATTTTCCCATGCAGCATCTGAATAATACACATACATACATAAGTGTGTATATATATACATTTATATTTATACGCATACATACACAGAGAGGCAGAGGCTGTCAAAAACCAAATGAAGTGCAACCTCTGTGCGTTCATGGCCTCAGAATCCTGATGGATTGATGGGATATAAAGAGGTGGGTAGGCCTCTTTTGGGGATTTATATGTAATAGAGACAGAGGAAAGGAGAAAGAGACAAAAGTTAAAATTACTGCAATTGCTGCGTAATCAAACTGTTGAGATTTGGGGACAAAGGGCACCGCTTGTGATTCCTCTCACTAGCAGCTATGTATGCCAGACATATCGGTGCGTAGCCACGGTGCCCTTCAACTCTACCAGACAATGCAGGGAGTGTTAGGTGCTCCCAGAGGAATCCCAGGAGTGCCCATTACCATCACCTGCTCATGCCTAGGAACTCAGCTGCAAGTCTGCCTGAGGCCAAAAGCCATGTAAATGACTGCTCCAGTTCAAAATGAGCCATTTTATTTAAACAAAACAAAGCCAACCCCTGCTCCCCAATACCAAGCTCAACCTCCAGCTGGGAAATTAGTGTAGAAAATAGTTTATCAATGCAGTGTTAAGGTTTCTTACTGAGCTCTTGTGTCATTTCAGTATCACCAAAACTCACTTTCCTACTAGTTTGCTTTCTAAAACAAATGCATATAGGCCAGAATTCATACCAGCTCTGCTGTGGGCGGTGCACGCAAGGGACTCTGCCTGAACAGGTGTCCCTTAATCCAGCCCTTTCATTGGCATGGAGACACATCAAACCCAGAGCCGTTAAATGTTACAACATGATCCTCCTGCACGTGATAACACCCAACACTGGACTTATCTATGACCAAGTGCAGGTCAAGTACTCAATGCCTGCTCTTTAACTACCTCAGTGGCCCTCACAAACTTCATATAATAATAAAAACTATATTATAAAACATAATAAATAAAATGGCTGCAATCAACATCTTTCTAGTACAACATTGAAAGGGGACAGGCTGAATCCACCACAGTACGTTCCTTTCCTTGAAGCGGGAAAACCCAAACCACTGCAAGGCAGCCCTTCATTTCCTGCAGAGAGCCTGGGTGCACCCAGGGGATCCAGCAGTACAGTCACAGGTGCTCGGTTTAGCTACACGAAGCGCAGTGACTGCAGCGGAGTGTTAGCACAAGGCTGCCACTACTGATTTCAAGCATTAACAGTGCCAGAACTGCGTGCTGCGAAGGCATGTAGCGGGACGCTTCCTAGCCAACTCTTGGAAAATCTGAAATCTGCTGAATGCCAAACTTGCAAAGATGAAACGCCACTGTGCACAGTCAGCGCTGTGCTGCCAAGGATGCTGAAAACTGAATCTTATTTACTTAAAGGGAGCACAAACTATCTGAATTACATATTGCTGCCCACCATTAGCACTGTAAATTCTGTATCGCTGGCAAAGTCTTGATGGTACAAAGATTCTATGATTCCTCCTTTTTTAACATTTATCCAAAACTGGGGGAGGGGAGGAAATGGTCTTATTTATGCCTGCCACTCTTCTTGACTTGATTTTTGTCCTGGTGGGGTTATAAGTTGGTGTACTGAATAGCTTTTAATGGGGTGGAGCAAGGTAAGGAGGAAGGGTAGGGGAAGAGTTGGAGATGAATGGTGTTTTTAGAGTGGACTTTTCCGCGGTTTTTTTTGAAAAAAGGGTTTGGAGTATCTTCCCAATAATCTCAGGTCTGCTTTTGTCCATGAGTCTGGAAATGTCTCACATCTGACTGCCCTGCTATGAGGCCCCTCAGATCTGAGCTCCCATCTGCATCCTCACAGGAAATGCAGGGGCTCGTGTGCTTCACAGGCTCTATGAGAAGTGCTGATATGGCTCAGACTTGCGCCTGTGGCAGCAAAGGAGTCACTGGTTTGCACTTGAACTGTGGTGTGGCATCCCCACTTTGATTCTCCTTGTAGATATTATTTATACAGTAAAACTAGGTAAATACACTGGGGACCAAGGCTTATTGTGTTAGCCAGCGAGCAAACATACAAGCAGCCTGATAAATCTGAGACTTTTGGCTAAGGAAAGAAAAAACAAATCCTCTCTTTCCCTTCTGACTCCAGAGCTCCCTGTTGCTGTAGCACAGGAAGGAACTGCAGATTGCAGATAGTGATTGCACAGTCACTTGAAGTGCAGTGTAGCAAGAACAAGCTTAAAATAATCTTTTCTTGGTTACATTATTTTTCATCAAGTCCATTTCCCATCATTTCAGAGCAGTTATTTCTGTATCAAGTACAGTAGTATATGCTTTGTGTCCTTCAGGGAAAGCTTGCATGGACTAGTGGTTTCACTGAGTTGTGCAAGCAGGGTAGGTGTTCCTGTAACAGGGGATACAAATTAAACCTCTCCTGTTTTTCAAATGAATCATGCAAGTCAGTGCACAAGAAAAATAAGAATGAAAATAAAATCTGTGCCACTTTCCAGTAACACAGCATTCAGTTTGCCAGTAATCACATGGTAATTGCATGTGTGTGTGTGTGTTTAAAAAAATTATCTGTCCACAGTAACTCGTGACACAGCTCCATGTCATCTTGTCATCTAGTGATACATTGATGGTTTACTAGTATACATAAAAAACTAGGTCAGGGATGGAACAGTAAGAGTGCAGATCACTGCTAAATAAATATACATCCTTATAGCAGATGCTGTACAGTTCCATCTGTTATTTTGCCCCTGGCCACAGCACATTGACCAGCAGATAAATGCCAAGTGTTTGCTCTGTGAATTTTCTTACAAAGAGAATTTTGTATTTTCACAGGAAATGGCAAGACCTGTTGCTGTTCTGTCATCTTCGGAGTATGGAAGACGCATAAATAAGCCCATAGAGCAGCTGATCAGAGATCATGCAAGGGTTAATCGCATGCAGGCAGAATTCTACAGGAAAAATGGCATCATCTGCTTATTAGCAAAACCCGGCCTGGATCCATGCTAAATCTCTTGTACATGTCATTACCAGCAACATTTATGTGGAAAAAAACCCGCCTTGCATCAAAAAGCAATATGGTGCTTTTGCCTTTCCCTCTACATTTTAGTTAATGAGAATGATTTGTATTAAAAATAGGATGAAATAGCAACTGTACTTTTCTTCATGCTACTTCAAATACATGTCTTCTCTTTACAGTCTCATATAAAGCTCATAAAGAAGAGCATCAGCAAGAGCTGAACGTCATAGGTAGCAAGGCTGGAAACGAGACCTGTTGGGTGAACAGCTGCTTCCCTGCTATTTCAGGCAGTGCTTCCACATAACTATTCACAGACTTAACATTTAAGTGAGCTTGCTTCTCAAGGTATCAGTGGTTACTGACTTCTTAATCCGTACAGGGATTACAAAATTGCTAGGTGTTATTTTGTCTGTACAACAGCTGAAACCGGGATTCAACACAGATTTTCCAAAATAGATGGGCTTACCCATAAATGGGCAAGGAAAGAACCAATCTGACTTAAGAGAAGTGCTTAGCAGTTTCCACAGACTTCAAGTGGAAGACAAGTTAACTGAGTACTTAGCATTTAAACAGACAAAATCTGGGCTTGGCTGATTTCAGACATCCATTTTGCTGACTTTCACTATACAAATGGTGACAGAGTGATTGATCTGTTCAAGAATGTCAGAAGAAAAATCATCTGTATCCAATGCTGAAAAAAAAAAGTAATGTTAGGATAACAAGCACTAAATAGTATGGAAGAAAGGATGGCAAAAACACAAGGGTTTGAGCAGTAGCCATTTAAAAAGCGTGATTAGAGTATATGTCTAAATCTGCTTAAACATTTAGTGCCTTGTGTTCTCACTGAATCCAGTACTCCAGTTACAAGGTAATTTCAGGAGGACTGTCTCCTGCAGAGTGTGCATCAGTTTGGTTCTCAAGTGCCATTGATCCTGCTGTTGTTTAAAGCTAAGGCAGTACTTGCTCAGAAAGGAACAACAGCCGGACTGATCATACCAGAACGAAGACTGTAAGTCCACAGCTTTGACTGACACTGGAGTTGTGTCAGCTACTTACACATAGGAAACCTATGTATTTGTGAACACAGTGAGTCTCCTAGTAAAAAGTAATGAAAACAAAGAACTGCTTAATCTGTGGCCTGGATAAGTAGTAAATCAGGCCATCAATACCACTTGTTTGGCATGATGTGAGAAGCAGAGCACACAGAGCAGCCCATTCCAGGAGGGGTTTCTTACTTTCATTATGCATGACCTGTAAGTTCCTTTACATTCAATAAGCTAGCAACAAGGGGGCAGTAACTGCTACATTCCTTTTCAACAATAAATACTTCATTAAACAACTCCAGCAGTATTAAATGAAAAGGAATCAAAGTGAGAAGGAAATGTTTTCTAACAATACCAGAATGTTTTTTCAGGAATCAGTGTCAAGTGTATAACAGTGAAGAATGACATGGAATATGGCCATATTCTAGGCAGCTTATTTTTAGTTTGGGACAGTCAGTACAAATTACTTCTTTTAAGTAGTCTTGCTGTATTTACAAACCATCTGTGTTTGAAAAACTACAAGCAATCATTTGTTTGAGAACACCACCACCTTCTGGCCTCTGTGAGAAACAGGCATCATCAGCTCACTTCCACCGTGGGGAAAGGCATGAGTCATCAAAACACCAGTGTGAAGTTTTCCCATCTCCTTTTTTTGCTTAGGTTACCCCCTTCTCTTTCAGTCCCTTCTCATCCCTCCCCACTTTTGAAGGCTTTTCACAGGCTGTTCCTCCTATTACTTGTTTCTCATTCAGTTCTGAGTGGCTGATTTCTCCCTTCAGTGCTCAGTTAGTGTCGAAAGAATACCTTGACAATTTCTTCTGTATTAGGGAGAAGTTCCTTGTAAATGTCTGAAAAGACATTCCAGTCATTCTCCTTCCATTTTTCTTTTGCTAGGATGACAGCTGGTAGGTTAACCATGTGCGGTAAGCTTCCCAATATGCTGTTGGAAAGTGTCTTGTTACCTCCTGGTGCTCCCTTACCTGTCAGTGATGACATACCACTATGAGTAAGGGTTTTACACATGCAACAAAGTAACATTAACAGAATGCACAGCATGACACAATGTACATCATATTTTGGAACTGGATTTTGCATCCCAAAACCTCCAGGGATTGTTGGAACAATTGATCGACATCTGCAACTCACAAATTATTAATAGTAGCCTTGGAAGGAAAAAAATGGCCACGTTCTGTATCTACTGGTGAAACACACAGAACTTCAAGGATGTAAAAGTTTCACCTGTTTTTTATCAAATCGTAATACCTAAAATCAAACCAGCTCATGCTGGAATTTCTGCTTTGCTACTCATAAATAATAATTCCACATAGGACAGCATGCACAAGCGAGCCTGCAAATGTGTTTTACATGGCAGTTCAGAGTATATGTTACGTGAGCGGAACTAAGGCTATGTTATTTTCCCTTCGTCCATCTGTAAAGCAGCACGTTGACCCAAGTTAGGGCATGATTGTTCCAGCTGAAGTGGTTACTGGTTCCAGTTCTCAGTTCCACCCTTGTGCCAGAAATTATACCCGTACATAAAAAAGGACTGCGCAGGACATAGTTCTTCAGAGCTTCAGAGCGTAATGAGTTTCAGTTTAGGCTCGAATGGCAGGCTGTAAACTGAAGGAACTCTGGAGTGCACACGTGACCCCATTTAGCCAGGTTAGCTAAAATGCCACCAAAGACAAAACTACAAATAGTACATACCCACAGAGACAGCTGTGCAAATCCACTACCCTACAGCAGCTGTTCTTTTACAGAGTAACGTGAATCTTTTTAAAGAATGCTCTCATCTTCTGTAAGGCATTGCTATTTCGTGAACAGCATTCTACATCTCTTAAGTATGAGCAATAAGTCAATTCTGCTTGTGCAACTACTGCAAATTTTAGTTTTATGAAACACTTGGGAAATCACACAAACAGCTATGAGTAAATTGGACAATTTCTTTTTGTACTGTCAAGAAGAGCCCTGATTGGTAGGTAGCATGGCACATTCTGTACATTCAGCACCAGCCAGTATGCTTGAATAGCCCATCTGTGCATTTGCAGTTGAGTTAGAACCAGTGAAAATACAAAGGAAATGCAGCACTGACTTTCTGGCACTTAGATCTGTTAACTTATAATAAATATTTACACAGAACTTAAGAAAACATGTTGCTCTTTATTACTCTTTACATGTCAGTAGTTCCACATATTGGAATGTCTCACATTCAGAAGCTCAAATTATCTTGGATGGAGTTATTTAGAAAACAGAATTGTTCTTCCATGCACAATATTTACACTTCATACGTCAACCTGTGATTTAGTGTTGTTCTCCAGTGTCATCAGCTGAGTCCATATGTATGAGGAAAGATCTTCTTGTGTAGATAATCTGCCACCTTTCTGCAATTTTGTAGACTGTCTATCTCAAAAAATGAAATCTGGGAAAAAAACAAAAATGATTGCTGGAAATACCTTTTAATAAACAACTGGGTAAGACTGATGCTCATTAAGCATATGTAAAACTACGCATCAAAGATTTGTCCATTTTAAAATTAAACATTTAATCCTAAGCGTATTATTGATCTGTAAATCACCTGCATAGAGATCACTCTAAAACAGTGATATCCATTACAATTTAAACTAAGTTAATAACAGAGTTAGGCTTATGATGTAAGTGATTATAAATGGGAAAGAAAATTCCAAAGTCTAGAAGTAACTTTTTTGGTCTAAAGTTTGTTTAAAAATAAAAATACCCCTATTAATTCAACAGGCAAAATAAAGGATATACTCTGTTGTGAAAATACTACTTACAATACAAAGCAGTTCCTTTTTTTTTTTTTAACTCCTCTTTTTAAACTCTAAATTCAAATTGAAAATCCCAATTCTACTAAACCCTTAGACAATGTTTTCCTTTAAGTCAAGATTTGAACCTTAATCACTGTAGAGAAGTACTCTTTCATGCAGCCACTATGTGGCAGAAAACACAGGCAGAATATACCCATTGATTCAAGGAAGAAAAGGAAATTCTGTAACACCCTCAAAAAGGCAAAAGCTAGGCAGAGAGAACATAACATAGAAAGGACAAGACTACATCTGCCTTAGGAAGTAATTGCAGGTATAGTTTTAAGCATTATAAAATAATCATTTTTCACTTGCTTTGTTAGCCAGAGCAAACGCAAACCACTGTCTTTGGACTTTACCTGCACAACTTCATAACCAAGTAACTGAAGATGTCTCTGTTTAATAGCTTCTTCTCCCAACAGATTGTGGCTGTTAACGCAAAATCTGTTTTGACCATCAACACAGAGGGCGATTCTAAAATCAAGCACAAGTGTGGCATAAAAAAAAAAAAAATCGACTATTATAATCAACCACAACTACAGCAGTTCCTAAGAAGCATGACACAATACTCTTACTCCCTAATACCTCCTAGAATTAGATGTTGTGGGATGGGAGTTCCCTAGTTCAGGACCATTTAAATCACTCAATTTAAGGGTGGGAGGGGGAAAGCCTGAAGATTAGTGAAACTGATCTGGAAAGCTTATTTATATGCTCTGAACAAAAATTACCATACAAGTTAGTAAGAGTTTGATATTTTTAATGCTACTATTGTTAAGATGTTTTAAATTCTTCTAGAAGGAAAAACATACAAAATTCTTGTCTCAGCGTGAAAACATTTCAGCAGCTGAATTTATTCAACTTCAATATTAGTGAACATGTTAAAGTTAAGTTCATGCTAACTCTGTTTAAGTTAAACCTGTATGTAGGGTTGGCAGCATCATGGACTATAACTATATTTTTTCTCCTTGGTGATAAAAACCGCATCAAATTCAACCAAAATTTGTATATCCACTGTAAAAAAGTGGCTTAAATTTTCAGTATGTTAAGTATACTGTGACCTTATTTACACATGAAAGGTGTCATTTAACAAAAAAAAAATCAAAGCCCTTTCCTAAACATTTAAGCTTGGGATTTTTTAAAGAACCTATATTAGTCTGTGTGTCTTGTGAAGGTTAAGCTGTACAAAATGTAACCTTTTCAAAGACTTTTATCCACAGAAGTGCAGTTGCAAATACCAGATAGGCAGGTTGCTTAACTTTGTATCCAAGGTTTCTCAACTTAATCATCGTTTAACATATTTTTTAAACACCTATACATTTTTCAGTAAAAACATCATCTGTAGCAAATATCCTCCTTACACAGGATTCCTTAGAGAGGTAAATTTGTGAACTCACACTGGCTTAAACTGTGTTAAATCTATGCGCACATGCTCAATTAGAATTAATTTGGTTTTAATTTGAAAATGAATTACTGAAGATCAAAATACATTATTACAAGCCAAATCAGGATCACTTTGATCTGACTGTCACTGGGTAGAGACTAACTGTCTGATACTGTATAGTCAGGAGGCAAAATAATGAAGAAAAAAGTGCAGATCATTCATTTTGCCAACCTTGTGTCCTTTTACCAGTGGTTTCAATATGAAACCTTAGCTTTGTTGAGGTCGATGGCAAAACTCCAATTAGCTTAGATTTTGCTGGAGTTTCACACTGGATGCTCTTTGTCACCATTAACATTTTACCAGGGGTTTCTTTTATTCTCTTACCGTCTGTGTACCTCTTCACATTGGGCAGCAGGCAATACAAAACCTTCTTCATCTAATTTAATCTCAATATCTAGTATAGATGAAAAGAGAAGTGACATTAAAACTCATTTCATACAACAAACTGTTTACTGTGATTCTCATCCTCATACAGTTGTTTTACAAAATAACTAAAATACTGTCGCAATACTTTTTTTTGCTGAATCACAGAAGCTTGCAAAAATTCATATAGACTATTTAACATAAAGAGTGATAATTAGTAGCACTTCAGCCTTTCATAGTGCTAACAGCAAAGTAGTGTTCCAAGTCCACTAAAAACTGTTATGTAGTTAAATGGCACTTTGCAGGCTGGATAGGGCCTCTCGAATTTTGAGGGCTTTGGGGAGAGACTCTCCCCCTTCCCTTTTCCTTTTTATTTTTCTCAGTAATTCCCTAATTTGACAGATTAGGTCAATCTGCAAACAGAGTTTGGGACCTACACCCTGCCATCTTCCACCTCATGTGGAAGCTGAAATACAGAATAATTCTAGAGTTATCCCTTTTTTTTTTTTTTTTTCATCCTCCCGATGTCCGTGGGGTCCAACAGACCCTTCTCTCAATACCTTCTTTATCCTCCACCCCTCTTGGGTACGCATCTTTCCTCATCATTACCTTTTCTCAGTTTCCCTCCCTGCTGCATGAAACACTCTGTTCTGCCCACTTCTCTCTTTCGGTCCACAAACCCCCACTGACTATACACAGTCAACAGTTGTTGTTAAGGGGACAAGAGCCCAGCTGAGCTGGGCAGAGGACTGACAACCTTCCAGCTCTCCCTTTCTCCACTCACCACCAAAGCAGAGAGATCAGACAAGTGCCATTGCCTCATTTTGCTTTACATTATACAAACGGCTTACAGGATAAGTAAAAGGGGAGCTGATAGTAAAAATACAGAACACAAGAGTTAGCAGCTATTTTCAGTGCAGACTGGCTTTTGTAAATTCCAAGTACTGCTGCAGTTCCTTTTCTCTCTCTGCTCTTCTTTCTCACTTTGAAAATGCATTTACTTGAAGTTCCCATAATGTTTCCTCATTTCGGACCTTCTACAGAGTTTTGTATTCCAGTTCACTTTTCCCATATTTGCACAATTTAGAATGCACACCAAGGGAATAAAACCAATCATTTTTATTTCTGGAAAATAACTGAGCCTAAAGTTTTGACGGCATAAGTACAGATTTTACTATTGCTCTAAAGAAATGTCACTTACCAACTGTATAGAAATATGGTGTTGATACCTCTGACGCAAAATATGTTCTTTTTTTCAGTAAATAAAGTAATCCAGTCTTCACCCTTTTGAGGAGGTGAACATCCAGGGAACTGTGAGGTGTGAGAAAGGATTTTACTTGATACTTTGGAAGGAGTTTGGGACCCTACACAACAACAGAAAAACAAATCAAAGCGAAGAAAAACATTTTTTCTATTACCTCATAGTAACGTAGCAAAATGTGTAGTGTGCATTTCAAAGCCATGTCTATTGAGAGACCTACAGTCTGATGTATGATCTGCTAGAACTTAAATAAAACAAAACAAAAGAACAACCACCAGAATATCCTCAGCAAGCTTCCATGCTATCACGCTGGACGTATCGCTTGTGACAAATGCACATCTGTTACCACTCCTCTGCAGTCAGGCCAGCACCAACGTGCCTGATCTCTTTTGTGCTCCAACATTTCACAGGTCAAATACAAAAATGGAATTGTTGCTGGAAAAGTACTCAGAAATACTCAAAAAGCACTTTAACTTAGAGCTAGTCAGTTCCGTCAAACATACAAACATACCAAGTCAATCAAACAGGTAGAAATCCTTCATATTTTCATCAAGGAAAAAAAAAGCTGTTTTGTCCAATTCCAATTTTTTTATGGGAAAGAATCTTCAACTAATTATCAACAGGGCCCTAGTGACCTTATCACCTCTTGTTAACATCAGTTCTGTTTTCATATGTGCCGTACCTCATAAAATGGGCACTCCAGGGTAACAGTGAGAAAAAGCTGGGTTAGCTGGGAGGTAACAATTCTGTCCAAACCAGGTGGCTGAGCTGAAACAAAAATAATCAGGCTTTCAAGTATACCTTCAACAAAGTATCTTTATACAAACCATCATACAGCAGTTAGCAAAAGCTATTCAGTGTAACGCGCAGAGAAGCTTCTTGATCATTATCATCCTTGATCATTGTTTGAATGAACAGAAAGATCAGTTGCAAAATGATGTAGTTAGAAAAATGAGGAAATTATTTACAGAAATATGAACACAAAAAAAAAATACAACTAGCAAGATCTTAGTTAAGACTGTCGTACTCTTTCACAAAAAAATAAGGATCTGAAAGATGCAGGAGGAATAGGTTTGACTGGAGGTCTCAGAGAAATATCCCATTTCTTTCTACCTACAACCCCCTCTCCCCAAGTTATAATCCCAGGATTTCGTTGTTTCACTCACTTTTTTTTTTTTAATCTGAAAGTAGGAGATAATACTGAAAAATTTCAGGACATTTGTCTACAAGTGTATACTTCAAGAATCTTTCATGTTATGTGCAAAGTATTGTTACGGAATAGTAAAAACCTCATGTAGTGTAAGATGTTAATCATCCACGTCCTCTTCGCAAGTTCCTGTTCTGAACTTTCACCACTCAAGTGGAATACTTTTAATATATTCTTTTAAATCAATATAAGGGTCAGTGGTACTATGAGATTTCTCATTTTTGAAGTATCAGCTTGAGAACTTTAAAAGACATTCTGTTGTTTAGTATATGAGGAATGGCTGCTTCCTAAAAATCAACCTCTTAAGATATTTTATGTTGAACAACTAAAAATTGAGTGACCAAAGTTTCTAATCACTTTGAAAACTTGACTTTTTATGTAGTTTTATTAACAGAGCAATCTTATTTGAGATCCAGAGAAGTCCCTCATCTTTCTGGCATACCTTACATATCCCTATAATGCTGCTAAATATGCTTTACAATCTAAAACATAATTACTTAAAATCTATAGCTTACAACTGTGTTGTTCATAACAGGTTTGTGTCCAAAAGTGTTGGATTATCTAATAGTTAGAGCCAAGGACATATCACATGGGGGATGTTCTAGAAGCATACTAGACCGGGGAAAAAAAACAATTAGGTGAAGGCTGCCCTTGCAGACGAGACGGTCTTGGATGCAGTGGGTAAGCAGACTCTGAGAGCTCCTAAGCAAGATGGGATAAACCATGGGGTAGATTTTTAAATTTCGTAATGTCTTCCTCAGTATGGTAAGACACAGGGCCAAGGACAGGACTGTAGTGCTCACTCAAAGGTAGCAAGGAAAGGGGCTCAGGGCACGAAACAAAGATAGGCACGGGAAGCCTCCACCAGAGGAGTGTACTCAGCAGACAGGATGCCAATGGGAAGAAGCATCACATAACCACAACAGCTTCTAGATTAAAAGTAATTTAAAAACCAGGATGAAGCACCAGTCTTTATGCCTTGTTAAAACATATGTGAGCCTTACAATTCAATTTACATTTTTACCTAGGTAATTTAAAAAACCATACCAGCCTAGCCTTAACTGCTCACATTTACAATGCTGTTACATTTTACTGGTTCAGATCTCATTTCTGTTTTAATTAAGCCAACAATTATGCACTGCAAAATAATTTTTTCAGCTTTATCCATTTACCCTTTTAAGTTTTTATAAGCTGATCATAACAGAATACAAGAGAAAAATACAACCAAGTTGGAAACAGCATATAATACAATAATCCTTATCCTGAAAGAACAGAAGAGATGACAGCAGAAGTTCTACCTGGTTCTACCTTACCCCCACCTGAAAAGCTGGACATGACGCAGCCTGCCAGAAGGTAAGGAATGAAGTGCTAGCATCACTAATGTGCAATGGACCTTTTTTGAATCATAAGGCAAAACAGTATTTGAAAAACACATTTGGTACTGCCAGAGATTTACAATTCTGTGTATATAGTTGTAAAACGTTCTTGTCAATAACAGTAATTTAAACTCTTCCTGTCTCAATGCTACACCTCACTTCTATCTAGAATTTGTACTAATCTTGACCACAGTTTATAAGGATTTTTAGATTATTTTTTAAAAACAACAATGAATTACTTCTGTAGTAATAGGTGAGCTTTCTAGTAACACAAGTAAGTTGTGGAACTAACTTTTCTTACATATTATAATTTGGTCCCAATTTTTAAGGCTATGAACAGGTTTTCTGACAACTGTTGATCGTGTACCTTGCCCTTAAGAGTCTCAGGAAGAGAGTGGGTTTGATGCTTAGGAAAATATCCACAAATATGGATACAAACTGAAAGACAACTGCAACTGTGACAAGGAAGCAACAATCTTTGACCTCCTGATCACTATTCTGCAGCCACCTTAATCAGGTCATTGTTGATTTGACAGATGTAATTGACAACAAATGGGTTCTTGACAAGAGACGCACCATGTAATAGAAGGAAATGCGGAACGTAGCAAGAGAAACACTGCTCCTTACCTTGAAGCTGTTGCAGAAAATAGGGACTAAATATTTTTGGCAGAAAATTTACTGGATAACGTTGAATAAGGACACATGAGTGCAGCAGATTCAGCAAGGCGTGAGGCTTAAAGTGACTAAAGCGAGTATGCAGTACGGTTTCAAGCTTCCTGAACAAGGAATAAGCACTTGAAGGGAGATAGTTAAGAGTCCCAAATGGTGCAATACACTCAGCAGTCTGGTTGGTGGTAAATCTGTCAGCATCGGAAATGAAACCTTCTGCCGCTGCATCAAAGATGGGCTTAGAAAGGATCATCTTTCGGCAGCAATACAGTATGACTTTGCTGACTGTTTGAGGATGCATGGTAAAGATGGACTTGAGAACCTGTATTTCCAGTGCCTCTGTGAAACTCTGTTCACGATGTCCAAAGTATAGGAAGGCTTCCAGTACATTTACCAGTTCGTCACCTGTGAAATATGGAATATGCTTCACAGAATGCTTACATAGCGCTGTCACTAAGGGAACTACCCGAGTCTGATGAAGAACAACCAGTGAATTCAGTATTATGCTTGTGAACGTTGGGCTCAGCTGTGAAACTATGGTTAAAGTGACACTGTTCATTCTGTTAGCAAGTCCTGATAGTGTTCCCCTTCCCTGGCAGTCACCTGCAGCATCTTATAAACCATCACCATTTCCTTGGGACTCCACTTCTCAATGTCTTTTTCTTGCATGCGGTTCACAATTTGTTCCAGCGTCGCACAGCTTGCGCCTTCCAACTCAAGCAAACTCTCTCCAAGAGCACACAGATTTTTCGCAGTCAGCCATCCTTTACCAAGACGTTCCTTGCTCTCTGAAAGCAAGCTTGCCATCAGCGTGCTCTGGGGATCTATACACAGTTTTACCAAAGCTTGCAATGCATTCAGCAGCCCATCATCTGACAGTCTTGAGGATTCAAATTCAAACTGGAAGCATAACGCCCTGAAAACTTTGTTCTCTAACACTCCTTCAGGGTTTTTCAGACCATCTTCATCCACCTCAACTTCAGAAATCCTCTGCAGGGCTCCTGATGCCATAGTGTCAGACATGGCTTCCGGAGAGCTAAGAAAGTCAAAAATCTCTTTTGACATGCAAAGGCTGTTTAATTTTTTGAAAAACAGTTGCTCATCCATCCGCTCGTTATCAGATTTAGGACAGGTCCCAGTATCTCCACAAATATGCACGGTTTCATTAACAGACTGCATCCGCAGCTGTACGTGGTTTTTTCTACAGAAGGTATACCGAGATTTATCTTTGAAACACAGCACCCTCATGGCTACGGGGCTACAGTTTTGGGGCTTTCGCTGCCCACTGACGCAGCTCAGCCTTTTGCTTAGGGTCATCAAAATGGACCTGCTTGCTGGCGCGCTGGGCGAGTAAAACTGGAAACTTTTTCGGCTAATCAAAGCCATATCGGATCGAGGGCATTCTCAAAAGACACTTAGAGGACGAAAACCACCTGTAAATATGTAGCTCGGAAAGCAGCACCGGTGTCATTAATACGCACCAAAAAAATCCACGTTTCAGCGGCTGAGGACGAGCGGGACGATCCCACTCCCACGGCCCATAGCGCAAGGCAGCGCCAAGGGAAGAAGAAACCGCCGGGAGCGGCGAGACCAGGCCGACGGGGGCGCGGCGCGCG